>LUMN01000049.1_pt1 | contig 23194 bp, 22 predicted proteins | sample 729991 | NCBI WGS metagenome assembly LUMN01 (sample SAMN03860262, study PRJNA289734) | marine metagenome | biome: seawater column; feature: ocean; material: water; isolation source: Red Sea water column Station 22 - depth 25m | place: Saudi Arabia: Red Sea | collected 2011-10-15 | depth 25 m
TTCTAGGACTCGTTGAAAAAGGTACTGATGAAATCACACTTTTATCATTTCCTAGAGATTTATTAATTGAAAACAATTGTACAAATAATTTAGAAAGAATAAATGCAGCATATACAAAAAATGAGTGTGGTGGAAGAGCGGAAAATTTAGCTGCTGCAATTTTTAGTATATCTGGCATAAGAGTTGATCATTTTGCTAGTTTTGATTTTGAGGGTTTTGAGGAAATTATTGACTCTGTGGATGGTATAGAAGTCTGTGTTGATGAGACTCAAAGAGAAGGATTTAGCTTTGAATTACAAAAAGGTTGTCAAACAATTAATGGATTGACAACTTTAAATTGGGTTGTGTCAAGATCAACAGAAGTTTTAGTGGGTGAGAAAATTGTTGATAAAGACGGAAATGATATTTCAAATTGGAGACCTATGCCAGGCGTTAGTGATTTATCAAGAATTGAAAGACAACAATACGTAGTGATGCAACTCATTAATGAATTAAGAAATTTTGAATCAATAAATGAGCTCTACGGGTTTATAAATGCTTTGGAGAATGCTTTCGTAATTGATGAAAATTTAACAATAAATAGAGCTGTTGATATCTTGTGGACATTTAGGAATATCGATCTAAGTAATGTAAAAAAATTAACTACACCAGTAAATTATTTAACTTTGAGTGACGGAAGACAAGTTCTAGTTTTGAGCGAGACTATTGAAGACTTTTTGAATAAAAACTCAATTATTGATTCTTAAAGATTTTTCAAAGAAATAGATTGGTATAAGCCAAAAATATATTGCAACATCTGGAGCATAAATTAAATCATTTGTTAAATTTTGTGTAATCATCATTAACAATATTGCTAATTCGATAGCGTTAGAGCTTTTAAAATTTTTAAATATCGAATAAAAAACACATAATACAATTAATAAAACAATGACTAAACCATATTCAACTGCCATGGTTAAAAAACCATTATGTGATGTAGTAATTTCGTCGAATTGTGAAAGTGAGAATTCTGAGATGATTGTATCAAATTTTCCATTATCCGCTATCAATTGACCTGATCTCAAACTCTGACCACCTAAAAAGTTTGAATAACCACTTTGTATATCATCAACCCAAAAAAAGTACATTTTTCCATCTACAATTGACCATTTCCATGATTGATTATTTTCTTTTTCATTAATTGTCAAAATCGAACTTTGACTAAATAAAGTTTCATAATAGCAATCCAGTAACTTCGTGGTCTTTTTAACTTCAAACCATTGTCCTTGTAAATAATTTTTCCATCATTTCTGTTATCGTAAAAATCTCTTGACGCTGGTAAAAATATAAAATAATTTTTGTCCCTATTTCCTTCTTTAAAGCTGTAATTATAACTATTATCTTCAACCTCAATTGTTAAATCATTTATATACCCATCTAGATACGATCCTCCAGGTGATTGACCGTCAGCCCAGCCACCAACTTCAAAAAACGAATTATTATCAATTAAATCAATGACTACACCACTTGTATGATTGGAACCAATTTGTTTCCAGTTATTACCATTATTTGAATAAAAGAATGAAACAATTGACCTAGGAAGTATATTATCTCTGTAATCAAATTTCATTTTTAGATATCCCCCAGCTGGTTCCTCACTACTGTTATCAATTAATTTATTTACATCCTCTTTTTGATTTGCTGAATATTTAATATTAAATTTATCCATTAATATTTCATCATCTAAAGTTATAAGATAATCTTTATAAACTTCTTTAATATAATTACCACCCCCAGTACCGTTTAAAATTTCAATATTAATTAACCCGATAGAATTTAAATATCCCCTATTTGACTGTTTAAGAAATATGGATGGAAATAAAAAAATTACAGCTAATCCAATCCCTAATGTACCAATTGTTAAATATAATTTAACTTTTTTTTCAATTGAGTTAGTAAATGCAAGAACAACAAACATCCCAACTACAAAAGCTAAATATGAACCCCTCGAAAATGTTAAGTAGAGGTTTAATAATGAAATTATTAAAAGAAGAGTATTTGATTTATTTTCAAATAAATAATTTTTAAAGTTATTACTTAGTGATATTTTGTAAAGGCAAATTAATGAAGCTATTGCGCAAATAATACCTATTACATTTGGCCCTCCACCTTGAAATCCTCCAAGTCTTCCAGATGTAAAAGGATTGGTACTGTCAGTATTATTACTAATCCAACCATCAATGGTTCCTGGGAGTTCAATTTGAAAAATAACTAGTACAAAATTGCCTATCATCACTAATGAAAGAGGTTCAAAAATTTCAATAATGTTGTCATTATTTTTTCTTACAAATTCAACACAAAGATAAGCAAGCGCGAAATAAAAGTAAAATCTTAAATTTGTTTGGTTGAAGAAATTTATCTCGTCCATAAAGAAAGTTGTATATAAAATGAAAATTACTATTGATGATATCAACCGTGAGTTAGAAAATAATGCACAAGGAATTTTAGGATACGTTGTTAGATGGATCAATCAAGGTGTTGGTTGCTCAAAAGTTCCAGATATAAATAACGTTGAACCTGCGACCGACGGATTATGAGTCCGTTGCTCTAACCAACTGAGCTACAGGCCCAAAAGTTAATTAATTACTGATTGTAGTTTGAGAGCAATCCCCATATCGCCCTCTACTTTTAATTTACCAGTCATGAAAGCTGCTTGAGGGCTTACAGATTTATCGTACATCCCTTTAAAAGTTTCCATATCTGTTGTAATTGTGCATGCTGCTTCAGCGTCATCATCAGTAATCTCACCATTATCTGGATTCATAAATACTATTTGAGAATCTACGACCCATTTAATTGATCCTGGTAAAACACTAAGATCTTTACCTTCCGCATTTTGCTTTACAAAATCTAAAGCTTCTGACATATTCCTCCTCTTCAAATGTAATTATAGACAAGTTATTGATAGATACTTACAAAATTTTGCTCCGAGGGTGGGACTTGAACCCACAACCAACGGATTAACAGTCCGCTGCTCTGCCAATTGAGCTACCTCGGATAGCAAATTAATAATAGCTATTTTCTTTTTAAGATCTTCTAGGTCCTCTAACAGGGTTAAGTCATTAGACTCATCCATTTTTTTAATTAAATTTTCAATTTTTATATCAGAGTAATAAATATAAAGCCTGGCTACAGACTCTTTAAGTTGGGTATCAGAATAAGAAATATTTTCATACTTTTCGAATTCATTACTATTTTTATTAGCTTTAAGCTCATCAATTAATGTTTTAAATTCAAGATTTAAATTAATTAAAAAGTCAAGATCCTCTTCAATATCAAAATCTTGTTTTATTATTTCCGCAATTAAAATATCTTGGAACGTTTCAATATGTCTTGTTTGTCTTGAAGAATTTTCATTTTGGGATAATGGCTCATTGCCTGACTGATAATTTAATTCATTAATTAATACCTCTTTAGTAATACCTATTTTTTTACTCAGATATCCAATAGCTAAATCTTTCTCTAATGGACTTAGAAAACTTGATATTTGTTTAAATTCTTGAAAAGTTTTTTTTGTATTGTCTGTATCAATTATTTTATTGATACAGAATTCAACAAGATCCTCCTTTTCATTGATAATTTTATTGATATCACTAGTACCACCTTCATAAAATTCAGAGATATCTTTAAACTCTTTAGGAAGATTTAGTTTGAAAAAATTAATTTCTGATGGCTGATTATTTTTAATTTCAAGAACCCTTTTCGTGGCAGTATCTCCTGCTTCATCATTATCAAAACACAGGTAAATTTCTTTTGTATATCTAGAAAGTAAATTAATTTGTTGAACAGTTAAAGCAGTACCCGACGGTGATGCAACATTGTTAAACCCAAGTTTATTAAATGCAATTACATCAAAATATCCTTCAACTAAAATAACAAACTTTTTCTTTTTCAAATCCGATAAAAACTCACTTGTAAAATAGAGCGATCTATTTTTTCGATAAATTGAAGATTCAGCTGTATTTATATATTTTGGACCAAAATCATCTAATGCTCTTCCACCAAAACCAACTGTTTCATTCCTTAAATTTGTTATTGGAAAAATTATTCTATTTTTAAATAAAAAATTTCCTCTTTCACTCAATAATCCAAGATTTTTTAGATCAGTTTTTGTTAGATTGTTTTTTTTAAAAAACTCATTTGTACTTTTTTCATCTTTTTCTGCAAAACCAATTCGAAATTCTTTTATATCTGTTCCATCTAAATCTCTCGACTTTAAATAATCTATTGACTCAGAGCTTTTACCTTCTTTCATATTGTTAATAAAAAAATTATGAATTTTACTCATTGATCCAATAAGATTTTTTTGGTCACTCTCGAACTTTGAATCGGTGTATGTGAGATTAAATCCATACTTTTCAGCAGCAATCTCAACTGATTCTTGAAATTCAACATTATTTATCAATTGAATATATTTATAAATATCTCCACCCTCTTTACAGCCAAAACAATGAAACAAATTTTCTTCATCTGTAAAACTCATGCTTGCAGTTTTTTCACCATGAAAAGGGCAAAGAGCCATACCTTTATTACCTCTTAATTTTCCAGTTGTAGAACTGAGAATAAAATCACTTATTTTAGATCTATTTCTTAAGTCGTCGATTGATTGTTTTGAGATTCCCATTACATATTGTCAAAATAGCTTTTTATATCTTCGATTTTAATTCTCTCTTGTGACATACTATCTCTATCTCGTACAGTTACAGCCTTGTCTTCTAATGTGTCAAAATCTACAGTTATACAATAAGGAGTCCCAATTTCATCCTGTCTTCTATAGCGTTTCCCAATAGATTGAGTTATATCAATTTCTGTTCTGAAATATGGACCCAGTTCAGAATTAATAGAATTACATACTTCGATTAATTCTTCTTTTTTACTTAATGGCAGAATCCCAATTTGAATTGGAGCGAGGTCAAATTTAAATTTAAATAGAGTCCTTACCTCTTTTTCTAGTTCTTCTTCTTCATACAATGAAAGTAAAACCGCAAATAAAGTACGAGTAAGGCCTCCAGCAGGCTCGATAACAGATGGAGTAAATTTGTTATCACTATTTGGATCAAAATATCTCAAATCCTTACCACTACTTTCTTGATGAGCATTCAAATCATAATTACCTCTATTGGCAATTCCTTCAAGTTCACCCCATCCCCAAGGATATTCAAACTCAATATCTGATGTTTTCTTCGCATAATGAGCTAGTTCAGATTCATCATGTTCTCTTATTCTTAATTTATTTTCAGGAATACCCAGGTTTTTGTACCAATTAAGTCTATTTTCAATCCAATAATCAAACCATTTGTCCTCTTCACTCTCATCACAAAAGAATTCAATCTCCATTTGTTCAAACTCTCTTGTCCTAAAAATAAATTGTCCAGGTGTAATTTCGTTTCTAAATGACTTTCCAATATTTCCAATTCCAAAAGGTATTTTCGCTCTCATGGTTCTCAAAACATTTTCAAAATTTACAAATATACCTTGTGCAGTTTCTGGTCTTAAATAAACAGTTGAGTTTTCATTTTCAACCGGGCCAATGTTAGTCTGAAACATCAAGTTGAATTGACGTGGTTCCGTTAAGTCCTCTTTCTTAATATGATCTGGTACCTGATCAGCTCTAAATCTTTCACCTGTAGGTTTATGGTCAACCATTGGATCGGTAAATTCGCCTACATGACCCGATGCTTTCCAAACATCGCTTGATTGTATAATCGCAGTATCTATTGGATAAATTTCAACTTCTAAATTACTGATACTTTTCCACCACAACTTTTCTATATTATTTTTAAGAAGTACACCTAATGGTCCGTAATCATAAGAACTTCTTAATCCTCCATATATTGATGAAGCATTAAATACAAATCCTCTTGATTGAGCAATTTTTACAACCTTATCAAATATTTCTTCAGGCATTTCCATACTTTCTTACTCTATTCTGAAATTCATCAACGGCCGAATCTAATTCTTTTTCATCAAAATCAGGCCATAGAGTATCCACAAACATAAGCTCAGTGTAGCTTAATTGATAGAGAAGAAAATTACTTACTCTCTTCTCCCCTGCTGTACGTATTAATAAATCTGGGTCTGGCATTTCAGGTAATAATAAATTAGCTCGAAATGATTCTTCATCTAATTGATCAATAGAATTTTTATTTAATTTTGTATAAGCATCATGAATTTCTTTTCTTGAACCATAGTTAAATGCAAATACAAGATTCAACTTTTTATTGTTCTTGGTCAATTGTTCAGTTTCATTCATCAGAAATTTATTTTCATCAGGAATTCTATTGTCTTCTAAATCACCAATAAAATGAAATCGAACACCTTTATCATTAAATTCTTCTCTTCTCCTGATTAAAATATCACGATTAAAAAACATTAAAAAATCAACTTCATCTTCAGACCTTGACCAATTTTCAGTTGAAAAAGCATAAACCGTTAGCCATTGCAGATTGTTTTTAAGTGCCCAATCAATTGAACGTGAAAGGGAGAATTCACCAGCAGCATGTCCTGCTGTTCTCTCTAATCCCTGGTTGGTTGCCCATCTACCATTACCATCCATAATTATGGCAATGTGATTAAGATTTATATCCTTAAGATTCATTCCAAATTTTCTTCATAAGTTTTGATTCATACGTCTTTAATTTGTCATTTTTTTTATGTGAGTAACCAATTAAATGTAAAAGCCCATGAATTACAATATATTGTAGTTCTTCAACAAAATCTTTATCGTAGATTTCTGCATTCTTTTTAATAACATTTCGACAAATGAACATGTCACCCATATCTTCAGACATGCTTTTATCTAATTGATTTATAGCTTCAATGTCGTTGTATAAAGGAAAAGACAAAACATCTGTTGGCTTGTTTTTATTAAATGTTTTTTGATTTAATTTTTTTGATTCACTTTCATTTAGAGAATGAACCGTAAAATGAAAATTTCTTGATATTTTGAAATTCTCAGAAAAAATTTTTACAGCTTGGGTTACTTTTAATTTTTCATTTTTATAAAAATAACCGTTAAAAACAATTTTCAATATTTATTCTTCTTCATCTTTTGTAAATTCTGGGTACAAAACTCTTTGATGATAAAGTCCTTCCAAGCTTGCTTGAAATGACTGTTTAATTTTTTCAAGATCTTGGAAAGTTATGGGCGCATTAAGTAATTGACCATCGTTGATTTTTTCTTCAAAAATTTCATTGACTAAATTAGATATTTTTTCTTCATCAGCATCTTCATATTGAAATCTTGCTCTACATGCTGCCTCCAGAGCGTCTGCAAACATTAAAATAACAGTTTCTTTTGAACTTGGCTTTTCTCCAAGGTGTCTAAAATCATCTTTTGTGACTTCTGGGTTTGTAAGTTTTTCTTTTTCATAAAAATACCTCATCACTGAATCACCGTGGTGTTCGATTATCCCTCTGTAAACTGCTTCAGGGATTTTGAATTTTTTGGCTAATTTCACACCATCTGTCACGTGTGATCTGATAATTTCTACTGATTCATTTGAAGATAAATTATCATGCGGGTTACTTGATCCAAACTGATTTTCTACAAACATTGACGGGTTTTCAGTTTTTCCTAAATCATGAAAATAGGCCATAGCTCTTACTAGTTGTGAATTTGCGCCTATGAGATTTGCTGCCCTATCACCAAGTGTTCCAACGACAAGGGAGTGATTGAATGTCCCTAAAGCTTTTTCTTCTAAATATCTAAGTCCTGGATGGTTTCTATCTGCAATTTCTGAAAGCCTAAAATTTGTAGTTAATCTAAATGCCAATTCAATATAATTTATGAGTGAAAATGCTGCTAAATTACCAACTAACCCTCCTAGTAAAGAAGATACAAAAATTTCAACAAAACTGAAATTTTCTCTAAGGAAAAAGAATATTCCAAAAGCAACTACTGGTTGAGATAAAGTAATGTAAATTATTCTTTGCCTCAAAGTAATTCTGTCTATATCCTCTGAGAGAAATATTGAGGGTACAACTGTAAGTACAGCTCCCATAGCAACAAGACCTATATTTCCTCCACCAGCAAGAGCTAACAATGAACTTGAAAGTGACAAAATAAGTGTTGCTCTTAAATTTAGTAAAACAGCCGAAACTACACCTACAAAAGAAATTGGAACAGCATATTTCAAATAATTTAAATCTAAACTTTGAGAAAAATATGAAATACCTCTCAAAAATATTGATGAAATAAGTATTAGCGTTAATAACAATAAAAATTCATTGTTATTGTTCCACATAGAATCTTTAAATCTCCATAATAAAAAATAAATTAGAACAAAAACTGAAAAGATTATTGGTATTGCTGCAGTTTGTATACTTCTTGACTCCCCTGATAAATATCCAAAATTATCTAGTGCGTTGTATTGGACAGGGTTAATTTTTTCACCCTCACTAACTACTATGTCTTCTTCAAAATATTTAATAATTACAGGATCAATTGAATCTGCAACTTTTTGTTTTTGCTCATCCCATAGTTCTTGTTCAAGTTTTTGATTGACTGTTAAATTTTCTGCTATTAATTCTGCAACAGAAGATCTTAATCTACTTTCTGGGATTAATGCGAATAACTCACTTGATAGATCTAAATATGGTGGATTTGATACAAGATTCTGTCTTGTTTGGTTTAAATTATCATTGTTGATACCAACTTGGAGAATGTCACTTGCTAAGCTCTTTGCCTCAAGTTCTAATTGGGAAAGATATCCTGTTTTGTTTAATAAATCATAATTTGATATCTCAACAAGGACTTCGATATTCGCCGTTGAAATTGTTGAGAACAATAATGAACTTGCAATTTTTTCTATCTGCTGAATTTTATTTAACTCAACAACCTCAACTACTGGTTCTGTACTCTCACCAACTGTATCTTGATCACTTGATACTAGGACTTCTTCTGTTCTTGCCTCAATGACTGTCAAAAACATACTTGTAATGCCATTTAAAACTGTTTGATTAAGATCTGAATTTATTGAATATATTGGATTAACTGAATCAACAGCTTTGGCGATATTTTCATCAGTTTGCTCTTCATCCACAATTTCTATATATTTTGGAGCAACAAATGTTGAAGGTGATTCCTCTCCAATACTAATTTTTATTACTTGATTTTCAGGAAATATTGAGAATGAAATAAACCAAACTAAACCTCCAAAAATTGCAATATATAAAAGCTTTATACCAAAAGAAAAGTAATTTCTCATTATTTCTTTGGAAATACCTCTAATATTTTTGAAACAATAGGATTTCTGACAATATCAGCATTATCAAATTCCATGACAGATATTTCATCAATATTAGAAAGTGCTTTTCTTGTTCTTTTTAGACCTGAGTTATCAGTATTATAAAGATCTATTTGTGATTCATCACCAGTGATAATTACTTTAGAATTCTCTCCTAGTCTTGTTAGAAACATTTTTATTTGTCCAGAGGTGGCATTTTGTGCTTCATCAAGAATAATACATGCGTTGTTTAAAGTTCTACCTCTCATGTAAGCAAGGGGAACGATTTCAATATTTCTTTTTTCAATTAAATACTCTAAGTTCTCATTACCAAAAAAGTACTCCAAAGAATCAAATAATGGTACCAAGTAGGGATCAATTTTTTGAGATAAGTCACCAGGTAGAAATCCCAATTTTTCTCCTGCTTCTACTGCTGGCCTAGTAAGAACAATTTTCTTTATTTGATCTTCAGAGTACATTTTTACTGCACTAGCAACTGCTAAAAATGTTTTTCCTGTTCCAGCAGGTCCAACCCCAAATGTGACAGTTGAATTCATAATTGTTTCTATATATTTGTATTGACTCACATTTTTAACTTTTATGGACTTATTATTTGTAATGCTTATTGTGCTTAATTTTTTTCCATTACCGTTTAATGTCCCATTCATATTCATCAAAAGTTCGATATCAGGTATGTCGACAGTCTGATTATTTTGATTTAGAGCAACCATTTCATCGATTAAACTGACTAGTTTTTCTACCCTATCCTTGTTTCCCTCTATATAAAGAATGTTGCCCCTCGCATTAATTTTTAATGCCGGAAAAATTTTTTTTATATATTTTAAATTATTGTCATTAATTCCAAACAAATTAATTAATTCAATATTATTTGGTATGACTTTTTCAACAACCATTAGAAAGCCTTCAATTTTTCTCCTCCAATTAAATGGAGATGTATATGATAAACAGTCTGTCCACCATCATCATTAGTGTTAAATATTAATCTATAGCCACTCTCATCTATTTCATATTTTTTTGCTAAATCTTTAGCTACTTGTATCATCTTTCCAACTAACAATGTGTCCTCATCAGATAAATTATTTATTGTATTTATTCTTTTTTTGGGAATTATTAGTAGATGAATTCTAGCAACAGGATTTATGTCTTGAATTGAAAATATATCGTCATCTTCGTAAATTATTTCTGATTCTATTTCTTTATTTAGAATCATCTCAAATACTGATTTTTCTTCCATATTATATTTTACATCAATAAGGATACACCAAGTATTGAGGCTGTCTCTGTTCTTAAGGTAAAATCACCAATATTTGATAGGTATTTAAATTTATCTTTCTCGTTATTAGACCAGCCACCTTCAGGGCCAATAGCTATGTTTTTCATACTGTTGTTTTCTTTAATATGTTTACCAGTAATATCTAGACCGTGATTAAATTTTTCAAAATCCAAATTATTTGAAATAAATATATCTGGTTTAAATGCGTTTCCTGATTGCTCTACTGCTGAGATAGACCACATATTAAGCTTATCTAAATCAACTTTTATTTTTTGTGAATGATCTGTAGGGCCGAAACTAATTGAACTTACAGATAGCTCCGTTAATTTCTCAACAATAAAACGAAGCCTATCTTTATCTTGAATGAAAGAAATAAATACATCAATATCATTTTTTCTTACAAATTCTTGATTAGATTTTAATGAAACAACATTTCCTTCTAAGTTTCCAAAATAAATTTTTCCTTTCCCATTTGATATCTTTATTTCATCCATATCTTTAATCCTCAAAACATTTTTTAAATGATGTAATTTTTCATCAGAAAGTTGTAACTCTTTGAAAGTATCTAATATTTTTGAATCAAAAACTGTAGGGGTATGCATACTATTGTTTTAAAAATTCTTTAAAGGCTTCTTTGGGTACTTCTACCCTTCCAATGCTTCTCATCTTTTTCTTACCTTCTTTTTGCTTTTCTAAAAGTTTCCTCTTTCTAGTAACATCTCCTCCATAAAGTTTTGCAGTAACATCCTTTCGGAGGGCTTTTACAGTTTCTCTAGATATAATTCTTGAACCTATCGCAGCTTGAATTGGTATATCAAATTGTTGACGTGGGATTAGATCAGCTAATTTTTTTACCCTATTTCTCCCAACATATTCTGCACTATCTTTTGAAAGAATCGAACTAAATGAATCTACCACCATACCATTAACAAGAATATCTAGTTTGACCAAACTTCCGTCTTCAAATCCTAAAATTTTATAGTCAATTGATGCAAAACCCTGTGAGATAGATTTAAGCGAATCATAAAATCCTGAGACTAGTTCTAGAAGAGGTAACTTGTATTTGAGTTTTACCATTGTCGTACTTAAGTAAGTTAGATCTTCCTGTATGCCTCTTTTATCATTTAAGAGCGTCAAAATTGCACCAAGATACTCTTTTGGAAATAATAAATCTACTTCACAAATTCTCTCTTGTAATTTTTTTATATCAGTATATTCATCAAGAATAGATGGGTTTCTTATAACTCTTTCTTCGTCGTTATTCCTTATAAGCTTAAACTCTACTGATGGTGGGGTCACAATCAGAGATAGGTCGAATTCTCTCTCTAATCGTTCAATAACAATCTCTAAATGCAAAAGGCCCAAAAATCCACATCTAAATCCAAATCCGAAGGCAGAAGAGGTTTCTGGTTCAAAAACAAAGCTTGCATCATTTAATACATATTTATCCAACGATTCCCTTAGTTTTGTAAAATCATCAGAGTCTGAAGGAAATATACTCGAAAAAACTGTAGGTTGAGATTCTTCATATTCTGACAATATTATTGGCTTCTCATCTTCTCCAGTGACTAAAGTGTCTCCAACTCTTATTTGAGATAAATCTTTAGCACCAGTAACGATGTAACCAACTTCGCCAAAGTTTAAACTATCTGATTTCTGTAAGTTCAAATCAAAATATCCGATATCATTTGCGTCAAATTTAAATCCTGAATTAACAAGCTTTAAATTCATATCTTTTTTAATCTCGCCGCCAAATACCCTTACTGAAGCTACAACTCCTTTGTAAGAATCAAAGTATGAATCAAAAATTAGTGCATTTACCTTATCGGATTTTTCAATTGGAGCAGTTATTAAGTTTGGAATTTCTGATATAAGTTCTTGAACTCCATCTCCAGTTTTTGCAGAAATATTAAAAATTTCTTCATCCTTAGAACCAATTAGATTGTGTATTTGTTGAGATACATTTGATATATCAGCATCAACAGAATCTATTTTGTTAATAACAGGAATAATATCTAATCCGGCTTCAATAGCTGCATAGGAATGTGCAAAAGTCTGAGCTTGTACACCTTTTGTTCCATCTACAAGTAATAATGCTCCGTCACAAGCAATTAAAGCTCTGGAAACTTCATAAGAAAAATCTACGTGACCGGGTGTATCAATTAAGTTTATAATTAAATCATCAAAGATTAATCTGATCGGTTGAGATTTAATGGTAATACCTCTTTCTCTCTCAAGATCCATGTTGTCCAGAATTTGGTCATTATGATCACCAGGAGTAATTAATCCAGATAATTCGATAAGTCTGTCAGCTAAAGTAGATTTACCATGATCAACATGTGCAATAATCGAAATATTTCTTATATTTTTATTTGTTAACATCTTTAATAAGTTATTATCTTATATACCAAGAGGTTTTAGATGGCAAATATTAAATCCCAAAAAAAGAGAATAAGACAAGACGAGAAGAAAAATCTTAGAAATAAGGACAAAAAAACAGCTCTAAGATCATCTATTAAAGCTATATTAAATTCAGAAAGTGATGTTGAAAAAGAACAGAAAGATACTGTAATCAAAAATTTAGATAGAGCTTATTCCAATGGAATAATAACTAAAAATTATAGAGATAGAAATAAATCCCGAATTTCAAAACTGTAATAGATTTTTTATAGAAACCACAAAACGTTTTGCATTTTCTTGATTAAATGAAGAATTAGTATTTAATTTTTCGATCTTATAAATCATACTTAAAGAATTTTCTAAATCTATGACATTTAACTTGTCTCTTCTTTTTTGAGCAAGCTCATACTTGTAATCTACTTTTTCAGAAAGTACTTCTGCGACTTTTTTTTCATCGTATTTATAAATTAATAACAATCTTTGAAGCTCTTTGTTGAAGTAGGACAAGAATTGTCTAAATACTGTCTCGTCATTACAGAATTTATCAATAATTTCATTTGTTAATTTTTTTTGCTTTGAAAAAATAATATTTACCAAGTCCCAAGGGTAAATCTCAGTACTTTTTTTGTTTTCTGGATAATGTGTTTCAATTAATTCAGCAACAGCTGAGAATGTTTTTAAATTATTTTTTTTAACTTGAAAAATATACTTCTCATTAAAATCATAATTCATTTTTTTTAAATCACTGTATGTTACGAAACTATCTGATACAAATTGGAAATTATCACTTTGGAATAATGCTGCAGTATTGTTAGCGCTAAATTCTTCTTGAGAAATTGATACAATACTTTCATCGATATTTATTTCAGATTTTATTTGGTTGATATCTGAAATTAAGTTTTCTGTAATTATTAATTTTGTCACTTATTGAACTATATTAATTAATTTATCTTTAATAAATATTACTTTTTTGGCATTTGAAAAATCAATATCAAAATTAGTAGTACAAATTTCTTTAACTTCATCTTCTTCAATTCCTGTGTTAACGATTAATGCGTGCCTCTTCTTTCCATTTATTTGAATCACGAGTTCATAAACAGGATTCTCTAGTTTTGTTTCATCAAAGGTTGGCCATTTCTCCTGACTTATATCACTATCAAAATAATCTTGGAATATTTCCGAAGCAATATGTGGGGACATTGGGTATAAAAGGATTAATATATTTCGTAAAATTGAATCTTTTAGATCTATCTGAATCGTATTATCTTCCTTGAGATAATCGCTTAAGTCATTGTTTAATTTCATAAGATCAGATACCGCTGTATTAAACTCAAATTTCTCAAGATGTTGAGTAATAGATTTTATTGTTTGATTAATTTTTCTCTCAATTTCTTCATCTTTTGAACTAAAAGTATCAGAGGTGTCTTTTTGATCAATAATTTTGACCATATTATCCCAGAACTTATTTAAGAATCTCTTAGTTCCTTCTATACCACCATCATTCCATTCAACCCCATCGCTAGGAGGTGCCATAAAAAGAATATATAATCTTAATGCGTCAGCCCCATGAGTTGCAAAATATGATTCTGGATCAACAATATTTCCTTTTGATTTTGACATCTTTGCCCCACCAAAGTTAATCATCCCCTGAGAGAAAAGATTATGAAATGGTTCATCAATTTTCATAAAACCAAGATCCCTCAAGGCTCTTACAAAAAACCTTGAATAAAGAAGGTGAAGAATAGCATGTTCGACACCACCTATATATTGATCAACCGGTAACCATTCATTTATAAAATCAGATTCGAAAGGTTCATTATCGTTCTTTGGGTCTAAGAATCTCATGTAATACCAGGATGAATCTACAAAAGTATCCATAGTGTCAGTTTCACGAAGAGCTTTCTTAGAACATTTTGGACAATCAGTTTCAACAAATTCTTTGCTCTTGGACAAAGGAGATCCATCTGTATTTATATAATCTTTAATTTCTGGAAGTAATACTGGTAAATTTTCATATTTTTCTGGTAATAATCCACAGTCTTCACAATTGATTAATGGAATTGGACAGCCCCAATACCTCTGTCTACTGATTAACCAATCTCTCAAACGATATGTTGTTTTTTCATCACCAATCTTATTTTTTACTAAAAAGTCATTTATCTTTTTACTTGCTTCTTCGTGAGAGCCTAAGTCATTGAACTCTCCAGAATTGATAAGGACTCCATTACCTGTAAAGGCTTCATTGTCTACATTTATTGTTTTTTCTTTATCTATAATTACCTGTCTAATTTCAATATCATATTTTTTTGCGAATTCATAATCTCTTTCATCGTGAGCTGGAACTGCCATAATCGCACCAGTTCCATAATTCACAAGAACATAGTCAGCTATCCATAAAGGTACTTCCTCATTTGTGATTGGATTCATAACTTTCAAAGTGGTATCTACTCCAGTTTTTTCTTTTGTAATAGACATTCTCTCGAATTCTGACTTATTTACAATTGAGTCTAAATAATTTTGTATCTCATCTTTTTTATCAGATTGCTCCATAATTTGATTAATTAATTCGTGCTCTGGAGATATGACAGCAAAAGTCATCCCAAACAATGTATCAGGTCTTGTTGTGAAAACATCAAAAGTAAGGTCTGTTCCAATTATGTTTAATTCAAATTGAGAGCCTTCAGATTTTCCAATCCAGTTTCTTTGCATCGTCTTCACGTTTTCTGGCCAATCACCAATCTCATCAAGGCCTTGTAATAATTCTTCAGAATATTCGGATATCTTCAGAAACCATTGGTTTAAATTTTTTGGCTCTACAGCTGTATCACATCTCTCACAAGAGCCTTCTATAACTTGTTCATTAGCTAGAACTGTTCTGCATGAATTACACCAATTTACTGGTGCGTCCTCCTTGTAAGCCAAATCATTTTCAAACAACTTTATAAATAGATATTGAGTCCATTTGTAATAATCAACAGAGTGGGCTGCAACTTCCCTATCCCAATCATATAAAGAACCTAATCTGATAATTTGAGATTTCATATTAGCAATTCTTTCTTCCGTAAATTCTCTTGGATGAATACCAGTTTTAATTGCTGCATTTTCGGCAGGAAGGCCAAATGAGTCCCAGCCCATAGGAGATAAAACATTGAAGCCATTCATTTGTTTATATCTAGTAATAACATCACCGATCGTATAGTTCCTTATATGTCCCATATGCAGATCTCCAGAGGGATATGGGTACATACAAAGGTTGTAAAATTTTGGTTTGTCAGATTTTAAATCACACTTAACAGTTTCACTATTTTCCCAGTGATCCTGCCATTTCTTTTCTATTTTTTTATATTCAAATTGACTGTTCATATACTTTTACTAATTCTGGAAATATATTTTCCTTACTTGATTTTTCTAATTTCTTTTCAATATTAAACAATTTTTTCTGTATTAATTCAATATTGTTTTCTAAATCTTGAATAGATGAAGCTATTGAATGCGATAATCCATTCACATCATCAAATAAATAACCTGAGTCTTCGTCAATATAATTTGTCATTGGCAAAATATTTCTTGTTATGCAAATCTTTGAGAAACTCATGGCTTCGAGTAGTACCAAACCTAAACCCTCTGAAAATGATGGAAATACAAAAATGTCTATATTATTAAAAAATTCTTCCCTGTTTTCTATATATCCAAGAAAATTAACGTTTTCAATATTGTCTTTTTCAATCATATTTCTTAATTTTTCTAAATACTCATCGGTCCCACTTCCAGCAATCATTAATTTAAAATCAAGTGATTTAAGCTCGTCTGAATTAAGTGCATGAATTAAGTCTTCTATCCCTTTATTTACATTTAGTCTTCCAAGAAATCCAAGGGTTACTCTATCTTTTTTTACAATGGTTCCAGAATTTTTGATGTCTATCCAGTAAGGTATGACAACAACATTCAGTTCATGATTAAGATTTTCAATCCAACTTTTTACTTCCTCAGAAATCGCGATTATCGAAAAAGCAGATTGCCAATGTTTAGAGAGTCTCTTCATAAAGTATTTTCTTAGGTTATTACTTAAACTACCTTTTTCTAAATATGTATCATATTTTCCATGAACACTTACAATCCATTTAATTTTTTTTGATAAATATTTTTTTGTTCTGTAGACCATATAATCGCTACGAGGTTGATGTGAATGAATAATATCAAATTTTTCATTTTTGAATTTTGAATACATAGAAAAATATGAAAATATATTAAACATTCTAGGACCATTAAGTCTTGTAATGTTAATGCCACTTTTAAGTAGTTCGCTTTCTATTGAATATGATTCAGTGCTATCTTCACCAATAACAGTTACATGGACATCCATCCCATCATTTAGCTGTGCATTGATTAGGTCCAACAAATGCGATTCAGCACCTCCCCTATTTAAAGAATTGATAACATGACAAATTTTCATAATCTTGGAGTTATCCATGTAGATTTTGGAGGAAACAGAGAGTCGTTTTCTACAATTTCAGATACTTTTATGGGGGTAAAATTTACAATTATTTCATCATTAGTTTTATTTTCATCCACCGCTGAGCTTATATACTCGTTAACGTAACAGAAATTTTTAAATTCATAAAGTTGATAAATGTCCAAAATTTCCTCATTGAAAAACTTAACATCATCTACTGAAACAAAGAATTTTGAAGAGACATTGTTTGAAAAATTATAATTTTCAAGAATTTCCTCAAATTCTTTTTTTCTAATTATTAAACGTGATGGGTAAGAAAGAATTTCTACATCATCAATTGAAATAAGTACTAATTCAATTGATTTGTCAATATCATTTCTTTTCAAGTATTCATATCGATGATGTCCATCTAACAGAATCATTTTCTTTCCTTTTAAATCATTTATATTTTTGATATTTGTTATATTCATATCAATTCCAAATAAAAGTGGTTCAAAAGATTCTTCCATGTTTTCAATTGGGGAATTTATTTCTTCATGGGTCTTTATCTCGATAAAGTCAGTATTTGAAAAATTAATTTCAAGTTTAAGACCCTCAACGTCGTAGTTTTCAAATTGATAAACTGTGAAGTTATTATTTTCCATTATCTGCAAAAAATTTGTCAATATATTCTGACAAGTAGTCAACCATCTCGTCTGTAATTGAATTATAAAGACTAATTCTTATTCCCCCCTGGCTTCTATGTCCATTCAGACCAAGTATTCCTTTTTCAGTTGCTTCTATAAGAAATTTCTTTTCCAAATCCTCATTTTTGAATTTAAAAATTATATTGGATCTACTTTTTGAATAGTCACTGACAGGTATTATTACAAAATCACCATAACTCTCTAATTGTTCATATATTCTTGATGATTGTCTAATTGATTTTTCTTCAAAATGGTTTATACCTCCCATTGCAATCATCCAATCGGTTACCAGCTTTAGGACGTATATCGAAAAAGTAGGAGGTGTGTTCAACAAAGAATTCTTTTCCACCAATTGTCCAAGGTTGAGGTATCTAGAATTATCTTCTGAATTTAAATATTTTTCATCTCCAATACATATTGAGACTCCTGGAATGCCCATATTTTTTTGAGCTCCTGCATAAACATAAGCTAAATTGTCCCATTCAAAACTATAAGAACCAATATCTGAGGACATATCAACAAGTAATGAATCATGTTCAATTTTATTGAATTCCCTTAATTGGACACCATTTATTGTCTCGTTTGAAGTTAGGTGCAAATAATCAACACCTTCGAGGTCCCAGGGTGTTTGAATATAATTTTCAATTTCATTATCGCTTACTTCAATTATTTTCGTATCTCTAATTTTTGAGAAATCTTCAACTGAGTACCTCCCCCATGTTCCTGTGACTAGACAACCTAAAAGTTTATTTTCTTTATCAAAGTTATTAGCGATAAAGGTATTCTGATATGTTGCTCCCCCTTGCAAGAGAAGAGTGAAATAATTAGATGGAATATTAAAAATATTTATCATATTCTCTTGAAGAGCGTTTATTAATGTTTCAAAATCTTTAGATCTGTGTCCAATCTCTAGAATTGACAAACCAGTTTTTTGATAATTAGCTATTGCCTCTTGGGACTTGCTGATAATAGAAGGATCTAATCTTGCTGGACCCGGTGAAAAATTATGTATTTGCATTTATATCATCTTTCATAAAAATCAAATTATACGCTGCACCAATGATTAAGCCATAGAATGCATTGACTTCTTCAACCGGACTAACAAAGAAAAATAAAATAAAACTGGAAAAGAAAAACAATTTAAGTAACTCTTTTTTTTGAACAATAATGTTCAGGAATATTAAAAACAGTATTAGAGGAAAAATAATTCCGAAAGCTTGAGTATAAAACACAAACAAATTTTGAACATTTAGATCATATTTAAGTAGTGAATAATTACCAGTACCAAAATTTTGGGTGCTATATCTTTGGAGAAGATATTTAGGTAATGTCCTATTCGTAAAATACATTTCTTCATTAACTCTTACTGAAGAATAATCTTGATAATCAGAGTTAATATTGATAATGCTTTTAGGTGTAATATCTCTCAATGAGTTAATAAAAAAATTCAATACATTTAATCTGTCATTACCCAGGCCCAATTCTTCAGTGTCTGAATTTACATCAATTTTTATTTCACCAGAAGCATTCATTTTTTGAACATCTTCTTCATATTCAATACATTGCCTACTATCTGAATTTAAATTACATTCAAAAACTCCAAAATTAGACATTACAAGTGAAATAGCCAAGAACAATAAAAGCGATTTATTTAACTCTTTTGTTTTTAGATAGTTAAATAAGACGAACGTAAGAAAAAGTATACAAAATAACCGCAAATAATTACTTCTTGATAAACCTAATGCAACTCCAGAAATTATGGATAACAAATAATTACTACTTTTATATTTGTAAAGATACAAAACAACGAGTGGCATTAAAAAAGATATTAATAAAACTGGCTCTCTAAATGTACCCATTGCTCTGTGTGGTTCTGATAACCAAAAAGTAGATTGGTCGGAGTCTCCAAAAAGATTAGTGTTTGATCTATTTCTTATAAATTCACTTAAGTCATAGATTTGGGCGATAAATATATAGATTGTCAAAGCTGACATTACTCCAATTAAATATTTCCAAGTGTCAAAAAAGGACATTATTTTTTCATTTCTAAAGTAAGTCAATGAAAATAAAAGAACTATAACAAATGAGAATATGTTAAGTAATCGTAAAAAGAGGTATTGTATTTCTCCTTGTGAAACTTCATTGAAGAAAATATATATTATCTGTGGAATCATGACGATTGCAATCAATATTGAAACAATTACAAGATTTTTTGAGTCATAGAATAATTTGTATTTAGTTAAAGCAAACAAAAACAATAAGGTCATACCTAACCATGGAATTGGTATGCCAAAAATTTGATAAGCATCCAAAAAAACGAGCAAAACAGAAACCATTAAAAACATAATTTCGTAAGTGTTTTGGCTAGATTGTTTATTTATCTGCATCATTCTTATGTTAATGTTGAGATTTATTCAATTTGATTTTATTTTTATCAAATATATGGTGTATTCAAATAATTTTTGTAAAACCATTGCAGAGCTTAAAGCAATAGCGACTCCTAGAGAGGAAAAAGAATCAGATAATAAGACTGCTAAAACGAGAAATACAAAAGAGTAAATAATTCGTCCATAAGCATGAAACTCAATTAAATCAGCAAATAATAGATACTGTCTTATCCAGAAACTTAACAAATAAGTAGTGAATCCTATTAACAACACCATCATTGGCTCAAATGAATTAATAAATTCCTCGTTACCAATAAATAAAATAAGATTTCGTCCAAAAATGAAATATATTCCAAATAACAATATTGAAATTGGTAACAAAATTCGCTTTAAGAAAGAAGTTATATTGAAATCTTTGTCCTCAGACTTTAATTTGTTTTGTAGCCAAGGATTAAATGTAACAACAAGATAATTTATAGGTTCAACTAATCTTTTAGCAAATTGATAGATTCCAACAGTCTGTATATCAACGACTATAGCTAGTAAAATTACATCCAAATGTTGTGGTATAAGACCAATAATTTGGTCATATCTAATTTTTCCATAAGAAGATCTGATGGATTTTGAATATGCTTTGAAATGTCGAATCTTGAAATCTGAAGAATCACGATATTTATTTGAGAGATATAAACCAAAAAGCCCAAAGGTAATTCCATAGATTGATTGTGCAATTAGATAGTTTTCTACACTTGGATCATTTAAAAGTAAAAATACTAATGCAATAAACCTAACTACTACACTGCTAATTTCAAGTATTGAGTATCTTCTTAAATCATTATGAAAAATCAGTATAGATTTACTTGTTTCTGAAAAAGTCTGAATAATTCTTGTAAGTAAATAAATTAATAGAACATTTGATAATGATTCAATGCCAAAATAATCACCCAAAGATGAATTAATAATTATTGGATTTGTAAAAATTACAATACAAAGTAAAAAACTACCAATTCCGGTTATGAAGTTGAAAAAGATAGATTCAAAATAAAAGTTTTTTCCATCCTTAAGAACAAGAAGATTTACATCACTATTTCTTGCATGTGAAGCACGAAAGATGAGACTTGGTATTGCAATTAAGAGTACTGCTGCACCATATTTCGCAGGTCCGAGTTGGTTAACAACAAACGACACTTGGATTACAGAGATTATTGCAATGGCAGATTGTGAACCAATCAAATCTTTTGTTTGATTAAATATTTCTCTTATATATTTTAAGTTCATATTTGTTTGTGGAGCTGAGGGGATTTGAACCCCTGACCCCGTGCATGCCATGCACGTGCTCTGCCAACTGAGCTACAGCCCCAATACAATTAAGGTTACCCGTATTGAAGCATTAGATTACTATCAAAAAATAAATCCTCTAGATTGTAATATTCTCTTGCTTCCTCTGTGAAAAAGTGTATTCCGACACCTTCGAACTCAACTAATGCCCAAGACGAATCAATACCCTCAGAGAAAAAGTTTTTATTTTTTGATTTCACAAGATTTTTTAATTTTTTAACAGATGATACCATTTGAGTATTGGATGTAACATTACACATAATCACCACATCAAAAAAACTATTTTTTTCTACCTTAAATGCTTTTATGTCTGTGCATTTTTGAGTGAGTAAAATATCTATGACGTTATCAAAGAAAAAATTGTTCGTAAATTCTGTTTTTCTTTCAGTCACTTATAAATATGTTACCATGTAAAAAATAAAGACACTATTCTTAATAGTGAGGAGAGAGTTGACAAGAATTAAAAACCTTTTTGGCTTATTAGAAACACTTTTTAACAGCAGGCGATTGAGAACCATACTTGCTGCTTTAATATTTTTTATTTTCCTATTTGGCTATCTTTTTTATGTTTCAGAACCTGATGTAAGAAACTTAGGTGATGGTATATGGTGGGCTCTAGTAACTATTACAACTGTTGGCTATGGTGATATCACACCAGTAACAACTTTAGGAAGAGTTGTCGCAAGTTCTCTTATGTTGCTTGGATTAGGATTAATTGCTACGATAACAGCAATTGTTTCAGCTAAATTTATTCAAAATTTTGTTGATCACCACACGAATGATGATGTTTTAGAAAAACTTGATGAAATGCAACTTGAATTGGATGATATAAAGAAAAAACTTCAATAAAGATTGTTATCTTTTATATAATTTAAAACCTCTTTTGATAAATCGTCATCGTTTAACTCATTTCTTTTTAGTTTATTTCTTATATTGCTTGAACTTAAGTCAACTTTTTCCCCATCAATAAGTGAATATTCAAATGGAAAGTACTCTTCTAAGGTCTTATTATTGTCTTCCCTTCTAAGTGCGATTAAAAAGTTAGTTAGATCAGATAATTTACTGTGGTTTTTCCAAGTTTTTATATTCATTGCCGTGTCAGAACCTAAGATAAAATACAAATCTTTCTTTGGATGGTCTAGTCTAAGTAAGGTTTCATATGTGTAAGAAGGATTTTCTTCAGATTTTTCTATATCGCTAATTTCAAAAAATTTAGATTCATTGATTAATATTTTTGTCATTTCAAATCTATGAAGAAATGAGGTAGAATCTTTTTTTTGCCATGGATTTCCTGAAGGAATAAAAATTACCTTGTTCAGACCAAATTGAGATATTGACCTTCTGGCTATTTCTAAATGAGCATCATGAGG
>LUMN01000097.1_pt1 | contig 22868 bp, 22 predicted proteins | sample 729991 | NCBI WGS metagenome assembly LUMN01 (sample SAMN03860262, study PRJNA289734) | marine metagenome | biome: seawater column; feature: ocean; material: water; isolation source: Red Sea water column Station 22 - depth 25m | place: Saudi Arabia: Red Sea | collected 2011-10-15 | depth 25 m
TTTATAAAATCCATTATTTGTATTGGTATCATTAACATTAATTACTTCATTTTTATTATTTGTTTATTTAGCAATAATCGACGATTTCTCTATGGCTTACATAGCGAGTCACTCAAACTCAAATCTTCCAACCTTTTATAAAGTTACTTCAATATGGAGTGCACATGAAGGTTCACTATTTCTTTGGGTTTTAATAATTTCTTTATGGGGCCTATTTTTCTTAATATTTAGAAATCGTACAACAACGACTTTTTATCCTCAAACAATAGGGATAATTTCATTAGTGGTAGCATGCTTCCTTCTTTTTTTATTATTCATTTCAAGTCCATTTGAAAGAATATTGCCTTTTGGAGTCCCAGATGGAGCTGATATAAATCCCATCTTGCAAGATCCAGCTTTAGCAATTCACCCACCAATGCTTTATTTTGGTTATATTGGTTTTGTTATTCCTTTTGCATTTGTTACAGCTTTTCTAATAAGTGGTAGGTTTGAAAAGTTTCCAATTGCAGAAATCAAGAGTTTTATATTGTCATCGTGGATATTTCTTACTATTGGAATAGCCCTTGGAAGTTGGTGGGCTTACTACGAATTAGGTTGGGGTGGTTATTGGTTTTGGGATCCGGTAGAAAATGTTGCTCTGATGCCTTGGTTGGCAGGGACAGCGCTTCTCCATACAGTTTACGTTTCTTCTAGATCAAAGAATCTAATAGCATGGACAATATTTTTATCAATTCTTGCATTTACGCTGAGTTTATTTGGAGCTTTCATTGTTAGATCTGGGATAATTGATAGTGTTCACTCATTTGCAAATGACCCAACAAGAGGTTTGTACTTGCTTGGAATGTCTGCATTCTTAATTACTGGCCCGATAATGCTTTTTGTTAAAAATTTATCAAAAATCTTATCTGTTAATAAGGTAAAAGACTTTTCCAAAGAATTTTTTATTGGTGCAAACAATATCTTTTTCATTACCGCAGTATTTATTATTTTCTTAGGCATATCCTATCCATTAATATTAGAAGCGTTTTCAGATTCTAGAGTTTCAGTAGGAAGTCCTTTTTACAATAAAGTATTTGCACCACTTACTTTTATAACCTCTTTATTCTTGGTTTTTTCAACTTATTCAATATGGTCTCGTGATATACCTTTAATAGGAATCCTAAAATCTTCAACAGTAATTTTTGCTTTAACGATATTGTCTTCGATTGCGATCATATATTTTCTGAATAGTTATGAGTGGTGGCTAATAGGAGGTATTTTTTTTGGTAACTTAATTCTTATAAGATACATAGTATTGATTATTGATTCCGTTATTTCTAAAAAATACTTTAATCAAGGGAGTGCAATAGCACATATAGGTTTTGCACTATTGATCATTTCTATTTCATTAAATGCTGCTCTCAGCAGTGAAAGAACATTTAGCATGAGTGTCGGAGATGAAGTTAGATTTAATGAGAATACAATTGAGTTTGATAAGATTTCATTACAAAAAAGTTCTAACTTTGAATCCCTTTCTGCAGACTTTATTTTTTCAAATGGAGATGACACTTTTGAGCTTTATCCAGAAAAAAGAAAATATTTTGTAAGAGGTGAAATTACAACTGAATCAGATATATCCATAAAGCCCATAAAAGATATATATATAACAATTGGTGAGCAGCAATCTAATGGTAAATGGATAGTTAATGTGCAAGAAAACTATTTTGTTAGATTGATTTGGATTTCTGCAATAATAATGAGCTTAGGCGCAGTTTTAGTAATTAGAAGAAGAATTTATGTTTGAGTCAACTTTAAGAACCTTAATAGTAATTATATTTTTATCAGCCGTTATTCTTTTTACATCTTTAATAAAAAATGATAACAACAGCCAGTCCCAAGCAGATCTCAACACTCCATTACCTGAATTTACTCTTAGGACTCTTCATTTAGAAAAAAAGATTACAAATGAGGATTTAGAAGATCTTTTTGTGCTTAATGTTTGGGCAAGTTGGTGCATAACTTGCAGAGTTGAGCATCCATTCTTAGAAGAGATATCAAAAACAATTCCTATCATTGGACTAAATTATAAGGATGAAAAGAACAATGCTACTGACTGGTTAAATAAGCTTGGAGATCCATATATTTTTTCTCTATATGATTATTATGGAGAGCTTGCACTTGATTTAGGCGTAACAGGAGCTCCAGAAACATTTTTAGTTCACAAAGGTAGAATAATTTCACATCATGTCGGCGAAGTAAATCAGAAGGTCTGGAGCTCTAAATTTTTATCAAAAATAAATCAAATTAATAATGATTAGGCTCATTGCTATCTCCATGATTTTTTCAGTATATACAGCTGGGGAATCTCTGTTCATTTTTAATTCTGATGAAGATGAGGCTAGATACTACCAAATTATAAATGAGATTAGATGCCCAAAATGCACGAGTGGCTCATTATCAAGCAGCAATGCACCAATATCTGAAGACCTTAAGAGAAAGATTTATGAGCTCATTCAAGAGGGCCGCTCTGATCAAGAAATTAAAGATTATGTTGTTCAACGATATGGAAAAGATTCATTGTATGAGCCGGACTTCTCAGAGAATTTATTTTTATGGTTAAGTCCTGTTATCTTTATGATCCTTATAGCTTTTAGTGTCCTACTAATAAGAAGAAGATGATATTGAGTTTAATAATTTCTTTTTTAATTGCTGCGCCATTCTTTTTATATATTTTTAATATTGGGAATAGGGCGAGATCGCTTGTCCTTTTCTTTGGCTTATTAATTATTTTCATTCCCTCTTTCCTTTTTTTGAGTAAATACTCTGTAATTGGCTCATCAAAGGAGATAATTCTTGTTAGCGAAGTGAATTCTAAGATAATTTCGGGCGAGGCTTTAAAAACATCAGATTTAAAAAAAATAAGAAACTATGCTCCTGAGGATGAGCTAGTTTTATGGTTTGAAGAGATTATAAGAAAGTCCATTCAAGAAAATAATTTAGATGCTGCAGAACTTACTCTTAGATATGCTGAAGAAGATTTTATGCAATCTGGTAATGAGACCTCCTATTATTTTCTTTTTTCACTTTTAAGAGATAAAAAATTTCCTCAATTTGCTTCTGCGTCAATCACATTAGATATTTCTGATCTACCCAAATGCGCTATTGAAAACTCTGTCTTTAAGATTTTTATCAATGATGGACCTCTTATTCCTTTAGCAATCTCACAAAATAACTCCAGTGAGGTTGTTCACAAGATTACAAATGCTAATTCTCCAATACCTGGATTTGATATATCTTCTGCATTTATGAATGAATCTACCCTTCGAATTATCTCAAAAGTAATTTGTGAGAATGATGATATTTTTGAGGCAAAAAGACTGTTTAAATTGTCCAAAAATGATGTGAATGTGACCTATAAAATCCCTTCAAATCAATGGTTAATAGCCCTTAAATAAGGTAAAATAAGCATTTAATTTATTGATATTTTTTGATGCAGCTTAAGCACATTAAATTGGCTGGTTTCAAAAGTTTCGTGGATCCCACGAGGATATCTTTCCCAACAAATATGGTAGCCGTTGTAGGCCCAAATGGATGTGGAAAATCTAATATTATTGATGCTGTCAGATGGGTGCTTGGTGAACTCTCAGCAAAAAATCTTAGAGGCGATTCAATGTCAGATGTTATTTTTAATGGATCTGAGCAAAGAAAGCCATCTGGGCAGTGTAGTATTGAACTTTTATTTGATAACTCAAGTGGAAAAGTAGGAGGCGAGTATGCAGCTTTCAATGAGATATTAGTAAAAAGAGTCATGACTAGAGATAGTCAATCAAGTTATTTCATCAATAACACTAAGTGTAGAAGGAAAGATGTTCAGGATATTTTTCTTGGAACAGGGCTTGGCCCAAGCAGTTATGCAATTATCGAGCAAGGAATGGTTTCCTCCTTGGTGAGTGCAAAGCCTGAGGAGTTAAGAACACACATCGAAGAGGCTGCAGGGGTTTCAAAATATAGAGAAAGAAGAAAGGAAACAGAAAGCAGAATAAAAAAGACAAAGGAAAACTTATCTAGAGTCAATGACATCAGGGATGAGATTGGAAGATTGATAAGAAGATTAGAAAGCCAGGCTAAAGCTGCTGATAGATACAAAGATTATAAAAATCAAGAAAAAGAAAAAGAGTTGAATGTTGCTATCCTGTTTTCTCTTGATGCCAGAGACAAAAGAGATCTTTTGAATAATAATCTCGCAGCGCTTCAAAAGGACGAGTCTGTAAAAGAATCAGAAGTTTCAGTAAAGCAAGCTAAGCTTGATCAATACAAAACAGAGCATGAATCAGTTCTTTCTAAATATGAAGATGCGCAGAAAAAGTTTTATGAGGTTGGGTCAGAAATAGCGAGGTTTGAACAGAATCTTCAAAATATTAGAACAACCAAAGATAATACGACGAGAGAACTTGAGAGAGTAAAAGCGGCTTATGAAGATGCTCTTGAAAAAGCTTCAGATTTTGAAAACTTGTCTCCTAAAGAGAAGGCTCTTCACTTAATAGATGAAATTATTTCTAAAATCTCTATTCCTGAAATCAAAAGCAAAGCAGAACAACTTAAAGATATATTGCTCAGCATATTCAATATTGTTCTTAAACAGTCTAAAGAAATTAGCGATGAATATCTAAACCAGCAAGAAAACCTAGAGACAGAACTTAAGAAAACAACGCAAAGCTCAAAAGAAATTTCTACAAAACTTCAAGAGCTTATAGAGACAAGTGCCTCAGCAGAAGCTGAGTTAAATTCTATTAGAAAAGATCAACAAGAAGTAGATGCAGAAATAAGAAGATTGGAAAATGAAAAAAGTGTTTCCCTATTGGATCTTAAAGCAATTCAGGAAAAAATAACCAATACAAAAATTGAAATAAGTTCTCATAGTGTTCATCTTGAAAATTCATCGAAAAGAATATCTGAATCGGGAATTGACATTAATGATATTGACAGAGCCAACTATCAAGATTTATCGATAGAAAAACTTGAATCGGAACTTGAGACCATTAGATCTAAAATTATCAGATTGGGTGCCATCAATTTAGCGGCTCCAGATGAAATTGCTGAGGAGAGAAAAAGAAAAGATGAGTTGGATAAGCAAAATGAAGACTTAGAAGAAGCACTGGAGAAGTTAAACAAGGCCATTTCACAAATTGATAAAGAGACTAAAGAAAAATTTATTGAGAGTTTTGATGCAGTAAATAAAAGATTGAAATCTATCTTCCCAATAATGTTTGGAGGAGGTAATGCAGAGTTATCTCTTACTGATAATAGCTACCTAAATGCTGGTGTTAAGCTTATGGCTCGCCCACCAGGTAAAAAGAATTCGACTCTTTCGCAGTTATCAGGTGGAGAAAAGGCTATGACCGCTTTAGCTTTAGTCTTTGCTTTGTTTGAATTAAATCCTGCACCTTTTTGCCTACTCGATGAAGTTGATGCGCCGCTTGATGATCTAAATACTTCAAGATTTATCAATATGGTTGAAGAAATGTCAAAGAAAATTCAGTTTATCTTTATAACCCATAACAAGGTATCAATGGAAAAAAGTGACCACCTAATGGGAGTTACAATGCAAGAAGCTGGTGTTTCCAGAGTCGTGTCTGTTGATGTCAATCAAGCAGTTGAGTTCGCAGCCCAATAAATGCTTTCAAATACTGAGATTTACTTAATAGGTTTAGGTTTTTTCTTAGCCATACTTGGGGCATTTCTTTATTTTAGAAAAGTATCTAATTCGAACAAAATGCTTTTGAAAGCAAAGCAGGCAAATTTAAAGGACTTTAGCTATAAAAGTGAAGCTTTCGCAAAGCAAGATTTAGTGATTCTATATTTATTTAGTATTGATGGTAACTTCTTTGATATGAGTCAATTAAATGATTTTTTAATTAATTATGGATTTCAAAAGAATGATGACTTCTTTTCTATTTATGACAATGATATTGAGAAATTTAGAGTGGCAAATGCCTTAAAACCAGGCACTCTTAATGAAGATACTCAAACTCAAGCATTACTTTTAGCGACTGATCTGGCTGCACAGGAAAACGCAACTGACAGTGTTGAGGATCTTTTAAGGTTTGCTACTAAATTTTGTGAAAAGATATATGCAAATATTTGCGATTCAGACAGACAACCACTTTCAGCAGAAAGTATAAAAGATCTAAAAATGCGAGCATCTCGTTATCTTTTAAATGATGAAGAGTCCAGTTAAATGAAAGACTTATTAAAAAAATACGAACAACTTAAAGAGGAAATTCAGCTTCATAATTACAATTATCATGCCCTAGATGACCCAAAAATATCAGATAGTGAGTATGATAAGCTCTTTCGAAGTTTGCTTGATTTAGAAGAAGAAAATCCTCAACTTGTGACTCCAGATTCTCCTACACAGCGGGTAGGATTTTCTCCAATAGATGAATTTGAAACATTTGAGCATTCTGTGCCAATGCTCTCTTTGGCTAATGTATTTAGTGAAAAAGAGTTTTCAGATTTTCATGACCGTATTTTAAAACGTCTTGTAAATATTAATGATTTTGAGTACTTCTGTGAGCCCAAGATGGATGGAGCCGCAGTATCACTAATTTACAAAAATGGGATACTAGAAAGGGCTTTAACAAGAGGAGATGGCAGGGTTGGTGAAGATATCTCCCAAAATGTTAAGACGATTAGGTCAATACCTCAAAAACTATCATCTTCTGAAGCTAACATTCCCTCTTTATTGGTAATAAGGGGAGAGATATTTATTTCAAAAGATGCCTTCGAAAAAATGAATGAAAAAGCTAAGGAAAATAATGAAAAGGTATTTGCCAATCCTAGAAATGCTGCTTCAGGATCTCTTCGACAACTTGATTCAAAGATAACTTCAAGCAGGCCCTTGTCTTTTATTGCTCATGGACTAGGTGAGTGCGAAGGAATCCAATTTTCTTCAATATCTGAATTTTATGATCATTTAAAAGCATGGAAAATACCTACAAGTGATTTATGTAAGAAGGTTGAAACTAAAGATGATTGCTTAAAATTTCATGACAAAATTCTTAAAGAAAGAGAATCTATTCCCTATGAGATTGACGGCGTCGTTTTTAAAGTTAATGACTATGATCTTCAAAAAAGACTTGGTTTTATATCAAGAGCGCCTCGATGGGCTATAGCTCATAAGTTTCCTGCAGAGGAGGCAACAACAATTTTAGAAGATATTGAATTCCAAGTTGGAAGAACTGGGATTCTAACTCCTGTGGCTAGATTACAACCAGTCATTGTTGGAGGCGTAACTGTCAAGAATGCCACTTTGCATAATATTGATGAAATCAGAAGATTAGGAATTGATGTTGGTGATAGGGTTATTCTTAGAAGAGCCGGCGATGTAATACCAAAGATTGTTAAAGTGGTTGAAAAGGGAATATCAAACAAAAAATTAGAGATTCCTAAAAAGTGCCCTTCATGCGATGCTGATGTAATCTTGGTAAATACCTCAGATTTAAAATGCTCAGGTGGATTTAATTGTGATGAAATCCAAAAAGGTCAGATTGTTCATTTCGTATCAAGAAAAGCTTTTGATATTGAAGGTTTAGGAATAGAGATAATAAATACATTCTTTAAACAAGGGTTTTTAAAAGATCCAAGTGATATATTTAAGCTTGGAAATAGAAAAGATGAAATTGTTAGCTTGGAAGGCTTTGGTGAGAAGTCTTTTGATAACCTCATAACATCAATTAAAGCCTCTCGAGATATATCTTAGGTATACCTGAGGTCGGTGAATCAACTGCTAGAAACCTTGAAAGTCATTTTGAAAAATTTAAAGGAATTTTTGAAGCTACCTATGATGAGCTCATTGAAGTAAAAGACATTGGACCAAAGGTTGCTGAAAATATCATTCAGTTTTTTCAGAATCCTCTAATAGTTGAAATGGTGCCAAAGCTATTAGAAGAAATTGCTCTGCAAGAATTATCAAAAGAAGATTTCAAGGACATGCCTCTGAGAGGAAAGCAAATAGTGCTTACTGGTAAATTAGAGAATTATTCACGAGATGAATTAAAGGAAATCCTCATTAGCATGGGAGCAAATGTTACTTCATCAGTCTCATCAAAGACTTCACTTCTGATAGCTGGGGAGAAGGCTGGCTCCAAACTTAAAAAGGCAGAGTCTTTAGGTATTGATATAATAAATAGTGATCAGTGTGAGGAATTCTTAAATGATACAAAAAAATTTCTTTAAAATTATTTTTCTTTCACTGCTAATTGTTGGTTGCACTGCAACACCGCCGCAACAACCTGATAATATTTGCAGCATCTTCAAGGAAAAAAACTCCTGGTATAAGGCAGCAATAAGAACTGAAAAAAGATGGAAGTTGCCACCTTATGTATTAATGTCATTTGTTTTTCAAGAGTCTAGCTATAATGCAAAAGCAAAGCCAGAAAGAGATAAACTTCTTGGATTTATTCCTTGGTTTAGACCATCTTCAGCAAAAGGCTATTCTCAGGCGCTTGAAAAAACGTGGGAAGATTATCAAGACGAGACTGGAAATAGATTTGCCAGAAGAGACAATTTTTCGGACTCTGCAGATTTCATAGGCTGGTATGCATCTAAAGGCTATTTTCAAGGTTTCGAAAAACAAGATGCGAGATCTTTATATCTTGCTTATCATGAAGGATATACCGGTTTTAGAAATAAAACTTATAGAAAAAAACAATGGCTTATAAAGGTTGCCGATAGAGTTCAAGCAAAATCCCAGATTTATCAGCAGCAATACTGGGGTTGCGCGAAAGAACTTAAGAAAAAAAGATTTATATTTTTTTAATCTTTTTTTATTTCAATAACTTGAATTTTCTAAACATGAACTGCATATTAGTGTTATGAATAATTTTAAAAATTTCCTTACGATAGCAACTGTAATTTTTTTAACCGGATGCGTCTCTAATCAATCTTTTTATCTAAAAGTTGATTCTGTGAATGGTTTTACACTTCTTAGTTATGAAGACTTTTATGTACAAACTAACAGCGAGAATTTATCTCCTGAAGTCAATCCAATTGTTCTTGAGGCAATTGAATCAAGATTAGTTAGTGAACTTGAATTAAGAGGCTTAGACTCTTCAAAAGACTCTAATCTAGTTTTTGAGCTTTCAATTTCAGCCAAAGATGAGATTGAATCAAACAGATTTGGTCCCAGAAGCTATTACTATGATAGAAGATACTTTTACCTAGATGATGATATTGAGACCGAAGAAAGATTTGTTTTAAGGTTAACCATCAAAGACAAAGCTGAAGACAAATCATTGTGGACTGGTTTTACAAGCTGGAATCAAAACAGGCTAAATGATTCAAGTGATACAGAAACAATACAAGCACTTGTAAACAGCCTTTTACAAGAACTATAGATTTAAATATTAAGTAAAGTAAATATCTCTTTACCAAGAGGTATTTGCTTATCTTGTATTGCTGAGGAAACAATCTCTGCGAGGAAGGGGGCATAGGACAAACCCCTAGAACCGAGCCCTCCGATACAATAAATATTTTTTGCTCCAGGTATTTTTGATGCTATAGGAAGATTATTTTCAGCACTCACTCTTTCACCTTCCCACAGATCCTGTATCTTAAAAGACATATCTTTAATGCCAAAAATGGCATGATTTAATTTAACTTTCTCTTCAATATTTTCTTTTTTAAAATCTGTTGACTGTTCATATGTACTTCCGATCCAATTGGTGCCATTTACTTTTGGAATAATATATCCCTGATGATTGAGGGGCATTTTAATATTGAATAAATCCTTATTGCTTATGCCTGCCATCTGCCCATAGCTAACCTTAAGATTGTCATTAAAATCTTTGAGGCCTTTTCCTGTGCAAACTGCAAGAGCATCATAAGATTTGCTTAGACCAGATTTAAAATGTACTTCAACTTTATTCTTTTCTTCAGTAAAGGAGACAAACTTCTCATTAAGTATGATTTTTATAAAGCGATGCTCTAGTAATTTCTTTTTTAATTCTAATGGTTGAAGGAATAGTCCTTTTTTTACATGCAGAGCTTTTTTTATCTCACTGACTCCAAACAAATCTTCTAACTCATCATCACTTAAGAGTTCAAATAAATCATCTCTTTTAAGAGTTAATATCTTAGAAATCCACTTATCTTTTGTTTCATCTGATCCATAAAAAAGTAATCCCGTATTCTCAAAGCCAAGAGTTTTGATATAAAAATTTAATGAAAAGAAATAAGAGGCAATTAAAAACTTGGATCTCGGGCTATTATCTAAAGAGAATTTTGGATACATGGAAGCAATTGGACCACCTGACGAACCCTTGCTTAAGTCATCTAGAGCATCATATATATCAACTTCAATATTAGAAGTTGCAAGGTTAAAAGCTAAGTTACTCCCAGAGAGACCAGCACCCAAAATTGCAATCTTCTTGATTTCATTGGATTTCTTATTTTCTTCAAACTTTCTACCAACAATTCGATGTCTCTTAGTGCCAAACCCTGGTACTTTGTTCACCTCGAAGCCATTTTCTAAAAGCGCTCTTCTTATCCTTCCTACCGAAGTAAAAGAGCTGAAAGATGAATCACAAGAGCTTAGATCAAAGACCGCTTTTAAAATATCTTCTGTCCACATCTCAGGATTTTTCTTCGGATCAAACCCGTCTAAGAACCAGGCATCTATATTTGAAATACAAATATCATTTACTGCTTTTTGAATATCTTCGGTTACTAAAATTAATCTAATTTTAAGATCAGGTATCGAAATGCACTCGAAACCATTATGACCAACTACATCACATTCTTTAAAGATATTGATTTCTTTTTTTAAGTTTGGGAATGCTTCCTCAAGCAGAACCAGATTTTTTTTCTCTAGTATTTTTTTATCAATTCCTATGTAATCAAGATTAAAGGACCTCTCTTTCTTCAACCAACAATGCATCGTAGTTAAGAAATTTAAACCTAAACCAAAACCCAGCTCACCAATAGTAAAACAACTCCCTGAGAAACTTTCCCACCTCTCTTCGAGGTTATTACCATCAATGTAGACTTCTTTTGATTCGTCAAACCCATTATCTTGAAAATACCTATCTTCATAATCTTTGGAAGCAATTGATCCTCCATCTGAGGTTGTGTTGTGATGTTCTACTTTTAATGGATGATCGTTCACTTTCAAGTTAGAATTATGCTGAGGCTCTTAATGAGAAATTTCTTAATAATACCTATTTTATTCATTTTTTTAGTAAGTTGTTCAAATTCAGAAGATTTTGATATTCCTAAAATTAGTAAGCTTGAAAAACTAGAGGAGCATTCAAATCAATTTATAAAGGGTATATATTCTTATGATAACGGAATTCATGTCGCGATTGGCTTTGGTATTGCTAACTCAATAATGGTAGAAGGAGAGGGAGGCAATATTATCATTGATACAACTGATGATGTTTCTCAAGCTAAAGAAGTTTTAAGCGAATTCCAAAAGATTAATCAAAATCCAATTAAGGCAATTATATATACACACAACCATGGAGATCATGTTTTTGGTGCCTCTGAATTTTATAATGCACAAGAGGAAAAACCCTTAGTAATTGCCCACTCAACAACAGCAGAGAAAGTCGAAAAGATTCTTGGAATCATAAATCCAATTATTACCCTCAGAAGTGGAAAGATGTTTGGAACAAATCTTGATGATAATGAGCTTATTAATGTAGGTCTTGGTCCATATTTGAGTGCTGGAAGGAGTTCGCCAGGATATATTGCTCCAACATTGACCTTTGAAAAAGAGCTTAAGCTTGAAATAGCAGGACACAAAGTTGAACTTTACCATGCTCCAGGAGAAACCGATGATCAATTATTTGTGTGGTTTCCAGAATTGTCGGCACTTATGCCCGGTGATAATTTTTACACAACATTTCCCAATCTTTATACCATCAGAGGTACCTCACATCGTGATGTTATAGGCTGGGTGAACAGTATTGATAAAATGAGATCGCTAGATCCACAATACCTTTTCCCGAGTCATACAATGCCAGTTGAAGGTGAGGAAATATCAAATGCACTAATTATTTATAGGGATGGCATGCAGTATGTTCACGACCAAACGGTTAGATTAATGAATAAAGGACTTACGCCAGATGAGATTGTTGAGGAGCTTGAGCTGCCTCAAAATCTAAAAGAATCGCCTTACTTGGCTGAGTTTTATGGAACTGTTAGATATTCTGTTAGAAGTATTTTTAATGGGTATTTAGGGTGGTTTAGTGGAGATTTAGCTGATTTAGATCCATTAAATATAGATGAGAAATCACAAAAGATTTCTAATTTAGTAGGAGGTAATGAAAATTTATTTTCTGAGTTGATTAGAGCAAGTGATGCAAGCGAGCATCAGTGGGTTTTAGAGCTATCAAATATGTTAATTAGCTTGGAATTTAAGATTGAAGAAGTAATGAAAATTAGGAATAAGTCAGTCATGCAGATTGGTATTTATGAAACTAATCCACCAAAGAGAAATTTTTTCCTTTCTTCTGCAAAAGAGTTCATGGAAGGTAGAGATCCAGCAATATGATTGTCTAATAGCGATACACTTTATCAGATTCCTATAGAGAACTTTTTCAGCATTTTATCTGTTAGGCTAAATCCTTCTAAAGTTGATGGAGAGTTAATGAATGGATGTTTTATTTTTGATAATAAGAAAAAGATTAAAACTACTATAAGAAACCAAGTTTTAGAGATTTCATCCTATTTTGAAGAAGAAGACTGCGATTTTATTGTTTCAAGTGAAGAAATAACTTTCAAAGAGGTATTAGCTGGAATTAAGGGCCCTATAAAAACTTTGGGCGCTGGTGAAATGGAAATGAAAAAAGGCAACTCAGTTGCCTTTCTCACTTATTTATCAAAATTTACTGATTAAGATCCGCTAGGTATATCCTTAAAGGCAAGACCCTTATCAGCTCTTGCTTCTTGAGGTAGACCAAGTACACGCTCTGCAATAATATTTTTAAGAATTTCATCGGTTCCACCGGCTATTCTCAAGCCAGCTGCACCCATCCATGCCATTTGGAATTTTATAAAATCAGATTCCTCATCCATCAGCATGCCTGACATGTCTGATGAGTCCATTCCAAAGTTACCTATTGCTTGAAGCTTATTAGCACTTACAATTTTTGTGATTGAAGCTTCAGGTCCTGGAGTATCTCCTCTAGAAAGTGCTGACATAGTCCTGAGTTTTGTATTTTTAAGCCCTGATGCCTCACAATACCAATCAGCAATAGACTCCCTTACAGCATTATTATCAATTAGCTGTTCTCCATCCTTGTCATGTTTTTTTGCTAGTTCAAAAGCTTCATTAGCATCCACTCCATCAGCATCACCAACTGCAAGCCTTTCGTTCATAAGAGTTGTGATAGCAACTTTCCATCCATCACCAATTTCGCCAAGTCTTTGTGAGTCAGGTATAACCACATCATTAAAATAGACTTCATTGAAACTGGATCCACCAGTTAGCTGTTTGATAGGCTTAACTTCAATACCTGGAGATTTCATATCAACAAAGAAAAAGGTTAGACCTTTGTGTTTTTCTAAACTGGGATCATGTCTGACAACTAAAATACCAAAATCAGAGAAATGTGCACCAGAAGTCCATACTTTTTGACCATTTACAATCCAATTTTCTCCATCTTGAACAGCTTTTGATCTGAGACCAGCTACATCAGAACCAGCAGATGGCTCTGAAAACAACTGACACCATATTTCTTTTCCTTCAGCCATTGGAGGTAAGTATCTTTCTTTTTGCTCATCAGTTGCATATTCCATCATTACAGGACCAGCCATACCAAGACCGATCTCATAAACGCCTTTAGGAACATTAAACTTTGACTCCTCTTGTGCCCAGATAATCCTTTCAATAGGCGTAGCACCGATTCCTCCAAATTCTTTTGGCCAATGGATCATTGCCCAGCCAGCATCATATTTTTTCTTCTGCCATTCAGCAGCTGCTTCTAGCAAACTTTTATTACCAACATTCATATTTTTTGCAGAATTAGTCTTCTTTGTTTTGAGCTCAGCATTGGCTTCCAACCAAGCTCTGCACTTAGCTCTAAATTCTGCTTCTTGTGGAGTATCATTAAAATCCATATTTTCTCCTATAGTTTAATATTTGCTTGTTCTAAGCTTTTAATAAGTTTTTCGCGCCATGATGGCAGCGAACCCAAGTTAAGTGAAAGCACTTTAGATCTTTTATAGAACATATGACAGTCATATTCCCATGTAAACCCGTTACCGCCATGCGTTTGAATATTTTCTTGAGAACATAGCTGGAAAGCTTTGGTTGCAGAAACTCTGGCCGTTGCAGCAGCTGTTGGAAGTTCAGCTGCATTTGAAGATAGAGCCCATGCTCCATAAAAAGAGTTTGATTTAGCTAGAGTTAAAGCTACATACATGTCAGCTAATTTATGTTTCATAGATTGGAAAGATCCTATTGGTCTTCCAAATGCATACCTTTCTTTTGCATATGTATTAGCCATATCTAGACTTGCTTGAGCACCGCCTATTTGTTCAAAGGAGAATAAAACCGCAGCATGGTCCATAATTTTTTCAAGGTTTGACCAACCTGATTCCTCATCGCCAATTATTTCAGCATTAGCGTCATTAAAGGAAACTGAATAATAGCCTCTGCTTTCATCGATATTTCTTTGAACAGAAATATCAACATCATCTGAATTTAGATCTGCAACACATAAAGAAACACTATCACCATTTTTTGCTACAACAACTGCATGAGTAGCTACTTCTGCATCAGGAACTGCAATCTTAGTTCCAGAAAGTTTTCCATCTTTAAGTTCCACGGAAATATTATTTATAGTGGGAGCTGAATTTGTTTCTGCAATTGCAAGAGTTCCAATAACGTCTCCGGTTACTAATTTTGGAAGGATTGATTGTTTTTGCTCCTCACTACCAAATTCAATTAGGGTCTCAGTAAACAAATATACTGAGGAGGAGAAGGGTACTGGAGCAAGCTGTCTTCCAAGCTCTTCAGCAATGACGCATAACTCTAAATGAGAAAGCCCTAATCCTTGATACTCTTCTGGTATTCTAATACCAGTCCATCCAAGCTCTACAATCTTATTCCAAAGGTCTTGGTCATAAGTTTTATCACTATCCATAACTGCTCTATTTATTTTTAGAGCATCTTCTTTAGTTAAAAATTTTTTAGCTTCTTCTTGAAGAAGTTTTTGATCGTCTGAGAAATCTAGATTCATAATTTTTTTTTCAGTTAAAATATACTTTTACAAAGCTAATAAATTATATTACTTTTAAAAAAATATATAAATTAACTTATGAAAGTAAGCAGAGAAGATAGTATTAACTTTAAGCCACAAAAAAATAGTAGCTTGATGCTTGGCATAATATTTGTTGCCATACTGGGCGCAGTTCTCTTCTTGCTTCTCAGGTCCGAACAAACAAGTACCAAAATTGATTCAACCTCTGCTTCATTAGATGACAGATTGTCTAAAATTGAAGATCAACTACTTATGTTAGATGAGGTAAATTCAGATTCCCTCATTGAGGTTGGCGCAGAACTTCAATTTTTAGATAAAGAGATTAGAAAGCTTTGGGACCTTAGCAACAAAAGAAATAAAGTTAATATCGAAAAACTTACGAAAAGCTTAAATGAGCTTATCCAAAAATATAATAAAACGGATAAAGAAATCGATGATGCTATAGCTTCAATCAATACTGAATTAAATAATTTAACTCAGTCAATTGAAAATCAGCCTGACTTATCAGGAACTGTCAGCCAGTCAGAAGCTGAAATAAGATCTCTTAAAAGGCAAATTCTTTTTATAGAGGAGTCTGTTCAAGCTCTTGAAGCTTACAGAACTCAAAATAATCAGATTCTTCTTGAGATACAAAATTCTATAAATAATGAAGTTGTAATAGATGAATAGATATATTCTTCAGGCACTAACTTTATTGGCATTCGTACCTCTTATAATCTTAGCTGGGAGTATTTTTATTGTTGTTCTTCCAATCATTCTCTCTGGCATGACCTACAATGCTTTTAACTATAATAGGATGAAAGAATTCTATATTTTTCTTGTTTTAACTTTTGTAAGCATTTTGATAGCTCTTAGCCTTTTAGGAGTGCTTTAGAGTATGAATTCAGAAAGAATAACTTTGATTGGAGCTCCTCCATCTCCTTACACGAGAAAAATGATTTCTTTACTAAGATACAGACATATAAATTATGAAATTATTTGGGGTGATCCAGGAACTATTCTTGATAGCGATGAGATTTTTACAAAATTTAACATTGAAAAACCAAAACCAGCCTTACTTCCAACATTTATTCTTCCAAATAAAGATGGAGAAATGGAGGCAGTTACTGACTCTACACCGATACTAAGACGCTTTGAAAAAGAGTATTTAGAAAGGAGCGTAATTCCAGATAACCCCGTTTTATCTTTTTTAAATTTTTTATTGGAAGATTTTGGAGATGAGTGGGCAACAAAATATATGTTCCATTACCGATGGCATTTTAAAGAGGATGCTGAAAACGCTGCTTCCTTGTTACCCCTTAATCATAATGCAAGCCTTCCAGATGAGCATTGGAAACAATTTAGTGACTATATAGGACCAAGACAGATTGAAAGGTTGTGGGTGGTTGGTTCTAACGAGAAGACAGCACCAGTTATTGAAGAAAGTTATAAACGTTTTCTGGCAATTATGGAAAAACATCTTGCTAATAGTCCATTCATTCTGGGACAAAAACCAAGCTCCTCAGACTTCGCAATATTTGGTCAACTTACTCAATTAATTGGATTCGATCCAACATCTAGAAATATAGCTCATGAAATTTCTAAGAGAACAGTTGCTTGGATAAACTCAATGGAGGATTTATCAGGTCTAAAGATTGAGAATAAAGAGTGGTTAGATGTTGATTCTGTTCCAAGTAGCCTCAAAGAGCTTTTAGGAGAAGTCGGTAAAGTTTATGCACCAGCATTGATAGCAAATGCCAAAGCGTTAGAAAATGGAGATGAAACTTGGGAAACGGAAATAGACGGTGTTGCATGGAGTCAAAAAGCTTTTCCATATCAGGCCAAGTGCCTAAAGTGGATAAGAGAAGAATTTGAAAATCTCTCTGAAGAGGATAGGGCGAAGGTATTAGAAATACTCGATGGTTCTGGTTGTGAAAGATTGGTAAAAAGTTGATATGAAAATTTTGAGAACCCCAGATGAATGCTTTGATAATCTAGAAGATTATCCTTTTGAGCCAAATTATATTGATATAGAGCATAATAATCAGACTTTAAGGATGCACTTTCTTGATGAAAACTCTGAATCTGAAGAAATTGTTTTATTGATGCATGGTGAGCCTACATGGTCATACCTATATAGAAAAATTATCCCTATCTTAGTTTCCAATGGCAAAAGAGTTATTGCTCCTGATCTAATTGGATTTGGAAAATCTGATAAGCCAGCATCAAGAGAGGATTATTCTTATGCAAACCACATTATGTGGGTTGAAACATTAATAAAGAAACTAGATTTAAAAAACATCATTTTTTTTGCGCAAGATTGGGGTGGCCTCATTGGTCTTAGGTTATTAGCAAAATATCCAGATTTATATGAAGGGCTAGTAGTATCAAACTCAGGCCTTCCTGTTGGTAGCGGGGCAACTGAGGGTTTTATGCAATGGCTGGACTTTAGCCAAAATGTAGAAGACTTTGACTGTGGAAAGATAGTAAACCAAGGCAGTCTCAAACAACTTAATGAAGCTGAAATAGCAGCATACAATGCTCCATTTCCTGATGATTCATACAAAGCAGGACCAAGAGTTTTTCCTACTTTAGTTCCAATCACTAAAGAACATCCCCAAGTTCAAGAAAATATAGAGGCTTGGCAAGTGCTTAGTAACTTTGACAAACCTACCATCACTCTTTTTGGTGAGCACGATATGGCTTTTATAGGCGGAGAAAAATTCTTTATAGAAAAGATTCCTGGTGCTAAAGATATGCATCACCAAATAATTGATGCAGGACATTTTTCTCAAGAAAATCAGCCAGAGCTAATTGCAAAAACAATCCTATCAATCTAGGTAAGATAATATATAATTCTTCTACCCCGGGGATGTGATGGAACTGGTAGACATGCTTGGCTTAGAACCAAGTGCCGCAAGGCGTGGGGGTTCGACTCCCTCCATCCCTACCAATTTGTAATATAATAAAATCATGGACAAATTATTTAATATTCTTACCTATGTAATAGGTTTTCTTTTCTTATTGATGGGCCTCCAGTGGTTGGTTGATCCAACTTCAGCTGCAGCAGGTTTAGGTATGAGCTTGCTCTCTGGTCACGGCCTCAGTACGCAAATTGGAGATCTTGCAAGTTTCTTTCTTGTTGTTGGTGTTTTCACCCTTTGTGCAGCTGTCAAAAAGGATAGAGTTTGGTTGTATACACCAATTGCTTTATTTGGCTTTGCAGCTGTTTCAAGATTGATTGCATTTGTTTTTCATGATGCAGCTTTATCAACCGACAAAATCTTAGTTGAATTGGTATTAGCAGGATTTTTGCTTTTTTTAGTCAAACGAAAAGAAGACAGTTTTTCCTAACCAATGGAAAAAATAGGAATTTTTGGAAAGAAAAATTCTGTCGTAAAGTACAATTTGGATACTCATGAGTCTTTGTGGGTTGCAGATTTACCTCACGGACAAACCCCAAAAGCCATAGCTCAATATGAGGATTTTCTCCTCGTAATCCACCAAAATTGGGCTGGTACAAAAAATATAAGCTGTTTTAGCGAAAGCTCAGGTAACTTATTGTGGAGATATCGTTATGATTTTCTATGTGGTTGGAATATTTATTTTCAGCCAATCTTTATTGGAAAGGATTTAATTTTTAAATCTGGGGCAGTGGATTTCACAAAACTTTGTTGTGAGACAGGAAGAATAATTTATAAGAAAAGCATAAAGCAAAAGAAACTTTTCTCCTTTGAAAAATTTGAGATTATTTATGTAGGTGAGACTTTAATAGCCTTTTCTAACAAAGAAATAAGAAAAATTGATATTGCATCAGGCCAAAGCGAGATAGATCATGAGCTTACTAAAAAATTTAATGTAAATGGTGTCACAGCATACCTCGGTAATGGAGTTTCTTTTGTTTCTTCAATTTCTTCATTGAATCAACAACTTGAAGATGAAGCAGCAGCATCAACCACTGCTCCAGCAGGCTAAGCTTATTAGCATTTTATCTGTTGATTGATATAATTTTTTCATGGAAACAAAAATACCTCCGCCAATAGTAACTCTTATCTTTATTTTCTTAATAGCTTTTTCAAATAGGCTTGTCGAACCTTTTAGTTTTGAATATCAAACACCTCTTGGGGTTTTGATAATTATTGGAGGTTTGTCGATTTTGATTTCAGCTGCCAGAGTCTTTAAGCAGCTAGAAACTACTATTAATCCAATGCAACCTTCACAAGCTTCAAAACTTGCCATCATAGGTCCCTTCAAATATACCCGTAATCCAATGTATCTAGGAATGAGCATAATGTTAATGGGTTTTGGATTAATCTTTGGCGCCAAGCTTACAATTTGTTTAGTGGCACTGTTTGTGCTTTATATAACTTTTTTCCAAATAATGCCTGAAGAGCGTGCAATGCATGAAAAATTCACTGACTGGGAAGATTATTGCTCAAAAGTTAGAAGGTGGTTATAAAAAATGAGCTCGGGATATGTTTTATCAGATGAAGTTCTCGATCATAAGATTAATGAACCTGCTTATTCAAAGAAGTCTTCATATAAGGCTGAAAGATCCCTCAATGATTTAGACCTTTTTACTAGGGGCCAACCAGTAGATTTTTATAAGGAATTAAGAGACAACGCGCCTATATATTTTCATGACCCTATGCCTACAGATCCAGAGCCTGGATATTGGGTATTAACTAGGCATGAAGATATCAAGCATGTATCCATGAATCCTAAAATATTTTCTTCTCAATATGCTACTGGCAACCTTTTAACACTTGGTACAGAAGAAAACAGACACCCAAAGCTTTTCAAATCAACTATTGATCATATGCTTAATCTTGATGGTGAAATGCATTTAGGTCTTCGAAAAGAACACATGCCTTTTTTTAAACCTGGGTACGTTGAGGACTTACAAAAGAAAGTTACTATAAAGGTGGGACAGCTCTTAGATCAAATTGCTCCAATGGGAGAATGTAACTTGGTGAAAGAGGTTTCTCAGCAGCTTCCAATTTATACTTTATCTGAGATCTTAGGAATTCCTGAGGCTGACAGACAGAAACTAGTTTCATGGATGGAGTTTTTAGAGTTAGCTCAATATTTTGCAGTTGAACAAATCAAACAACAAAATGAAGGCATTACTGATTCATCGCCTGATCCCGCGATGATTGAGCTTTTTAATTCAATGGTTGATGAAATGTTTGATTATGGAAAACATATTCTTCTTAAAAAGAGAAAAAATCCTGAAAATGATCTTTTAAGCGCAATTGCAAATGCAAAAATTGAAGGTGAGGAACTCACTCAAGAATTCCTTGATGGCTCTTGGCTCTTAATAGTCTTTGCAGGCAACGATACAACAAGAAACACTATGAGTGGAGGTATTAAGTTACTTCATGATAATCAAGATCAAAAGGAACTTTTAATAAACAATCCTGACTATCTTCCTAATTTTATTAATGAAACTATCAGATGTGTTTCTCCAGTAATTCATATGCGTAGAACCTCTCTTGAAGAGACAGAAATAAATGGGCAAAGAATTGGACCCTATGAAAAAATTGCACTTTGGTATGGTGCCGCAAACAGAGATCCTGAAATCTTTGATGATCCCGATAGATTTAATATTCTTAGAGAAAACGCTGATAAGCATCTAGCTTTTGGTATAGGAAGACATACTTGTTTAGGTAAGCCGGTTGCATTAATGCAGCTAAAAGAATTTTATTCACAGTTCTTAGCAAGGTTTCCTGACTTTGAGATGAATGGTGAATGGAAAGTAGCACCGAATAACTTTGTGCATGCTATCCAAGAAATGCCTATAAAATTCTCACCTAAATCTTAGGAATGATCCCTCAAAGAATTAACCTTATCGGATATTCAACCCTTGCAGTAATTATTTGTTACATAGATAGGGTTAATATTTCTGTGGCAATCATTCCTATGCAAGAACAGTTTGGTTGGAGTGATTCCCAAGTTGGCTTTATTTTTTCTTCTTTTTATTTGGGATATATGCTCACAATGGCTTTGGGCGGATATTTATCTGATAAGTTTGGAGGAAAGCGTGTTTTAGGATGGGGCGTTGTTTTATGGTCAATTTTTACGATCCTTACGCCACTAGCTGCTCATAATGGTTTTTTTGCTCTATTTTTCATAAGAGTCTTAATGGGTATTGGAGAGGGAGTTACATTTCCTGCATGGCATAGCTTATATGCAAGATGGATTCCCTTTAATGAAAGAACAAGAGCAATAGCGTTTACCAATAGCGGAATATCTATCGGGACTATTATTGGCTATATAGGTACGCAAATGATAATTATTGCAATGGGCTGGGAGTGGGCATTTTATATCTTTGGTGTAGTTGGCCTAGTGTGGTTTATTTTCTGGTACAGAAATGTAACTTCATATCCAAGCGATCATCAAAGAATTACTGCAGAAGAGCTAGCTTATATTCAAGAGAATGCGCCATCATCTGTGCCCGCAAAAAAGATTCCTTTAAGGGAATTACTTGTAAATAAACCCTTCTTAGCGATAGTTGCAGCAACCTTCGCAAACAACTGGAGTTTGTTTGTTTTTTTATCGTTTTTACCAAAATTTATTGATAATGAGTTAGGGATAGAGCTTGAATCAAGTACTTTTGTAATTCTTATTATTATCCCAAGCATTATTTCGGTAATTGCTCTCAATGCCGGAGGCTATCTTGCAGATAGCTTAATAAAAGGTGGTATGAGAGTAATTAAAGTAAGGAAGATATTGAATTCAATAGGATTCTTTGGATCAGCGATTTGTCTTTTCATGATCCCATTTTTTGAATCAATCATGATCATAATAGTATTGATTTGTGTCACAAATCTTTTTACAGGAGCTGCAGCGGGCGGATTTGGTGTCAATCATGCAGATATTGGACCTAGCACAACAGGAACTCTTGTTGGCATTGCATCAACTTTTGGCATGATTGCAGGAGTTGTAGGGAATGCTGTTTCTGGTTATGTCCTAGATATAACTAACTCGTGGACACTCGTATTTCATATTGCTGCTAGTTTAATTGTGGTTGGCGGACTAATTTATCTATTTTTTGCCAGCGATCAAAAGCAATTCGAATAAAAAAACCTTTAAAAACAATACTCTCAGGACTAAAAAACATTCTTTTTATACATTTTTAGTGCTATATTTAAGAAATAAATTTATTTTTAGGGGAAAAAATATGCATTTTCTAAGAAAAATAGCTTTTGTGGCATTTTTAACACCATTTGCTTTCATACAAGCTGACGTGGAAGAAGTGATTGTAACAGCGAACAAAAAAGTAGAAACCGTTCAGGAAATACCAATGAATATTTCAGTTATTACTGAAGTTGATATTCAAGAGAGAGGTATTTCTAATCCAGAAGATTTTTTAAGAACTTTAGCAGGTGTAACAACGCCTGGAGGAGCAAGATATTACTCATTTAGAGGTTTAAACACTAGCTCAGCACAAAGATCATCCGGAACAACTTCAACTTACATAGATGAAATCCCAGGGACAACTATGAATATTTGGGACATCGAAAGAATTGAGGTTTTAAGAGGACCTCAAGGAACTTTATATGGATCAAATGCAATTGGTGGAACAATAAGATATATAACAAAGAAACCAGATCTATCTGGTTTTGACTACGCATACTC
>LUMN01000522.1_pt1 | contig 21973 bp, 21 predicted proteins | sample 729991 | NCBI WGS metagenome assembly LUMN01 (sample SAMN03860262, study PRJNA289734) | marine metagenome | biome: seawater column; feature: ocean; material: water; isolation source: Red Sea water column Station 22 - depth 25m | place: Saudi Arabia: Red Sea | collected 2011-10-15 | depth 25 m
AGATCTTCAGAAATAACTTGCCCACCAGTAAGTATAGCGATGTCTTGCAACATAGCTTTACGTCTATCTCCAAATCCAGGAGCTTTGACAGCCGCAATCTTCAGTCCACCTCTTAGCTTGTTAACAACTAATGTTGCCAAAGCTTCGCCTTCTACATCTTCAGCAATGATCAATAACGGCTTTTGAGATTGAATGACTGACTCAAGTAATGGAACCATTGGTTGAAGCGATGAAAGTTTCTTCTCGTGAAGAAGTATCATGCAATCTTCTAGTTCAGAAGTCATTTTGTCAGCATTAGTAACGAAATAAGGTGAAAGATATCCGCGATCAAACTGCATACCCTCAACAACGTCAGTTTCAGTTTCCAAGCCTTTGTTCTCTTCTACTGTAATAACGCCCTCATTTCCTACTTTCTGCATAGCATCAGCGATTTGCTGGCCAATTTCGGCCTCACCGTTAGCAGAAATAGTTCCAACCTGAGCCACCTCGTCACTGTCCTTAACATCCCGAGACATCTTACGAATATCTTCAACAACTTTTGACGTCGCTAAATCTATTCCTCTTTTTAAATCCATTGGATTTAGGCCAGCGGCAACTTGCTTGAGACCTTCGCGTACGATCGCTTGAGCCAAAACAGTTGCAGTTGTTGTTCCATCACCAGCCTCATCATTTGTTCGGCTAGCAACCTCTTTGACCATTTGAGCGCCCATGTTTTCAAGCTTATCTTCAAGCTCGATCTCTTTTGCTACTGTAACACCGTCCTTAGTAATGCGCGGTGCACCAAATGATTTATCTAATACTACGTTTCGGCCTTTCGGTCCCAACGTTACTTTTACTGCGTCTGCAAGAGTGTTCACGCCTTTTAACATTCGGTCGCGAGCATCTGTGCTAAATCTGACGTCCTTAGCAGCCATTGTGCTTATCCTCGTCTATTTGTTAAAATTAATAATTAGCGATTAAGACAAAATGCCTAAAATATCGCTTTCTTTCATTATGAGAAGTTCTTCTCCATCAATAGTCACTTCTGTTCCAGACCATTTTCCGAATAGAATCTTATCACCTTCACTAACTGACATAGCAATTAGTTCACCGCTATCCTTACGGGCACCTTCTCCAGCGGCAACAATCATACCTTCGGCAGGCTTTTCTTTGGCGCTGTCAGGTATAATCAATCCGCCTGATGTTTTTTCGTCGCTTTCTACGCGGCGAACAAGAACACGGTCATGAAGTGGTTTTAATGCCATCTTAAGGCTCCTTCATTTAGTTACGTTATGCTCTTATTGAGCCGTTATCACTCAACATGCGTGAGTGCTAACGAGCGGTATCTATGTACGGAACATGTGAGAGTCAACTATCCTATCAAAAAAAATTTAAATTATATCAAATTTATTTTATCAGATTAGCCCTCTACCTCTTAAAAGCGCATCTACTTTGGGTAAACTTCCGCGAAACCGCTTATAGGCGATTTCAGGATCTATGCTATTCCCTTTAGACAGAATATTATCCTCCAAGCTTTTTGCTAAATCGGCATCAAAAGGATTATCCAATTCTTCGAAAGCCGAAAAGGCATCTGCATCCATCACTTCCGACCACATATAGCTGTAGTAGGCAGCGGCGTAGTAACCACCCGAAAACACATGAGCAAAGTGTGGTGTTGCATGTCTCATTTTAATAGCTTCAGGTAAACCTATTTTACTCAAAATTTCGTTTTGAAGTTCCATGACATCTTTTTCAGTATCTTCCAGATGAAAATATAGATCGACCAATGCGCTGGATATATACTCAACTGTTTGATAACCCATATCGTAGTTTGAAGCACCAATAAGTCTTTCCATCAATTTTTCTGAAATTGGTGATTTTGTTTTATAGTGAACCGCAAAGCGTTTCAAAGCCCAAACTCGTGAAACAAAGTTCGAGCGTCATCAAAAGATAGTAGAGTTGGAGATCCTTTTGCAAAATTACATACATTTAAAACAATTGGTTTTTGAGAGACAGGAAATTTGGCTTGTGATTGGAATGCACTACACCATGCACCAGATCTTTTCGAGGATCTTGCAAAATAATCACCAATAAATAGTGCAATTTTCTCCCCATTTTTTGTTACTTCCCAAGCTTTACAGTCTTTGTGATAAAGAGGTAAACTCACGGGCTGAAATGAAAGACCAAATAACTTATTAGCACAATAAAATGCAGCCTCGACCATTTGGTCTAAAGAAAAATACGACTTCACTTCTTCTTCATTTAGATCATGTTCTTTTTGCCTTCTTTTTTCCGAATAGTATAGCCAATCCCAAGGATAAAAATCATCACTAATACCATCATTAGCCATGTATTCAGCTAGAATATTTTGATCGTTTTGTGCTCGTTCCTTCGCATATTTCCAAACTTGTAGTAGTAAGCTTTCAACGTTTTCAGGCTTCTTTGCCATTTCGGTTTCCAACTTAAATTCAGCAAAATTCGTATACCCAAGAAGATTAGCCATCTGTCTTCTTAATGCTAATGTCTCTCGAGCAATTGGCCTATTATCAGTTTCTTCTCCATGCTCGCCTCGGGATGCCCACGCCTCTTGGGCTTTTTTTCTAAGTTCACGATTAGGTGAAAATTGCAGAAATGGAATAATTAATGATCTAGACAAATTGATGATAGGTTTGCTTACTCCTTTTTCTTCTGCTGCTTTTTGAGCAGCTTTAATTAAAAAATCAGGTAAACAAGCCTCGTCTTTTTCTTCTAGTTCGAGAAACCAAGATCTTTCATCAGCCAATAAATTTTGTGAAAATTTAGTACCGAGAGTAGATAGCCGTTCCTGAATTTCCTTCATTGCCTCTTTGTTTTTATCTGAAAGTGCTGCACCCGCTCTAACAAAATCTTGGTATATTTTTTCTAAGAGCCGTTTTTCTTCAGCGCCTAAATTCAAAGAATCAATTCGATTAAATAAATCCTGGATTCGATTAAATAGCTTCTCATTAGATGTTATTGTAGATGAGTGGACAGCTAACTTTGGAGAAAACTCCATCATCAACTTTTCGCGCTGCTCATTAGCGTCTGCACTAACTAAAGTATAAAAAACGGAAAGGACCCTATTCAGCAATTTGCCTGACTTCAAAATTGCCAGAATAGTGTTTGTGAAAGTTGCTGGGTTGGGATTATCACTTATTGCTTGAATTTCTCTAAGCTCTTCCGCAAGAGCTTTTTCTAAAGCTTCAGAAAAATGATCATCTTTAATTTCATCAAATGGCGCAATTTTGTAAGGAGTATTCCAATTTTTTAGTAAGGGATTATCAAAAAACATTTTAATTTCTTCAATCAGAGCAAACTGGACAATTTATGCTTCGGTCTGTTTTTATTTTACGCGTTTCTCCATTTAAACTGTCATATATAAACATTTGGCCCAATAAGGTGGAACCTGACTGAGTTAATATTTTTAAAGTTTCAACAGCCATAAAAGAACCAATAACACCAGGTAACGGAGAAAAAACCCCACCCTCAGCACATGTCAGCACTGCGCCTTCCTTAGGTGGTTTAGGAAAAACGCAAGCGTAGCAGGGACCGCCTTGATGGGGCGCAAATACAGAAACTTGACCTTCCCATTGGCTTAATGCTCCAGATACTAGTGGTTTATTTGTTTTTGTCGCAGCTGCATTGGCAATGTATCGTGTTTCAAAATTGTCAGTTCCATCCACAATAACATCATATTCTGAAAAAATTTCTTCAGCTATTTCTGCATTAAGGCGCCTATTATAGGGCCGTACATTAACATTACTATTCAGTTTATATATTGCTTCCGTTGCTGAAAAAACTTTTTGTTCTCCAAGTTGTTCCGTGGGATAAATAACCTGCCTTTGTAAATTTGATAAACTAACTTTATCATCATCAATAATTCCAATTGTTCCGACTCCTGAAGCTGCCAGATACTGGATGACGGGAGATCCTAGGCCCCCTACTCCTAAAATTAAAACACTGGAGTCTTTTATTCGACGCTGTCCAAGCCCCCCAATTTCTTTCAGTATAATGTGTCTGGAATAACGCTCAAGTTCATGCTCAGAAAATTCGTCATTTTTTTCATTATCCTTTGATTTATGGTCTTTGGATTTGTTTTTTAAAATTTTTATAAAAAGTTGAAATAAAAATACCAAACCCACGAGGAAAGAAATTGTTGCCCAAGGGGCCCAACCACCCATTGTAATTGAAAAGGAATTTGTTTCAGCAAGCACCAAAAGAGACAAGAGGATGCTTAAAAACATTGCAAAAACAATGCCTAGGCGGGTATTTCGGCTCATACCCAAGTACCCAGTGAGAAACCAAGCAAAGATAATAAATGAAAGAATGGCTACTATCATTTTGTTCCTGTTGACCCAAAACCACCAGTATTTCTGGCTGTTTGGCTCAAGTTTTTTGAAACTTGGAACTGGGCTTTCAAAGTTGGAGCAAAAACTATTTGTGCAATTCGCATACCGTGCGTGATTAAGAATTCCGCGTCACTTATATTTACAATGATTACACCGACTGGGCCCCGATAATCACTATCAATTGTACCGGGCGAATTTAACAAAGTCAGACCATATTTTAAAGCTAGGCCAGAACGAGGTCTTAACTGACCCTCAAAGCCACTAGGTATTTCCAGGCACAGTCCGGTAGGTACTAAAACTCTTTGCATAGGAGCTAAAGACACTCCTATTGACCTATCCTCTTTGCTAAAATTAGCTCTTAAATCAGCACCAGCTGCTCCCTCGCTCTCAAAGTTTGGTAGGCCCAAATCTTGATCAGCTTCTTTTGTCCAAGTAACACCAACTTTAAGCATCCATTTCCTCAAAAGATTGACTAATCTTTTCAACTAAAGTTTCGGCCAATGCGCGCTTTGACATAGTCGGTAATTGCTCAGATATTTCTTCACTAACAAGTATGGCTGTATTTTCATCTCCCCCCATAGTTTGGGTACCTAAGGAAACATCATTAGCAACAATAAAATCACAGCCTTTTTTCTTTAACTTTGATTTTGCATTTATTAAGATATTGTCTGTTTCAGCTGCAAAACCGATAACCATTTTTGGCCTATTTTTTTTCAGCTTTGAGACAGATGCTAAAATATCTTCGGTTTCTGATAAATCAAAAGTTGGAATCATACCATTTTGTTTTTTTAATTTCTGATTTTTGGTTTTTATAACTTTCCAATCCGCAACAGCAGCTGTAAAAAATGCTCCATCAGCAGGAAGCGCAGAATGAACGGCTTCATACATCTGGTCCGCTGTTTCTACTTTGATTACTTTTGAGCCAAATGGCGGACTTATTTCAACAGGGCCAGATACAAACGTAACCTTTGCACCCTTTTGAATAAGTGCCTCTGCTATCGCTGTTCCTTGCTTTCCGGACGATCTATTACCTATAAATCGAACTGGGTCTATTGGCTCTCTAGTAGGACCAGACGTAACTATAAAATGCCTACCTTTTAACTTTTTATTACCAAAATGAAGTTCTATATTTTCCAGAATTTCATCAACTTCAGCCATTCTTCCGTAGCCAAATTCTCCACATGCCATATCACCTTCATTCGGACCTGCAAATTTAATTCCGATCTCATTCAAGGTGTGTATATTTTTTTGCGTTATAGCATTTTCCCACATACGGACATTCATAGCAGGTGCCATTAAAACATTCGTATCAGTGGCTAATATAAGAGTACTAGCTAGGTCATTTGCTTGGCCAGTTGCTGCTTTGGCGATAAAATCAGCACTAGCCGGAGCAACTACAATTAAATCAGCGCTACGGGACAATTCTATGTGACCCATTTCAGCTTCGTCGGTCAAATCAAACAAATTAATAAAAACTTTTTCTTGGGCGAGTGCAGAAACTGCCATAGGCGTAACAAAATTTTCAGCAGCTTTGGTCATGACTGGAATGACTTTTACACCTTTTTGAGTCAGCTTCCGAACCAATTCAAGAGATTTATAAGCGGCTATTCCACCAGTTATAATTACTATGACTTTTTTACCATTAAGCATCTAAAATCTCGTATTTATAGTACCAGAACTTTAGTGCTTTATAGTTCTAACATGCAACCCGTAGAATTAGATTGATTAAATTAGTACAATTTATAGAAAATTCCTAACTTCACCGGCGTTTTTCTCCAAATATTTGCGCATCTTCCCAAACGCAGCAGCCTCTAATTGTCGTACTCGCTCTTTTGAAAGGCCTAATTCAGCGCCCAAGCTCTCCAAAGTCCTTGGACTATCAATTAATTTTCTTTCACGGACAATGAATTGCTCTCTATCGTTCAGCGCTTCCATAGCTACGCCCAACCAATTTGCCAGCCTTTTTTGATCGTGCTCTTCCTCAACTGTTAAGTCAGCGCGTGCATTTTCATCTTCCAAAGTTTCAATCCACTCGCGTCCTTCTTCATCGCTAGCTTGTGTTGCGTTCAGTGAAAAATCTGAACCCGACAAACGACCATCCATCATCTCTACATCACTTAGTGGCACACCTACTTCAGTAGCAATCAATTGATTCAGCTGATGCTTATCTAAATTCTCGCCAGTTTGTTGAGCTTCTCGCTCAAGCTGCGCTTGCACTCTTCGCATATTGAAAAATAGTGATTTTTGACTGCTGGTGGATCCAGTTCGAACCATCGACCAATTCCGCATCACATAATCCTGAACGCTGGCTTTTATCCACCAAACAGCATATGTGGAAAACCGCACACCTCTATCAGGATCAAATTTATCTGCAGCCTTCATCAAGCCTAAGCCAGCCTCTTGAACCAAATCGTTCATTGGAGCACCGTACCGCTTAAATTTTGCCGCCATCGATATAGCCAACCGCATATAAGCAGTGATTAAACGATGCAAGGCAGCTTCATCTCTAGAATCTCTCCAAGCATAAGCCAACTGAAGTTCAGTTTCAGCATCAAGTAGTTCCGCCTTAACCGCTTTCCTGGTAAGTGACATATCTGAATTGTCTAAAGCCATTTTGATCACCCCTAAACATGCTGTCGAGCATAAAATACTCAAATTTATAAGTTGATACGCTAGTGAAGCTATCTTGGATCACTTTTGCTTTGTTGCGGTTGGATCAAAGTATTAGCTGTCGCATTAGATAATCAATTTGGGCTCCAAACGATAAATCATAATACACTGAGGATCATTGCATAGCCTATTTGGCACTTAGTCAATTATTAAATTTCTCTTCTAATGTTTGCCAAATAATTTCTGCAACATTAATTTGATCAAAACGTTCAAGTTCTTGTATGCCTGTTGGTGAAGTTACATTTATTTCGGTTAAATATTTACCTATTACATCTATACCAACAAAAATCTGTCCCTTATTTTTCAATATAGGTCCAATCACTTTGCAGATTTCTCTATCTCGTTCAGTTAATTTTACAGGTTGAGCTTGTCCACCAACGTGCATATTTGATCTTGTTTCACCCGCTAGTGGTACACGATTAATCGCGCCAACCGGCTCACCATCAACCAAAATGATGCGTTTATCACCATTTTTTACATCAGGTAAAAACTCCTGAGCAATCAGCGGCTCTGAGGATATATTAGAGAAAAGTTCATGCAACGAAACTAAATTTTTATCATTCTCTTTTAAACGAAAAACCCCTGCGCCACCATTGCCATAAAGGGGTTTTATAATAATATCCCCGAATTCCCTTTTGAATTCTTTAATTTCCTCTAAATCACGACTTATTAAAGTATTGGGTATTAGTTCCGGAAATTTGAGAACTAATAATTTTTCAGGTAAATTCCTGACCCAAAACGGATGAACTCACTTAGTTCTTTAATTTCCTGATCACCAAAGGTTACGTGGTCCCCAATTTTTCGTTTCAAGGTTATAGAGCGTACTTTGGCTACGATTTTGCCCTGATTAAAGGCCAAACTATTAGGATTGTAGACATATAAATCGTGACCCCTAGACTGTGCTTCTTCAGCCAGACGAAACGTACTATCAGCATCAATATCGACATCTTCTATGGGGTCCATTTGAAATGCAATTTTCATCAAAAGATCTCGTCTCGCTTTAATTAATCAAATCACAAACTTTTAACATTCCAACTGAAGAAGGTAAACAAATTAGTCACGACTATTCTTTATTTGAAGTGCTAACTGGTAGACGTCTCTTCGAGGTAAATTCAGTGCTATTGAAACAGTTTCTGCAGAGTCTTTTAGGGACATAGACCTCAGCGCTTCCTTCAAATGTGTCTCTATTTTAGTCCGGTCAAGATCAAGGCCGCCTGCAGCATCTTTCACGCCATCAATTAGAATAACAATTTCACCCTTAACTTTGTGATTTCTATAAAATTCTGAAAGTTCCTTTAAATTTCCACGCTTGGCATCCTCAAATTTCTTAGTGATTTCACGACAAACAACTCCGAGCCTTTTTTCACCAAAAATTTCCACCGCCATCTCTAAAGTATCTATTAATCTTTTAGGAGATTCATAAAAGACCAAGGTCCCACTGTACCGATTTAGGTTCCGTAGTTTTAATTCCCTTTGATTTTTATTGTTTGGTAGAAAACCTTCAAAATAAAACTTGTCCGTTGAAAGCCCGCCGATCGTCAAAGCCGCAATTAATGCACACGGGCCTGGCGCACTCGTGACGTTTTTCCCCAAATTTATTACCTCTGACAGCAGTGAAAAACCGGGGTCGGCAATTAGAGGGGTTCCGGCTTCTGATGCATAAGCAATGGATTTACCTTGCTCCAAGTAATCGAGAATCTTGGGTCGGATTTTACTACCGTTATGATCATGATAAGAAATCAAAGTTCTATTTTTTAATTGAATCCCATGAATTTCTAATAACTTTTTTAAAGTTCTAGTGTCCTCAGCAGCCAAAACATCCACACTGGCAAGTATATCCAGTGCTCTCAAAGTTATATCTCGTGCCGTTCCGATAGGTGTAGAAACAAAATATAATCCAGGCGATAACTTGATTGATTTGTAATTGACCATTAGACACTTTTTAGTTGAAAATTTTAATTAACTCAAAATTTTGAGGACGTAACATTATGATTGCCAGAATAATTTCAGTAAGCAAGCAGTTAAAATTAATAAGTGTTATAATTTTAACTATTGTAATTTCATCATGCGCTCCTCAACAACGTGAAACTTATACGGGTCTAAACATTGACGTTAAAAAACCAGTTCAGGTTGCTTTACTTTTACCAAAGTCTCATCCGAAAACACGAGCCGTATCAGCAAGCTTAGAAAATGCTACCCTCATGGCTGTTGGAGAAATGAAGCATGTCCAAATTCATCTTCGAATTTATGACACTGCAGGCAATCCAGAACAAGCTGCTATCCAAGCTCGAAAAGCCGTCGATGATGGCGCCAAGATTATTCTAGGCCCGCTATTTGCAGAGTCGGCAAATGCTGCTGGCATGGCGGTGGCTGATCAAGGAATAAACGTGTTGAGTTTTTCCAACAATACGTCTGTTGCTGGTGGGAACGTATTTATTTTAGGTAAAACATTCCAGAACACCTCGAATAGATTACTTAAATATGCCGCATCAAAAGGTAAAACACGGGCAGTTATTTTATATCCTGATAATATAGAAGGTAAATTTGGAAGAACTGCTCTTGAAACTTCTGCAAAAAAATCGAATGTCCAAGTTGTCAATACGCAGCCTTTTGAGTTTACACAAAAGGGCATTGTTAATGCTGTTCCTTTGGCGCGTGCATCCATCGAAGTTGAAGATGCGGATTTACTTCTTTTGACATCAAACTCAGCAGGCGCTCTACCTCTTTTGGGACAAATGCTCCCAGAAACAGGAATTAACATAGAAAAAGTTCAATTCGCTGGAATTTCTCGCTGGGATATACCCCAACAAACACTTCGCTTGAAAGGCCTTCAAGGGGGTTGGTTTACCTTACCAGATGAAACTGTTCGTAAAAATTTCTCTCGGCGGTATGAAACTCTCTATAATCAAAAACCCCATCAACTTGCTGGATTGGCCTTCGATGGTATAGCCGCTATCGGGGCATTAGTTCAAACTGGAAGGCCACATGCATTAACCTCAAAAGGTTTAACTCAGTCCGCTGGATTTGAGGGTGTGGACGGTATATTTCGATTTTTAAAGGATCGAACTAATGAACGTGGTTTAGCCATAGCAGAAGTAAGAGATAAGCAGGTATATATAATTGACCCAGCTCCCCGATTCTTTAGATTCTGATCCAATTAAAAGCGGCAAAGATAAACCGGCGTATAATGATGAAGATTTGATCTGCGAATGCAGTCAAATTTTTGATCAAAGTAAGGTAAATGATTTTTTTAGCTTAAAAGTCGGTGAAAGAGGGAAATTAGTAAGCTTACTAAAAGAGTTAAAATCCAAGGGCTTTGATAGAATTTCATTTGAACTGCGCAAAAACCCTTTAAAAGCAAGGAAAGCCATTAGTAGCTATGCTTTTTTAACTGATTGTCTGGTAACTTCCGCATGGAAATTTGCGACAGAAATTCAATTTCCATCACATAATCCAACAGAGGCAGAGAAACTGTCAATCATATCTGTGGGAGGGTAGCAGTGGGAGGATATGGAAGACGGGAAATGGCTCCATTTTCAGATGTGGATTTACTCTTTTTGACTCCATATAAAATGACTCCTTGGTCAGAAAATGTTATTGAAACTGTCCTCTATCTTCTCTGGGATCTTAAACTGAAAGTTGGACATTCCTCCCGCTCCATTAAAGATTGTTTACGCCTTGGTAGTGACGATTATACAATTAGAACAGCTATGCTTGAGCATCGTTTTGTGTGCGGAGATATCAATCTAGCCTCTCAACTAAATGATAAATTATGGAAAAATTTATTCAGTGGAACCGCAAAAGATTTCATTTCTGCAAAATTAAAAGAACGTGAAAATCGACATGAAAAACATGGTCAGAGGTACATGGTCGAACCAAACGTCAAAGAAGGTAAAGGCGGGTTACGAGACCTGCAATCTCTTTATTGGATAGCAAAGTATGTTTATCAAACCCAAAACATCAGTGATTTAGTCGACCTAAATGTTTTCAGATCAGATGAATATCTTCAATTTGAGCAGGCCGAAGAATTTTTATGGGCAGTTCGATGCCAAATGCACCACTTGGCAGACAGAGCTATAGAACAATTAAGCTTTGATCTTCAGGTAGAGGTCGCATCAGCAATGGGTTATCACGACTCTCGAGATCAGCGTGCTGTAGAAATATTTATGCAAGATTATTTCAGGCATGCAACACGAGTTGGAGATTTGACCAGAATTTTCTTAACCTCACTAGAAGCGGTTCATGCAAAGGATGAACCGCTTCTAGAGCGCATTTTCAAAAGAAAGCCAAAGATAGATAACGACTATATTGTTATACACAACAGACTAGCAATTAAGTCTGAAAAAGAATTTTTGACTAATCCAATAAATTTATTGAAGCTATTTTCCGAGGCACTTCGAACCGGACTATTAATTCATCCAAATGCGATGCGGTTAGTGTCTGCAAACTTAGCTATGGTGAACAATGAGTTTAGAGCCTCGACGGAAGCTCAGCAAATTTTTCTAGAGTTACTGCTCAAGCACGGAAATCCAGAGAGAGCTCTTCGAAGAATGAATGAGTTAGGGTTTCTCGCAAAGTTTATTCCCGAATTTGAGCCCATAGTAGCCATGATGCAATTTAATATGTACCACAGCTACACCGTTGATGAGCATACAATCCAATGTTTGAAAACACTAGCTCAAATTGAAAAAGGCGAGCTGGTAGAAGAGTTACCAATTGCCAGCTCCATTTTAAAAGACGGGGTCAACCGAAAGGTTATTTATATAGCTTTATTACTGCATGATATTGGAAAAGGGCGCTCTGATGATCATTCAATCTTAGGGGCCAAAATTGCCAAGCAAGTTTCACCGCGTTTAGGTCTTAACAAACAGGAAACAGAGACAGTAGAATGGCTTGTAAGATATCATTTGTTAATGTCTGACATGGCACAAAAGCGAGATATATCAGACCCTCGTACAGTGCGTGATTTTGCCAAGGCAGTTCAAAGTGTCAAAAGGTTAAATCTATTAACAGTTCTAACTGTTTGCGACGTTCGAAGTGTAGGACCAGATACCTGGAACAACTGGAAAGCCACCCTTATTCGACAATTATATGCTGAAACGAAAGCAATTTTGGAACAAGGTGCTGAAGCTTTAAACAGAGAAAACCGCATGACTGAAGCGAAAAAAGCTCTTCGAGAGAAACTGTCTGAATGGGATAATAAAGACATAAAGATTGAAACCGGAAGGCATTATCCTCCTTATTGGCAAGGTTTCCAAGTAGATGCCCAATTTGCTTTTGCAAAATTGCTCAGAAATCTCGGAGCTGATGAAATTAAAATAGAACTTACCCCTGATACAGACAGAGATGCTACTAGAATTTGTTTTGCTCTATCAGACCATCCTGGAATATTTTCTCGCCTAGCAGGTGCTCTCGCATTGGTAGGGGCAAACGTTGTTGATGCGAGATCATATACATCAAAGGATGGGTTTGCTACAGCTGCATTCTGGATACAAGATGGAGACGGCTCACCATATAATCAGGCCAGGTTTTCTCGACTCCGACGTATGATCGAAAAAACACTTAGTGGTGAAGTTATCACACGAGAAGCTATTAAAGAACGAGACAAATTCAAGAAAAGGGAAAAGGCTTTCAAAGTTCCAACTTCTGTAACCTTCGACAATGAAGGGTCAGAAATTTATACAATTATTGAAGTGGACACGAGGGATAGACCCGGTTTACTTTTTGATCTGACCAGAACTTTAGCCAACATGAATGTGTATATAGCGTCTGCAGTTATAGCAACCTACGGCGAGCAAGTTGTAGATAGTTTTTACGTGAAAGACATGTTTGGTTTAAAATTTCACAGTGAAAGTAAACAGAAAAAACTTGAACAAAACTTACGACAGGCAATTACGCTTGGAGTGGAACGGGCAGAATCTTGAAACCCATACGCGTTATATCTGGTTTTTTAACAGTTGGCTTTTGGACTTTGGTCAGCCGGGTCTTAGGCATGGTTCGGGAAATTTTATTATTTTCTTTGATAGGCGCAGGTCCACTTCTCGATGCTTTTTTTGCTGCTTTTAGACTGCCGAATATGTTTAGAAGATTCTTTGCTGAAGGCGCTTTCAACTCTGCTTTTGTACCATTAATTTCAAAAAAATATGAGAAAAACGAAAATGCTTCAGCTTTTGCAAATGAAGCCTTGGGTGGTTTGGCATTTATACTGTTAATACTCACAACTCTGGCAATTATATTTATGCCCGCATTAATCTGGGCTATAGCCAATGGTTTTGTTGGAGACGAGCGGTTCGATCTTACTGTTGCTTTCGGCCGGATCATGTTTCCTTATATTTTATTAATTTCACTTGCAGCTCTTCTATCCGGAGTTTTAAACGCATTAGGCTATTTCGCAGCAGCAGCAGCAGCTCCAGTCCTGCTTAATATAACTATCATTTTAGGATTGTGCATATCATTCTTTTTTGAATGGCCAACAATGACAATACTAATTTACTCAGTACCATTTGCTGGCATTTTACAGTTAGCACTTTTATGGAGAGCCGCCGAAAAAGCAGGTTTTAAAATAAAACCTAGCAGACCAAGGTTATCAAACGATATGCGAATATTAATAAGAGTGGCTATCCCTAGCGCCCTTGCCAATGGAGTTTTACAAATCAATTTGCTAGTTGGCCAGTTTGTTTCGAGCCAAGAAACAGGCGCCATAAGTTGGCTGTATGGTGCTGATCGATTATACCAGTTACCTCTGGGCGTCGTGGGAATTGCAATCGGTATAGTATTGCTTCCAGAATTATCTCGGAGGATCGCAAGTAAAGAAGAGAAAGGAGCTCGCTCAGCGTTTAATAATGCATTTACGACAAGCATGGCTCTGACTATTCCAGCAACCTTAGCGTTGTTTATCATTCCTTTACCTTTGATATCAGCACTTTTTCAGCATGGCCAAACGAGTACTAATGATGCTATCGCCATGGCCCTGGCCACATCCATTTATGCTCTTGGATTACCAGCATTTGTCTTACAAAAAATCTATCAACCTCTCTACTTTGCTCGGGGTGATACAAAAACTCCTTTTAAATTTGCGGTTTTATCAATGATAGTAAATTCGATAATTGCGATTGGTTTAATGCCTTTTTACGGATGGATTGCCGCACCTATTGCAACCACAATCTCTGCTTGGGCTATGATTATCTTATTGGTTCTTGGTACAAAAAATGTTGGGGCGATTGGCCAACTTACTAAACTTTCAAAATCAAAATTTTTACTTATTATTTTATCCTCTTTCATTATGGGATCATTTTTATGGGGGGCAAACTCCCTTCTCAAAAATGATGTCTCTTCGATTTTAGAGAGAATAATTTTTGCTATATTTTTAATTCTGCTAGGAGTAGTAACTTACACGGCGACGGCCGTTTTCCTAGGCGGAATTAATTTAAAAGAACTTAGAGCTTCAATAAAAAAGGGTTAGTTTTTTAGAATAGAAAGTACAGTCTGGAAAGGATCCTACCAAAATTTGCTCATCGGTTGCTGATATAGAATAAAAAAAAGCCGCAAAAAATGTGCTTAATAACCAAATTAAAATTACAGAAAATGACGAAAAAAATTCACCAACCATTTTTCCCAAAGCCAATAACAAAACTGCAGCAAAAACAACTGAAAGACCTGATAAATTGATAAACGGATAAACTATAAATCTCGATACATAATCAATTGAGAAATTACCTGTTTCAAACATCCAAGTCGCAAGATTAGGAGGAACGCCATAATTTTGTACTAAAGTCAGCCGTTCAATGGTGGTCTCAGTTTTTCCAAGTGGCCCACCAAAACCAAAAATAAGGAAGGCTTCAACCAGAATTATGCCAAAAAAAATCAGTAAAATAGAAGTAGGAATTGGATTAACAATTGGGGATCTGTTATAGTCTGACAAGAAAAATTCCTTAGCTTGACCAAATTTACCGACACAGGTAAGCGATTTGAGAGAGAAAATCCAGACGGAGAATTATAAATGGATAGCGTGCTGCAAAATGATTCAGTCGGCCAATTCAAAAAGCGCGTTTTTTCAGGGGTTCAGCCTTCTGGTGGTTTGACGCTAGGAAACTATCTGGGTGCAATCAAAAGATTTGTTCAGATGCAGGACGACGATTACGAAACGATATATTGTGTGGTTGACCTTCATGCTATTACCGTGTGGCAAAATCCAAAAGTACTACGACAAAATACTAGAGAGTTAGCCGCATTCTTTATTGCATCTGGACTCGATCCAAGTAAGTCGACTTTATTTACTCAATCCGCTGTCCCCGAGCATGCTCAGCTCGGTTGGGTTTTTAATTGCGTAGCGCGCATGGGCTGGATGCAACGAATGACGCAATTTAAAGATAAAGCTGGAAAGAATGCTCAGAATGCATCTCTTGGACTATTTGGTTATCCTGCTCTAATGGCGGCTGATATTCTAGCTTATCATGCAACCCATGTCCCCGTAGGAGATGACCAGAAACAACATTTGGAACTGACAAGAGATATCGCAATAAAATTCAATCATGATTATGAGGTAAATTTTTTTCCAGTAACCGAGCCTGTTATTGGCGGACCAGCAGCAAGAGTAATGAGTCTGCGCGATGGTACAAAGAAAATGTCAAAATCTGATCCTTCTGATTTGAGTCGGATAAATATGACTGACGATGCTGATATGATTGCAAATAAAATTAGGAAAGCTAAAACCGATCAGCACGCTCTGCCTTCTGAACCGGAAGGTTTAGAAGGCAGAGCGGAAGCACAGAATTTAGTGTCAATATATGCTGCACTTGCGGATGAAAGCATTGAAAGCGTCTTGAGAGACGTTGGTGGTAGGCAATTTTCCGATTTCAAACCGATGCTGGTAGAACGAGCAACCGAGGTTTTGTCACCAATTTCCAATAAAATGAACCTGATAATGAAAGATATCCCAGAGTTAGACAAAATATTAGATAATGGTGCCAGCAAAGCTAAATCTATAGCTGAACCAATACTACAGAAAACGTTTGATATTATAGGCATGAGATAAAAATTGAGTTTCAAATGCGCAAATTTTTAGTTGTACTTGACGACAGTCGCGAATGTTTATGTGCAATGCGTTTCGCGGCTATGAGAGCAATGAAAACCGGTGGTGGGGTAGCAATAATTTCAATAATTCCTCCAGAAGAGTTTAATCATTGGATTGGAGTGGGCGATTTAATGAGAGAAGAAGCTCGTGAAAGGATACAAGCCCATTTTGATGTTTTTGCAAAATGGATGCGCGATAGCAATAAAATCAATCCCGAGCTAATTATACGCGAAGGCGAACCGGTAAAAGAAATACTAAGCTATGTAAAAGATGACCCTGAGGTTGGTATTCTTGTTCTAGGTGCAGGAACTGATAATAGTGGTCCAGGTCCGCTAGTTTCTCAATTATCTAAAAGTTCAGGATCATTTCCAATACCAGTTACAATTGTTCCAGGAAATTTATCGAAAGAGCAACTGGAAGCCATAACTTAAATAACCAGCAAACTTTTACTGTAATATAGGCAACGATAATTTTTAGAATGATTCTAAACTCTTGACGTTTTTGAGCATAATTGGCATAACAAATGTTGAAAAAAATAGGGGAAAACCATGTTCATCCAGACAGAATCTACTCCAAACCCGGCAACGTTAAAATTTTTACCAGGACAAACAGTCCTAGAAGAGGGTACTGCTGATTTTCCCAACTCTGAGGATGCGAGCATATCTCCGCTTGCTCAAAAACTATTTGGGGTTGATGGGGTTACTGGCGTTTTTTTAGGTCGTGATTTTGTTACTGTTACAAAAGAAGATAGTGTTGATTGGGATCATGCCAAACCAGCTTTGCTTGGCGCAATAATGGAACATTTTCAATCTGGCCAAGAAGCAATTAATGGTGCTGCAGCACCTGATCATTCCACGGAGGTATCTGAAGAAGATGCTCAGATCGTTGGCCAAATCAAAGAACTCTTAGATAGCCGCGTGAGACCTGCAGTCGCTCAAGACGGTGGTGATATCACTTTCCACGGTTTTGATCGAGGCGTAGTTTACCTCCAAATGAAAGGTGCATGTGCAGGTTGCCCTTCATCAACGATGACCCTTAAAATGGGTATTGAAAATCTTCTAAGGCATTATATTCCAGAGGTGACTGAGGTTCGCCCAGTAGATGTCTAATAAAAATGTAATTGTTTTTGATACATCTGATAAACACATTGCCGCAGCGCTTTACCGTGGAAGAGAGAACATAAAAACTACCGTGGAGAGTATGTCCAAGGGTCAAGCAGAGCGGCTTATTCCACTTTTGAACGAAATCTTGGACGAAGCTTTCTTAAGTTGGGAAGACATTCATCGAATAGGAGTTTGTACTGGACCTGGGAACTTTACGGGTATCCGCATTTCAGTTTCAGCAGCCCGCGGTTTGGCCTTCGGTTTAAATATCCCTGCAATAGGCATATCCAGTTTTGAAGCAACTTTATACGGAAGCAGTGAAAATGACCTTGCCATACTGCCAGCCAATAAGGGCTTTTACTATGTCGGTTCAAATCCAAAAAACGCTACATTTGCGTCAGAAGATTTTGTAGGATCAATGAATAAAACTTTTATTTACAAATCAGAGCCAGAAACTCTTTTAAAGAATATTGCTTTGCTAACGCAGGAAAAAAATCAAAATTTTAGACCACCAACACCATGTTACATAAAACCTGCAGACGCCTCACCAAATGCAAAAAATGAACCCCAGCTGCTAAAATGAACCACAATGACATGGCTAACTTGCATTTGAAGTCAGGTTTAATGACTCGACCATGGACAGCTAGTGAATATAAAAAACTTTTAGAAAGCGAAACCACTAGATATTTTTGTGTCGAAAACGGTTTTTTAATTGGTCGCATTATTGGAGAGGAAGCAGAAATCTTGAACGTCATCGTTCATCCAAATTTTCGTCGGCTGGGCAAAGCAAAATATCTAATTTGCAAGTTTGAAAAACAGGCTAAAAACGCGGGTTCTGCAAAATGCTTTCTCGAGGTAGCCGAATCAAATAATCCAGCGAATAAGTTATACTCGAATTTAGGCTATGTATTGGTAGGTAGAAGAGAAAGTTACTACGATTTTGTTGATGGAAGTAAAGACAATGCATCAATCTTGTCCAAAGAAATCTAGGTCAGCTTTAAATTATTATAAAATTAAATTAATTTAAGAAAAAAGCTGTTGACCAGCTTTTACTGAAGCGTCTTAATGAGTGAATATAATTTAACGATCCGTAAGCACTGGAACGTGAAGGGATCGATTAACAATCGGGAGATTTATATGAATATCGTTACCAAAATGTTGTCAACCGTAGTTGGTTTGACCATGAGCGCAGGTATAGCCTTAGCCGAACCCGCTATTATTTTTGATCTTGGCGGAAAATTTGACAAATCCTTTAACGAGTCTGCTTTTACTGGTGCACAGCGCTGGGCAGATGAAACAGGTGGTTCATTTAGAGAAATTGAACTTCAAAATGAAGCGCAGCGTGAACAGGCCTTGCGTCGATTCGCGGAAGCTGGCGCTAACCCAATTGTAATGGCTGGTTTTGCATTCGCTGACTCACTTGGAAAGGTTGCACCAGATTACCCAGATACAAAGTTTGCTGTGATTGACGTAAACTGGTTAAGCTTACCAAATGTTAGAGGCATAGGCTTCAATGAGCACGAAGGATCATATTTGGTTGGAATGCTTGCAGCTCAAGCCTCAAAGACAGGAACTGTTGGGTTTGTTGGGGGTATGGATATACCTCTTATTAGGCGTTTTGGATGCGGTTACGCACAGGGTGTAAAAGCAGTAAACCCTAATGCTACTGTTATAGCAAACATGACTGGAACCACGCCTGCTGCATGGAACGATCCTGTAAAAGGGTCTGAGCTTACAAAAGCCCAAATTAGCCAAGGTGCAGATGTGGTTTATGCGGCCGCAGGCGGCACAGGTGTGGGCGTTTTACAAACAGCTGCCGACGAAGGCATTTTATCCATTGGGGTTGATGCAAATCAGAATTATCTACACCCAGGCAAAGTATTAACTTCAATGCTGAAACGAGTTGATAATGCTGTTTATGAGGCCTTTTCTGCTGGCGAAAATTTAGAAACTGGCAATTTCCAAATGGGTATAGCCAACGGCGGAGTGGGATATGCTTTAGACGAACACAACGCATCGTTAGTATCTGACGCTATGAAATCTGCGGTTGATGCAGCAGCAGCTTCAATAGCAAATGGATCAATGGCAGTTCATAACTATACAGACGATGAAACTTGCCCAGCTATTTCATTCTAGTAAGTGTGAAAATATTATTAAAAACCGCGCCATTTTCGGTGCGGTTTTTATATTAAATTGAGAAATAAATGACTAGAAACCCAGCGATCGAATTAAGACAAATCTCTAAATCCTTTGGTCCTGTTCAAGCAAACAAAGATATTAATATCAGCGTGATGCCTGGAACAATCCATGGAATAATTGGAGAAAATGGTGCTGGTAAGTCTACCCTGATGTCCATTTTGTATGGGTTCTACAAGGCCGACGCAGGGGAAATTTTTGTTGATGGTAAAAAAATTTCCATACCCGATAGCCAAGCGGCAATAGCTGCAGGAATTGGGATGGTTTTCCAACACTTTAAGTTAGTTGAAAACTTCTCTGTTCTTGAAAATATCGTTCTCGGTGCTGAGAGTGGAGCTCTCTTAGCCCCATCTCTGAGCAAGGCCAGAACCGAGCTTGCAGAATTGGCCTCCGAATACGAGCTTAATGTAGATCCTGACGCTATTATTGAGGATATTGGAGTTGGAATGCAGCAAAGAGTAGAAATTCTTAAGGCTCTCTACCGACAAGCAAATATTTTAATTTTGGATGAACCTACAGGTGTTCTAACACCAGCTGAAGCGGACCAGCTTTTCAGAATACTCAAACGGCTAAGAGAAGAAGGTAAGACCATTATTTTAATAACCCATAAGCTCAGAGAAATAATGGATATCACAGACACGGTAAGCGTAATGCGCCAGGGCGAAATGACGGCCACTTTAAAGACTGATGATACTAGTCCTGAGGATTTAGCAGAACTTATGGTCTGACTGTAAAAGCTGGAGAAATACTTGGCATTGCTGGTGTAGCAGGCAATGGTCAGTCAGAGCTTTTACAAGTCTTGGGGGGCTATAGCGCCGCCACAGGTGTTGTTAAATTAAATGGATCGGAAATAGATTTATCAACGAGTGTATCTGGCGATGGCCAAGCAAGGCGAGCAATGGGGATGGCACATGTTCCTGAAGATAGGCAACGTGAAGGCCTAATAATGGACTTCATGGCATGGGAAAATGCGGTTTTTGGTTATCACCGAGAAAAGAGCAACCAAGCGAATAAATTTTTTATGGATAACAATGCAATCCGAAAAGAGACCGAAGAAAAAATGAAACGGTTCGACGTTCGGCCCCCTAATCCAAAACTTACCGCAAAAAATTTTTCAGGTGGGAACCAACAGAAAATAGTTTTGGCTCGTGAAATTGAACGCAATCCAGATTTACTGCTTGTGGGGCAACCAACACGCGGAGTTGATATAGGTGCCATTGAATTCATACATCAACAAATTGTTGCATTGCGTGATCAAGGAAAAGCTATTTTGCTGATATCCGTAGAATTGGATGAAATATTGTCCCTGTCAGATAGAGTTCTTGTCATGTTTGATGGAGAGATTATGGGAGAGAGACAACCGGCCAATACAAATGAAAAAGAACTCGGGCTCTTGATGGCTGGTGTTTCTGAGAAAGCGGCTCAATGATGTATAATGACTTTGGTGGAGCATGCAAATGGATATAATGCCGAAATGGGTTGATATAATAATCGTACCCTTATTGTCTTTGTTTTTAGCAGCTTTTTTATCTGCATTGCTCATTATAGCAATTGGTGAAAGCCCAATTGCAGCTCTTAACCTTATGATTGAAGGGACATTACTCCGTTCTGCAGGCTGGGGGTATATGCTATATTATACTACAAATTTTATTTTCACTGGTCTTGCGGTTTCAGTAGCCTTTCATGCGGCACTTTTTAATATAGGGGGCGAAGGTCAAGCTATGATTGGGGGCTTGGGAGTAGCCCTAGTTTGCCTTTTTATTCCATGGCCACACTGGACCTTGGCTATCGTTGGCGCTTCAATCGGAGCAGCCGTTTTTGGTATGATTTGGGCAGGTTTACCTGCTTATCTCCAAGCAAAAAGAGGCAGCCACATTGTAATTACAACAATTATGTTTAATTTCATCGCAGCTGGCGTGCTGAATTTCTTTTTGGTTGATGTTTTAAAACCAAAGGGAAGCATGGATCCTGCATCCGCTAACTTTCCCGTAAGCACTCATCTTCCGACCTTCCAAGACATAGCAAGTTTGTTTGGTTTTGAAAAAGCGTTTAGATCTGCTCCTGCAAATGTTAGTTTTTTTATTGCACTTTTGGCCTGTGTAGCCGTTTGGTATCTGATTTGGCGTTCTCCACTAGGATACGAAATTAGGGCTTTAGGAAAATCAGGACCAGCAGCGCGCTATGCAGGTGTAAGACCAGTTAAAATAATAATGATAGCGATGATGATATCAGGTGCTTTATGTGGGATGATGGCAATTAATACGACACAAGGCGAAAGCGAGCGACTTATTTTGAATTTTACAGAAGGTGCAGGTTTTATTGGTATCGCAGTCGCTCTAATGGGCCGAAGTCATCCTTTAGGCGTCCTTCTAGCTGCTTTATTATTTGGCTTTCTATACCAAGGTGGTGCTGAATTAGCCCTTTGGACCAAAATACCCCGCGAACTAATAGTGGTTATTCAAGCTTTAGTAATACTATTCACAGGAGCCCTCAGTTTAATGGTGAGAGCGCCACTTGAAAGTTTTTTTATGTCTCTTCGGAAGGCAAAAGAATGATTGAATTTTTAACCCTACTTCAGGTTTTAG
>LUMN01000183.1_pt1 | contig 21870 bp, 20 predicted proteins | sample 729991 | NCBI WGS metagenome assembly LUMN01 (sample SAMN03860262, study PRJNA289734) | marine metagenome | biome: seawater column; feature: ocean; material: water; isolation source: Red Sea water column Station 22 - depth 25m | place: Saudi Arabia: Red Sea | collected 2011-10-15 | depth 25 m
GGGCTAGAACATATTCCATCTCTTCAGCCACGGCATCTTGATATAAGGGGACCGGTATACCTCCTGCCATTTGTATGGCAATCATACTTATATAAAGGTCTGGGCGGTTGCGGCCTATTATTGCAACGAAATCGCCTGTTTCTATTCCCAGTTCAACTAAGCCAAGACCAAAATTTTCAGCTTCATCAAGTGCTTTAGACCAAGTCCAAGTCTGCCAAATTCCAAATTCTTTTTCTCTGAAAGCAGCTGAATTTCCAAAACTGTTTGCATTTCTACGCAATAAAGCCGGTATTGATACCATGGTATTGGTACTTGAATCAGGTTGAGTCAATGATGTTCCCTCCCAGTAACATCTAAAAGAATAAGCGTTAAAAAAAAAATTCAACCCTGTACTCTTTTTTTGAGTATGAAAACCCGTCTTACCTGAAAAATCTAAAATATCCAAGAATAAAAAAAATATTAAATTACATATACTTCAAGTAAGCAAAAAGAAATTTTTATTGACTGAATCAATCAATCAAACATCATAAATCAAGACTTGAAAATGGTATGTATTTTACTTTGTCCCCAAGTTTTACGGTAACGTTGTCATCAGGCAATTCCACAAAACCTGTTGCCCAAGCCAGTCCACTCGTCAAACCAGAACCTTCAGACTTAAAAATTTCTACTTTGTCTCCCGCTAATCTTGCTCGAAGAAACTCTCGACGACCTGATTTTTTAGACTTTTCAAAAGCTGCTGAAACATAAAAAGCCTGCGGAACAAGCCACTGGCCACCAGAAAGTTTAGATATCGCTGGTCGCACAAATACTAAAGCACAGGTCGCAGCTGCAACTGGATTTCCAGGTAACCCAAAAATAGGTGTATTCTTCCAAAAACCCATGGCCATAGGCCTCCCAGGTTTAATAGCTATCCTCCATTCAGTAATTGTTCCTTCCTTCTTGAGCAACAAAGCAAGATGGTCTTCATCCCCTGCAGATGCCCCTCCGGACGTGATTAAAACGTCAAAGGTTTCTGACGCCTCATTCAACTTATTACGAAGCGTTTCTAAATCATCTGGAACTTTTCCAAGCTCAGTGACCTGAACTCCCCATTTACTGAATAAACTTGTGAGCATTGGAGAGTTTACATCAAAAACTGATCCTGCATTTAGATTTTGTTGAAAATCGATTAATTCATCACCTGTTGAAAAAACTCCCACGCTGAGCCTTTTATAAACTTTTGCTTCTTTTATTCCCGCAGATATGGATGAGGCAGCCATAAAAGTAGTAAGCCGATCACCTTTGCTGGCAATTAGCTGCCCTATCTGCAAATCCTCACCAACTAATCGTGTGTTCGATCCAGGTTTTAGTGAGTTAAAGAAAGAAATTTTACCATTTTGAAAACTAATGTCTTCTTGTAATACAACCGTATTCGAAATTGCCACTAAATCACCAGCTAAAACTCTTCCTATCGCTTGATTAATTGGTAGAATTTCTACTTCAGCAATGGGTGTTAAGCTCTTTTCAAGATGCGATAAAGCTTTGTCTAGAGGAGTCCAATCTACCCCTTGTGGTAAAGCGAAACAGTCATTCCTTAATTTCTTAGCCTTATTCATTTTATTAACTTGTCAAAGCTTAAGCCAACAATCCAGCCCTCTTCCAAAACTTGCTTTTCTAAGTGGCTCGGAATTTTAGGTAAAAGCTGGCCTTCCACATTTAAATTACTTAGATTTTCAATAGTTCTATACGTTTGATATGCGTCAACAATATCATGACAAAACACTTTTGAGTTAGATTTAATTTCAATATCTGTTGGTGACTTGAAAAGGCTTGGGTATACCTCACCTAAAACAATTTGAGTAGAATTAAATCCCTGATCAAAAGGCCAAACACTTATCTCTTTACCAAATTTTTCTCTCAATTTCTGAAGGTGAGGTATGCCCATCAGGGTTTGTGAGCCTACAGCACCAGTTGTAAACAACTTCCATACACTATGAGCCGATCTGGCATATTTTTCACAAAGTCTAAATTCACTCAGTCCACACTCTGTTCGCTCTGTCCCTTTGTGGGGCAGCCCGTCGAGATTTAAATTTTGTGGACATCCCCAAAATGGGCCTATTCCGTCAAACTTTGAATTCAATTTCTCAGCTACTTCAAATCTATTATTTGAATTGTCGCAGTTATCAGAAATCTCTTTTTTTAAAAGTTCCCAAATGGAAAAAGGGCTTGAAAAATACCCTAAATTACTTGCAAAACCCGCAGGATAACCAAACGCAAAATCAAAACCAACAAAAAGACGTTCACGCCGGGCTAGGGAGTTTTCGATGAGATTATTGACAAATTTTATAGCTCTTTGTCGAGTGCGAAAATATTCTGTATTTTGAATTTTGGAATTTTTTGAATGGCAAATATAAATTGCATCTTTGGTTGGCGCCTTGGGTGACGGCGAAGAACGGGCTGACCAGTCTACTACAACCAAATTATCAAAGCTCAAGATAATTTCCTATAAAGTCCGCTACACCTATCGTGTCGTTTAAATTTAATTGAGTTTTATTTATATTGATATTTGTGTCAGTAGCCAAAGCAATTATTGTTTGATCATTTTCCGCAATTAAACGTTGATCTTTTACTTGCCTTACAACCTCAATCTTTGGGTGTCTTTCTTGTTTAAAGCCCTCAACTAAAACCAAATCAACTTTAGATAATTTTTTCAGTAAGTCTTTAAGTCTAATTTTTTCATCATCATTATTTTCATGCATTAAGACCCACCGTTTGCTTGATGCAACAATCACCTCTTGAGCACCGGCCTGTCTGTGGCGAAAACTGTCTTTGCCAGGTTGATCAACATCAAAACCATGATGTGCATTTTTAATAGTGGAAACGGAAAAATTACGACTTTTGAATTCCTTAACGAGGCGTTCCATAAGATGCGTTTTTCCGGAATTTTTCCATCCAGTAATACCAAATACCTTCAAAAGGCCCCTATCCTTTGCTGAGCTTCTACCAAGTCACTATGAGTATTAATGTTAAAAAATGGATCATTTTTTAATGTGGGAAATAAAATGGTTTTGGCCGAATGCTTATCAGCCCATAAAACGATTTTTCTTACACCAGCATGAATATTCTCTTCTAAATCATCAGCGAGTGAAACTGACCACAAACCAAAAGTCGGGTGTCGTATTAATTTATTGTTTTGTTTCGTCGCTGCGATGGATATTAGAGAATTCTCCTTAGAACCCTCATCTAATAATTTAGTTAGCAAGTTCAAAGGGAAGAATGGGGTGTCAGAAGCAACCGTTAAAATTGACGTAAATCCATTTTTTTCTGCAAAACGCATGCCTGATAGAATACCAGCCAATGGACCAGCATACCCTTGGATCGTATCGGGAATAACGTCGATTTCCAAATCTGAAAACCTTTCAGGATCACCATTTGCGTTCAATACGATTGTTTCTAACTGCAAACTCAGACAATTAACCACAATATCTAAGATAGTATTATCACCAATCTTTAGGCGACACTTATCAATGCCATCCATTCTTCGCGCCTGACCGCCTGCCAATATAACACCTAAGATACTCATTACGATTTTGGCTCTATTATATTTGTGGTAGTAGTTTTTTCTGATTGAGAAACTTCAACATCCCATATCAAGCGCTCACTTCCAGACAAACACAAAAACCGTTTTCCCCGCAATCTACCGATTAATGTCATACCTAAGTCTTTAGCCAAATCCGCTCCCCATGCCGTAAAACCCGAACGCGAAACAAGAATTGGTATCCCCATCAAAGCTGTCTTTATCACCATCTCAGATGTAAGTCGGCCAGTTGTATACAGAATTTTATCTTCACTGCACTCAGAATTTACATGCATCCAACCAGCAACCTTATCAACTGCATTGTGTCGCCCAACATCTTCCATATAAACTAACGGAACATCATCTTTACACAAAACAGTTCCGTGAATAGCCCCAGCCTCAAGGTATAAAGAAGGAATAAGATTTATTTTTTTTGAAAGGCTATACAGGTGGGATAATTTGATTTTTGAAAATGGCAATTTTATATCTTCCAGGCCATCCATTATGTCGCCATATACTGTTCCAACAGCGCATCCACTTGTTCTTACTTTTCGGGATAATTTTTCCTCATAGTTTGTCTCACGTTTAGTCCTAACCACAACGACATTTAGATCCTCGTCCACGTCGGTAGCAGTAATTTGATCATCCGAATTAAGCATTCCTTGGTTTTTTAGATATCCTATAGCAAGAAGAGCAGGGTAATCTCCGATTGTCATTACCGTTACAATTTCTTGAGAATTTAAATAGATTGTAAGCGGCCGCTCAGTAACTACAGGCAATTCAGTTGTCTCGCCCAAATGATTGAGGCCAACAACTTTTGCAGTTAACTGATCGTTTTTTGGATCAGGACCAATTATCTTGCTTTTTTCCGAAGAATTTTTAGACAAAAAAACGCTCTTCATTTAAATCTTTCACCTGAAGAACCGTAAACCTGATTTTTTAACTGTCAATGTTTAGAGATTTTGGAATTGTAATCTTGAGCCAAATCAATTGAATCGCAAAATTTCAATAGAAAGACTTAGGCATTAATCAAAGCTATTAAAACCAATAAAACAATACATACAATCACAGTATTTGTGCTGAATTTAACAAAACCAGCAAATGTCTTTTCTTGATCTTTTGTATCCATGGACCCGTGTTTATGTTCAGACATTGTTTTTCCTCTAAATAGCTAAAAATCCCCTGACTTCATTTAATAAAGTTTTTAGCAGTTTTAAACCTCTAAATTATTTTTTATCAATTTTTAAGGGTGTAAACGTATGCACCTTTACTATTAAGTTCGCGCTTAACAATTTTTTTTCTATAAAGATGATTAAGATGCGCAACCGCTTCCACAAGAGCAAGGCCATATTCATTGTCTGATATTTTTCTATTAAAAAGGACTGGAAAACAATCTACTGCTGTTTGTGGCTCTTTCAAAAAAGCAACCAACCTCTTTAGAGCACTATGATGGTTTTCTATTAGTTGCTTAAGCCTATGAGGGAGACCATAGAAGGGCAATTTATGCCCTGGCAAAACAAGTTGTTTATCGTTTGAAAATGGTAAGAAGGCTTCACAACTCGTTAGCCACTCTTGAACTGGGTCAGCGTCTGGTTCAGTTGCATATACGCCCAGATTTGGACTGATGGACGAGATAATTTGATCACCAGCAATAACAATCGGTTCATCTTCACACCATAGTGTTAGATGTTCTGGAGCATGCCCATTTCCAACCCTGACAATCCAACTTCGGTTCCCTAAAATTATTTTTTCACCGTCGATAATACGCCTAAAGCCAAGTGGCATTTCATGAACAGAGTCCCCAAAATTAAATGGTTTTCCCGTCGCACGCTCGTTCAAAATTAGATCATCCATACCCGCCCTACGCCAAAAATTTATCGTCTCTTCTGTTGGCAATTTTTGGTAATCTAATCTGAGCATTCGCGCCATCAGCCATGCTGTCCTGCTCATCCAGAGCTCAGCTTTAAACTCCGTTTGAAACCAGCCCGCCAAGCCTACATGATCTGGGTGATGGTGTGTTACAATAACTTTGCCTATTGGCTTATCACTGAACCATTTTTCTTTTATATCGCTCCATATCGACTGCGTTTTCTTAGACCAAAATCCAGTATCTATTATTGTCCAACTATCACCTTCGTCGATTACATAAACGTTGACATGATCCAGAGCCATTGGGAGAGGTAAGCGAAACCAAAAAATTCCTTTTGATACCTCTATTCGCTCACCAATCGATGGTGCCGAGTTCCATGGATAATCCAAGGTCAAGCTTCTAGCAATTCAGCAGCTGAAAAAGAATATAAGCCATCGCAGCCTTGCTTAGCTTGGGTCAAAAGCCCTAAATATTCTGGCATTAAATTAAAAATATAAAATCGAGCTAATTTTGTTCTTGGACCGTTATGACCCTCTTGAATTGCACTTTTTAGATGAAAGTAACCTCCGAGCACCCTTCCAAAAGCGTTGAGAAAAGGTACAGCGCCAGCGAACCTATCATTTATATTTTTCTGCTCGCACATCCATTCAATAGTCTTTGATAGAGCCTCACTCGCACGCTGAACTTCATTTGCGATTGACAAGAAATCTACAGGACATTGCTTTATTGTCTCTTGAACCTCATCAATTATCGAAAAAGCAGCTTTTCCTCCATCCATTAACTTTCGTCCCACCAAGTCCATGGCTTGGATGCCATTTGTTCCCTCATAAATTGCTGTTACCCTTACATCCCTGTAATATTGGGCAGCTCCACTCTCTTCAATGTACCCCATACCACCATGAACTTGAATACCAAGTTCCGCCACTCGACAACCTATTTCAGTTCCAAATGACTTAGCTATTGGAGTAAGAAAGGCTGCACGCGATTTCCATGAACTATCATTTAATGCGTTGCTTAAATCTATTGAAACGGCGGTCGCCAAGGCTAAAGATCGAGCAGCAAAAATATCAGCTTTCATTGTCAAAAGCATTCTTCGAACATCAGCATGATCTAAAATTGTACCAATTCCATTTGGCATATTGGAAATACCTTGTTTTCTTGTATTCGCATAATTCAGCGCATGCTGATAAGCTCCTTCTGCCGCTCCAATTCCTTGACCACCAACACCCAATCGAGCGTTATTCATCATCGTAAACATCGCTCGCATTCCATCGTGAGGTTCACCTACTAACCAACCTGTTGCCTCATCATACTGCATGACAGCTGTAGGAGAGCCATGAAGCCCTAATTTATGCTCGAGACTTACAACTTTTAATTTATTCGCCACACCAGAATTCCCAAATTGATCTGGTATAAACTTTGGAACAATAAATAGCGAAATACCTTTGGTCCCAGATTTACCTTCTGGCAGCCTTGCTAAAACTAAATGACACACATTTTTTGAAAAATCGTTGTCTCCCCAAGAAATATAAATTTTTTGTCCACTAATCGCATAAGTTCCATCGCCGTTATCAGTAGCTTTCGAAGAAAGAGCACCAACATCGGATCCAGCATGAGGCTCTGTTAAATTCATAGTACCGCACCATTCACCGGAAATGAGCTTTGGTAGGTAGATATTTTTTATTGCTTCTGATGCATGATTTTCTAATGCTTCTATTTGACCTTGGGTCATTAAGGGATTGAGTTGAAGGGATAAACAAGCTGATGCCATCATCTCATTAACTGCTGTCGTGATAGACAACGGTAAGCCCATGCCACCATATTCGGGAGATGCAGAGGTTGAAACCCAACCGCCCTCCGCGATAGCTTTATAACCAGCGTCAAATCCCGGAGATGTTCTTACAACTCCGTTTTCCAATCTTGCTGGACTTAAATCGCCTGCTCGTTGCAATGGAGACAATTTTTCTTCACACATTCGACCTGCCTCAGCCAAAATTGCAGACACTGTTTCATCAGAAGCTTCAGAAAATTTTTCAGTATCAGAAACCAAACCATAATTTACAACGTGTTTTAAGATATATTCGTAATCTTCTGTGCAGGCGCGATAGACCATTAAAGTTCTCCAATAATTGTTATTATCTTTACTTGGCAAAAGTTGAATAAAGATTTATTGAACAATCTCCTGTGCATACTTCAGACTTCAAAATAGCTTCAAATAGAACGCAGCGTCATAGAGTAATAAATTTGCAAACAAAAATTTTCAACACATCGGAACAAGATTTAGTGGAAGCAAGCGAACTTATTAAAGGGGGCGGAACGTTAGCTTTCCCGACTGAAACTGTCTATGGTCTTGGTGCGGATGCAACCAGCAATATAGCCGTGGCTAAAATTTACCAAGCCAAGGGCCGTCCAAGTTTCAATCCGCTCATAATTCACTGTTTTTCAATAGATCAAATAAAAGCTTTCGCATTATGGAGTTCCGAAGCCCAGGTGGCTGCAGACAAATTTTGGCCAGGGCCACTAACCATGGTTTTACCATTATTACCTGAGAGCAACATTTCCTCTTTGGCACTAGCAGGACTGCAAACTGTAGCCGTTCGAATTCCGGCACATCCCATTGCTCAAAAAATCTTAAAGCTCTCAAATACCCCCCTTGCAGCCCCATCAGCCAATCCATCAGGTACTGTAAGTGCAACAAAAGCAGAGCATGTCATATCACGATTATCAGGAAAAATTGAAGGAATTATTTCTGGTAAAGCTTCAAAAATTGGTCTTGAAAGCACCATAATAAGTTTGTTGAACGAAGCGAGTATTTTAAGATATGGCGCCATAGAAGCAGCTGAAATATCAGATGTGTTAGGTATAAATTTAAAGAAGCCAGAACAAGACGGAAAAATATCTGCTCCAGGGCAACTTTCTTCACACTATGCCCCAAGGGGGTCTATTCGATTGAATAGCAAAACAATCAAAGAAAACGAAGTACACCTTGGTTTTGGTGAAGTTGACAGTGACCTAAATTTATCAAAGACAGAAAATTTAATTGAGGCAGCTGCCAATTTGTTCGATTTTCTTCATAAACTAGATGAAATGGGCGCTGAAAAAATCGCAGTATCACCAATTCCTGAGAAAGGAATTGGAATAGCAATTAATGATCGACTTAGGAGAGCCGCCGCACCTAGGTAATACAATTAAGTCACGCACTTCCGAAATTAGACGAAATTTTTGATGGCTCGACACCACTATTTTTTAATGAATTTGACCATTTATTCTCAAAGTCCAAACTAAAAATTTCTTGGTCATCTAGTTTGCCAAAAAGCCAACAGTTACTTGCTATTTCATTCTCTAGTTGGCCGGGGGCCCAGCCTGCGTAGCCTAGCGCTAAAATTGCTTGCTTGGGGCCTTCTCCTCTGGCTAAGTCAGATAGAACTGTGAGTGAAGCAGTCATTGATACTGTCGAAGTACATTTTAAAGTTTCTTTTTCTTCAATATAATCGTCCGAATGCAAAACTATTCCCCTATTCTTTTCCACAGGCCCCCCAAAAAGAATTGGAACTTCCAAAGGATCTGAACCTTGAATTTCTAAATCTTTGCAAATGGAGGTAAAAGATAAAGCTGGAAGCGGCTTATTAATGATTATACCCATCGCACCTTCTTTCGAGTGCGAACATAAGAAAATTACAGTATCTTGAAAAATACCTTGGTTCATCGCCGGGGTGGCCAGCAAAATTTTTCCACCAAGATCATTTAAATCAATTTGCAACATCTTAATTTTCCTATGTAATAAACTAACTTATTCTTTTGAGAAAGGTTGGCAATACAGTAAAATTGATTATGAAAAGATATGAAAAAAATTATAGCAACACTACTTTTGATTGTTACTAGCAATTCACTTGCTTTTGGAAGCGGTCTCAAAAATGTTGAAATAATTGAAGGCTGGAAAAATTCCGATGCTTCAATAGTGCTCGGACTGAAAATTTCGCTCAATGATGGCTGGACAACATATTGGCATACACCAGGACCAATTGGGCTAAAACCAAAGTTTGATTTTTCAAATTCTGTGAACATAAATAAAGTAGAGGTGCTATGGCCTGGCCCAAAGGTGTTTGGCACATCTGGATTTGAATATATAGGTTACGAAGATGAAGTTGTACTCCCATTAACGCTAGAAGCAAAAATAAGTACTGAACCAATAAATTTAAAAATTACAGGAAACATTGGTGTTTGCTATGATGTATGCGTCCCAATCGAATTTAAACTACAGTCTGGGTTAAAAACCATCACAAGAGAAATCAATCCTGATTTGTTGGCAGCATTAACAAGCTTACCACTTTCACCTTCTGATTTTGGCAAACAACAAGCTAGTTGTAGTATAACTTTTGAAGAAAACAGTTTTAAGATAACAGCAAATATTCCTTATTTAGTGAAGCCTGACTCGCAAATTTTTTTTTCAATAAAAGATTATCGTCATGAACTCAGTATTGAACAACCAAGTCGTGTAAATCCAGGAAAACCTATCTCTGCTATTGGCGAATGGCATGATGAATCTCATCTAAAAATGCAGAGCGATTTAATCACAATAACCCAAATTTATGGAGATGAAGTTATCGAGCAGAAAGGTTGTTAAACTCGAAGCATATTTTTGGATTTCCAAAATACAAAGTAACCCACTAAAGCAAAAACAAAAATAAATAAAAACGAACCACTGAGAAATAACAGTAAAGCATTTAGCATAGTTTCCGGAAGGGTTTGAATTACTGTTATTTCACTAAGGAATGCTGGAAAAGACCCTGAAACAAGCATAAAACCAAGCGTCAATCCTGCCCAGATGATAACAGCAAAAGTTAGACTAAGAAATGAGCGTTGAATAAACTTATTTTGAGATCGTAATGCAAAAGAGTAGGCTTTTCTAAATCTTCTAATATCTTCCTGCATTGCAACTAAAGCTGGGATAACTAAGAGAACAATCAATAAACCAAAGCCCAAACCATAAACTAAGGTAATAACCGTTGGCTTCAAAAATTGAGCCTGGGTCGAACGCTCGTATAAAAGAGGGGCAAGACCCAAAACTGTTGTAAATGTTGTAAGTAAAACAGGTCTCAAACGATCCACAGAACCATCAATGATGGAAGGAATTATCCCTCTTTCTTTTGAGTATTCATCTATTGTCGAAATAAGAACTATCGAGTCATTTATTATGATCCCGGTCATTCCGATTAACCCTACGACTGTAAACATAGACATGGGTACGTCCCAAATATAATGTCCGTAAATAGTTCCTACCAAGCCAAAAGGAATTATTGACATAATGACAAAAGGTCTCGTCCAACTGGCAAATATCCAAGTTAATACAAGGTAAATACCAAGTAACGTCAAAATCATACCAACACGTGCATCATTTAAGAAATCTTGTTCTTGCTCCGCTAAACCTGACATACGCCATTCCACTTGGTTTGTAGAAGCAATTTCAGGCAAAATTTCTTCTTCGAGAACTTTAAACACTTTTTCTGCCTCTTCAGGAATATCCTCAGACACATCACCGGTAACGGATATGAGCCTAATGCCATTTTCCCGCCTAACGGTTGAAAAACCAACCTGTCTTTCAACACTTACTATATCGGCCAGAGGGACATAAACACCACTTTTTGCACGAAGTTGTGTGCGTTCTAGAAAATCGGAGGTTAATTCACCTTCTGGTAATTCAACGCGTATAGTCGCACTGCGTGGGCCTAAGGGGTATGAAGCTGCTTCAACACCATTCAACCGATTACGCAGAACAACACCCAAGGTATCGATAGTAAAGCCTAAAGCTTTGCCCTGAGGCGTTAATTCAAGAATGATTTCTTCTTTGTCATAAGCCAAATCGTCCTCTACTGCAGAAACTACCGAGAAAGCTTCTAGCTCAGTTTTTAGTGCTTCAGCTGCATTCTTGAGAGTACTGGCATCAGCTCCATAAAACTGAATATCTAATGCATCTCCTCCCGGTCCAGACCTCCATCCTCTGAACGAAATTGCTTCCATAAGTGGATGCCGTACAAGTCTATCTTGTAAATCTCCAACAAAAGAGAAACTAGAGTAAGAACGCAAATCCGCGTCAATAAGTTCAACCGAAATTCCTCCCAGCAGATCCCTAGACTTATTTTCTGTACCGGAAAGCCCACGGCCAGAATTTCCACCTAATTCAGCTAGAACATACTTTACTGGATTACGACCATGTTCTTTTTCATACTCAGCTGCAAGCTCATCCACTGTGGTTTGAAGTAACTTCATCATAGCAAGCGTATCTGCACGGCTAGCCGAATTAACCATCGCAAAGTTTCCTGTTACCGATGATTGTTCAGGCGCGTTAAAAAAACGCCATGTTACGGAACCATTTATAAACAAAACTACTATAACTAGCTTTATAAAGGGACGGAATAAATTTTCTCTAAACCATACAAAGCCTATATTTACTATATGACTGGGACGGTCATACCATTTTATTTTTGAGCTGTTGTTTATAGAATGAGCCATATGGTTGGGTAAAATCAAAAAACACTCAACCAGCGAAGCTAATAGAACTACGCTTACTGTAAATGGTATATCAGCAATCAAATCCCCAAATCGACCTCCTATTGCAACCAGGCCAAAAAATGCAATTACGGTTGTAATAGTTGCAGCTAGAACAGGCATAAACATTCTTTGAGCCGCAGTCTCGGCAGCTACAACAGGGGGCAGTCCAGAACGAGCACGGGAATCTGCATGCTCTCCGACCACTATAGCATCGTCAACGACAATACCTAACGTGATAATAAGCGCAAAAAGTGAAATCATATTAATAGTAATTCCCGCTGCATACATAAGTGCTATGGCTGTGAGCATTGCAGTTGGAATGCCTGCAGCCACCCAGAATGCAGTTCTCGTATTCAAAAATAAAAATAATAATGTGACCACAAGGCCAAGGCCCATGAGTCCATTATCAAGCAGCATATTTAGCCGACTAGATATAGTCTCGGCGCGAGTACGAATTAATTCTAATTTAGTTCCTTCAGGAAGCGTTGCTTCTAAATCTCTAGCGATAGTTTCAACTTTATGTTGGATATCAATAGCATCGCCCTGTTGGTTGCGATCAACTCGTATGCTTATGGCGGGATCTTTACCCACGAAATAGGTTCTTTCCCTATCTATACCATTTACGTTTAATTCGGCGACATCAGCTATCGTAAGCTTTGACCCATCTGGGTTTGACCGCAAAACAATAGATTGAATATCTCTTGCCAATCGCTTCTCAACACCCGTTCTAACCCTTGCGTTTGCACCATCTACATCACCGGCTGGATCCGCACTGACCTCTTCAGATATAGCCATTGCAATTTCTTGCATCGTAATATCGTACATTATCAAATTTGAGGTTGGAACGGATACAACGGTTTCTGGAGCCGCCAAACCTCTCATTGTGGTTCGAGTGACACCAGCTGTAAAAAGTCTCATAACAAATTCGTCAGCAAATAAACCCAGTTGATCTACCGCAACAGGACCAGAAATTACGACATCGGTTACGCGATCGCTCCACCGACCTCGGATAATCGTGGGATCTTCACTATCTTGTGGAAGGGAAGTGACACTATCCAACGCCGTTTCAACATCCACCTTTGCTCTTCCCATGTCCCAACTGGGTTCAAATTCTAGAGATATCCGCGCTCTGCCTTCATTTGATGTGCTACTTGCTCCACTTACACCATCAACACCAAGTAAAACGGGCTCCAAAACTCTAACGATGGCTGAGTCAACATCTTCGGCACCAGCACCTTGCCAAACAACACTTATATTTATGTTGTCAATTATGATGTCTGGGAAAAACTGAGAGCGCATTTTGGGTAGAGCCAAAAGCCCGGATACGATTAAAATAACCAAAAGCAAATTAGCCATAGTTTTATGACGTGTAAAATAAGATAAGATGCCATTTGCTGCATCAGGTGATAATCGGCTCATTTTATTATCCCCCCATCCGACTCTCGATGCGATTTACCATTTCAGCAGGAACTTTTTCTTTTTTTAGTTTGCCAATAGTCCGTTCTTTTGCGGTTTTCGGTATCCATTGATTATTTTCAATAAAGTTGATTAACTTTTTTCGCCTGTCTTCAGTTAATTCTATCATTTCAGGAGCCTTTGGGGGTTTTTCTGCTTCTCCCGATCTAACCGCTCTTACTTTTATCCCTGTACCCAAAAGTGGAGATCGTTGTGCCACTACCTCTTTACCAGGTAAATCGCGTGAACGAATTATCACATTATCACCTTGGCGACGTAACAAAGAAACATTTACGTTTTCAAGGCGATCCTCGTCATTCAAAACTAGTACCTGATTATCTGCGTTAAGAGCGGATGCCGGCAAATTGATCGCAAATCTTAGCTCAGGTTCGTCTACCTTCACAACCACATAGTCACCTGGTTTAAATCCCACAGCTTTATCCAACTTTGCATATAAAAGTCTTCCCGTCTGACCTTCTGCTACCGATCCACTATCTCTTTCAAGAACAGCGTTTGTGGCAATTTCTGATCCCATGAGGTTCAATGAAACAGATACTCTAGCACTAACAAGTTGACCGGCTTCATTTAAAAGTCTGCTATATTGCTCAGTAGAAACTCGAAAAGCGACCTCCAATGAATTAGGGTCGATCAAACGTCCGATGCGCTCATTTGCTCCCACTATGCCACCCTCAACCAAAGAGATATTACTTAAAACACCATCAAACTTGGAAAAAAGTTTTGTATCCTCTAAACGCCTAGATGCATCATCTAATGCAAGTTGAGCTCTAATTAACCGTGTTCCAGCGCTAGCACCGCGGGCTTTAGCTTGATCTATTGCACTACGCCTATTCAATACAGATTGCTCAGCAGAAGATAATGCAAGTTCAGCGGCTTCTACAGCAGCTTTGGTTCCCACTCCCCTAACCTGTAGATCCTTTTGGCGCGACAAAGCCAATTTTCTTAGATTTGCCTGCTTAAGGGCAGCTTCGAGTTCATCTTGGCTCAGTGATAAGGCTCTTCCAGCGTCTTCCACCTCTGCCTGCGCATCCATGATATCCGCCTTTGCCTTTAAATATGAAGATTGTGCGTCAGCATCGTTAAGTTCAACTAGTTTCTCACCTAATTTTACTTGCCCACCGTCCACAAAATTCTTTGAAAGTTCTGTTACTTGTCCTCCTATTGCTAGTCTTAAATCTAGTGTTCGACGACTTTTTATTTCTCCAAAAGCTTCAAGTTGAGGAGTTATAGATTTAGGTTCGGCAGTAACAACATTAACAGCAAAAGTACGTTCCCTCGGCTGAGGGGCTCGTGCCTCCTGGGCAAATCTTTCAGTTAACGCATCTTTAATAAGAGAACCTGCATAGGCTAAGATACCTAGTGATAGGGTTAAAAGTGTTAAACCTATCAGGGCCTGACGAAAAAAACGCATAATGGTAACTTTCAATTGTTATTATAAAGGATCAAAGTGCAGCTAACCCTACATTCTTTAATTCCTTTAAAACAGAAATAGCTGGACAACTAAAAAATCCAAGGCACTTGTAATAATTTCTAAAACTACTTTCTTTTTAAATGCTCATCTAACCTCGGCATTATCTCCACAAAATTACAAGGTTGATGTCTGAAATCTAGTTGCTTAACTAAAATTTCATCCCATGCATCTTTACAGGCATTGGGACTTCCAGGCAGCGCAAACAAATATGTTCCACCAGCAACGCCGGCGGTGCTACGCGACTGAATAGCAGAAGTTCCAATTTTTTTCATACTTATAATCGAAAATACTATTCCAAATGCATCGATCTCTTTTTCATAAACATCACGATGAGCCTCTACTGTTACATCGCGGCCAGTGAGGCCAGTTCCCCCCGTGGATATGATGACATCAACAGCATCATTTTCAATCCAATCTTCGAGCTTTGATCTAATTTGTTGTCTATCATCTTTAACTATGTCTCGGAAAACGACTTGATGCCCAGAAGATTCTATTCTTTTACTGAGAGTTGAACCGCTTTTATCATCGTTTAAAGATCGCGTATCAGAAACCGTCAATACAGCTATCCGCACAGGAATAAATTTTTTTCTTTCATCAATACTCACGCAATTTCCTTAAGCTTTTTCTTTATTTTTAATAAATCCGACCAAGCATCTTTTTTTGCTGCAGTATTCCTTAATAAATATGCTGGATGAAACATTGGCATCACTGGGGTTTGTTCAAAATCAAACCAACTACCTCTTAATTTTGTTATACCCGTTTGGCCTATAAGAGCCCTACAACTTATATTCCCTAGAGCAACAATAATTTTGGGCCCAACCAATTCAATGTGCTTTTTTAAAAATGGTAACATCATTTCTATTTCATCAGGGTTTGGATCACGGTTTTGAGGCGGTCTCCAGGGGATAACGTTACAAATATAAGCCGTGCCAATAATATTATTATCCAATTGGTCTTTGTCCCTTGTGAGACCAATTGGTCTGAGCATTTTATCTAAGAGTTGACCAGCTCGGCCAACAAAAGGAATGCCTTGAATGTCCTCCTCTCGCCCTGGAGCCTCACCAACAAGCATCACATTTGCATCTGGATCGCCAGAAGCAAACACTAGATTTCTTGCTCCCTTTTTTAAATCGCAAAACTCATAATTGGCTAATGAATTTTTTAACTGATCTAAGTTTTCACTCTGCTCCGCCAAACTTTCAGCCTGAGTAATTGCAGTATTTAGTTTTGGCATTTTTTGATCTTCAGAGGTTGATTTTTTTTTCTTGGGATCAGGGTCTAGGGTAATTTCTGAAAACCTATCAATGGGTGAATTTCCAATGTTTTCATCAACACCAAGCTCGAGCTGCCACCTCAACAACTCTATCGCTTCCATCATTTCAGTTTTCGAATCCATAGTCCAAAATTAGTAAATCTTTTCAAAAATTAAAACTAGGTAACAGTTAAACCAGACAATAATCGCTTGTTTGTATTTAAAGGTATGATTATGACCTTAGTTATTCACAGAGAGTTCTAAATGAGTTTTAAAGATAAACATTTGCTAGGGATCGAAGCCATTCGACCTGACGCAATATTAGAAATCTTAGATTTAGCGGAAGAATATGTCCAACTAAATAGGTCTAAAGATAAACGAGCACAGTCTCTAACAGGCCTCACCCAAATTAATATGTTCTTCGAAAACTCAACTCGTACCCAAGCTAGTTTTGAATTGGCCGGGAAAAGATTGGGTGCAAATGTGATGAATCTATCCATGGAAGCGAGTTCTCTCAAAAAAGGCGAAACACTAATCGATACAGCGCTCACACTAAACGCAATGCAACCTGACCTACTAGTTGTTAGACATCCACAATCTGGAGCAGTAGATTTACTCTCTCAAAAAGTAAATTGTTCGGTCTTAAACGCGGGAGATGGGCGACATGAACACCCTACGCAAGCGCTTCTTGATGCTTTGACAATTCGTCGTGCAAAAGGAAGGCTCCACAGATTAAATATCGCTATTTGCGGAGATATCGCCCATTCACGAGTTGCCCGTTCTAACATAATTTTGCTTGGAAAAATGGAGAATAGAGTAAGACTAGTAGGTCCTCCCACCCTTATGCCCTCAGAAATAAATGAGCTAGGAGTCGAAGTTTACCAAGACATGCGCCAAGGCCTGAAGGATGTGGATGTGGTGATGATGCTTAGGCTGCAAAAAGAAAGAATGGATGGCGGCTTTATACCTTCCGAAAGAGAATATTATTACCGCTTTGGGCTCAATAAAGAAAAACTGTCTCTTGCAAAGGAAGATGCAATTGTAATGCACCCCGGGCCAATGAACCGTGGCGTTGAAATTGATGGTGAGTTAGCGGATGACATCAATAGGTCAGTAATCCAAGAACAGGTTGAAATGGGCGTTGCAGTGAGAATGGCAGCAATGCACCTTTTGGCCAGAAACTATAATTTAGAAGACAATGGTTAACTGAATGAAAACACTTCTAACCAACGCAAAAGTCATTGATCCTGTGACCGAAACAATTTCAGATGGCGAGATTATGTTTGAAGACGGGATTATTATCTCAAGAGAAAAGGAAGATAAAACAATAGATTGCCAGGGCTTATATTTAAGCCCTGGATTGATCGATCTGGGCGTAAAGGTTGGTGAGCCAGGAGAAAGACATAAAGAAAGTTATAAGTCTGCAGGAGCAGCCGCCGCGGCTGGTGGCGTTACAACAATAGTCACACGACCAGATACACATCCGGCAATTGATACCCCGGAAGTTTTAGAATTTATTCGTAGAAGAGCCCACGAAGTATGCCCGGTGAACGTAGTACATATGGCCGCTTTAACAAAAGAGCGTGCAGGGCGTGAAATGACAGAGATAGGTTTTCTGAAAGATGCAGGTGCTATTGCTTTCACCGATTTCAATAATGTTGTTAGAAACTCAAAAATTTTATCAAGAGCATTAAGCTACGCTAAGTCAATGGAGTTTGCATCCTTGCGAGGACTTCCAAGCGTAACGCCACTCGCTGAACGAATGGGACTAGACAGAGATATGGCTTTAGTGGAATTGACAGGCGCTCAGTATCATTTCGATCAAATAACGACGGCCCGTTCAATTCCTGCATTGGAGCGAGCCAAAAGAAATGGGCACAAAGTTACAGCTGGAACGTCTATTCATCACCTTACTCTAAATGAATTCGACATTGCAGATTATAGAAGTTTTTTTAAACTAGACCCACCTTTAAGGTCAGAAAATGACCGCCTAGCTATTATCGATGCCGTAAATTCTGGCGTGATAGATGTTATATCCTCTTTTCACACACCTCAAGATGAAGAAAGTAAACGCTTGCCCTTCGAAACAGCCGCAGCTGGTGCAGTTGGACTTGAAACACTGCTGCCGGCAAGCTTACAACTTTTTCATAATCAGTCAGTAAGTTTAGCAAAGCTAATAAAAACCATGACTTTAAATCCAGCGACTTTATTGGGCTTACCGAGTGGTCGAATTACCCCAGGAGCACCAGCTGATCTCATCATTTTTGATACAGATGTTCCCTTCATTTTGGATAGAGAACGCTTGCGATCTAAATCTAAGAACACGCCATTCGATGGACATAAGATGCAGGGCAGAGTAATGCAAACTATTGTTAACGGAAAAACTATTTTTGGAGGTTAACAATGCTACCTGATTTTACAAGCACAATAGACATCTTATTTATGTCATGCGCATTCGGATACCTTCTCGGCTCAATACCATTTGGAATTCTAATAGCAAAATTACTGGGACTTGGCGACTTGCGGAAAATTGGATCAGGCAACATAGGCGCCACTAATGTTTTACGTACTGGAAATAAGTTGGCAGCTTTTTTGACGCTTCTTTTTGATTTTTCTAAAGGCGCTCTTGCCGTTATTTTGATTAACCAAAATTTCAATGCAGATGCAGTTCAATTTGCAGCCGTTGGCGCTCTACTAGGCCATTGCTTCCCAATCTGGCTAAAATTTAAGGGCGGTAAAGCTGTAGCTACCTTTTTAGGCATTACTGTTGCCTTGTCTTTTCCAATAGGAGCTATCTGTTGTTGCGTTTGGTTGTTAGTGGCTCTTCTAGCAAGAATGTCTTCGCTTTCTTCCTTAATTAGTGCAACAAGTGCTCCTATTACCGCTTTAGTTTTAAATCAGCCACAACTGGGTGCGTTATTAGTTTTTTTAGCAATTATAGTATTTTTCCGCCACCAGCAAAATATTGCTAGAATTTTAAAAGGGGTTGAGCCAAAAATTGGAAAAACTGAATAACCTAATTTATGGTATTTTCATTTATAATTTCAGCACATAGTTCCGGGTGTGTGATGGGGAGCATATGACCAGCATTTTCAACAGATTTTAGTTCGCTATTGGGTATGCGAACTAATAACGCCTTGCATATGTACGGCATAATAAAATGAGATCTATCACCATAAATTATTGAACATTTACCTTTTAAAGACGAAAAGGCTTTTTTCTTAAGCATCTCATGTGGATCCTGATATATGGCTTGAGATGTTTCAAAGGTAAGCGGAATTCTTTTAACAAATTGTCTTCTTTTACTTTCGTTTAGTAACTCCCAATTTTCGTTATTACCCCAAAGTTTAAGAAACAATTTGGCAGCTAAATCCCAATTTTTATCTAAACCAGCCTTAAAATAGTCGGCGTGATCACTCATAAACTGGTCTTTCAATTTATAGTAATCAGCAAATGCTGCAGCAAAAAATACAGGCTCAATAAGTGATAAGGATTTCACAAAATTTGGGTACCGATGCGCAACTCGCAAGGCCACAGTAGCTCCAAAGGAGTGCCCCACTAGGTGAACTGGTTTATTGATAAATGTGGCACTTATATCGAGGCACGAATCTTGATAATCAGATGAATAATCCCAATCCTGGCTCATCCCATGGCCTGGCAAATCAAAAGCGGTTACCGAAAGAGAATCTTTTAAATGACCAATAATGGGCAGCCAGGCCCTGCTGCTGGCCAAAGAGCAATGTAACAACAAAATTTGGTCTTGCCCTTCGCCTACAGTGAAAGAGTTAACCTTTATTCCTGCTCGGCTGTTTATTGGCATTTAAAGTTCATTATTCAAAGAGCCTAACAAATCTCTGTTTCATCTTTGGTCTTTGAACCACTACACGAAAGTAACGTAAAAAACAAAAATATTCAGTTTATACATTAAATGAATTGAAATGAGCAAACTGTGTCTTTGCCTAATCGCAACGCCATGTTATCCGGAGTCAGCAAGATGATTCTTTAAACGCAAACAAGGATTTCTTATTGATGCTCACCCTCAATGAACCAAAGTTAATATCCGGCAACGCAAATAAAAATTTAGCTAAAGCAATTACACGGAGAATGACCGTTCACCGGGGCCTCAATGTCGAACTGGTTGATGCCAGAATAGAGAGGTTTAATGATCAGGAGATTTTCATAGAAGTTTTTGAAAACGTTCGTGGTGAGGATATGTTTATAATCCAGTCCACCTCTAACCCCGCGAACGATAATCTTATGGAACTTCTTATTATGGCGGATGCTTTACGAAGGTCATCTGCAAGCCGTATTACAGCTGTAATTCCATATTTTGGCTATGCGAGACAAGATCGACGGTCAAAGGCTCGAACACCAATCAGTGCTAAACTTGTAGCGAATTTGTTGGTTGAAGCCGGAGTAGAAAGAATTCTTACGCTAGACCTCCATGCTACGCAGATACAAGGTTTTTTTGATATACCTGTAGATAATTTATACGCATCGCCAGTTTTTGCGCTGGATATCATGCATCAGTTTTCCGGTAATCTAAACGACATGATGGTGGTTTCACCTGATGTTGGCGGAGTTGCGCGAGCCAGAGAACTCGCTAAGCGGATAAATGCTCCCCTATCAATTGTTGATAAAAGAAGAGAGAAACCGGGAGAAATAGCTGAAATGACTGTGATTGGTGACGTAAAAGGCAGAAATTGCATCATTGTCGACGATATCTGTGATACAGCCGGAACTCTTTGTAAAGCCGCTGAGGTTTTGATCGAAAACGGAGCAGCAGAAGTTCATTCCTACATAACCCATGGTGTGCTTTCTGGGCCAGCTGTAGAACGGATTAGTAATTCTGTAATGAAGTCACTTGTTATTACGGACTCTATTCAAGCAACCGATCCAGTGGCAAAAGCTTCGAATATTAGAATAGTACCAACCGCACCTATATTTGCCCAAGCCATTCTAAATATTTGGAATGGAACGTCGGTTTCATCTCTATTCGAAACAGAAACTTTAGAACCCATTTATGATGGCCAATTACAAAGGCTTTTATAACTATCAGTTAATATCAGTTTTTAATTACTAAGATCTGATATTTTTTGTTCCAGCCTAGCAATTCTTCGTTTCATAAGATCGTAGTAGTATGCAGTTGTTAGTGCAAAAAGTAACCAAATCCAAAATGGTGTAGACACCGAAAAACTTAACATTTCCATTTTAATCCCCCAAAAAAGTTAAAGGCAGGAGCTTTTTAAAAGCTCCTGCTAGTATTACAAAACAAGCTAAGTCATTTTATCCTTTCGAAAATTCTGGATATGCTTCCATACCTAGCTCAGATGTGTCCAAGCCAGCGATTTCTTCTTCTTCGCCAACACGGATGCCCATAGTAGATTTTAGAATTGTCCACACAATGCCTGAGGCCACTACGACAAATATACCAACTATAACAATCGATAATAATTGAGTGCCGTATGAAGCGTCGCCGTTCGTTGCAGGTACGACCATTGTACCCCAAATCCCTGCGAAAAGGTGTACTGGGATTGCACCCACCACATCGTCAATCTTAAATTTATCCAACATTGGAACAGTGACTACTACAATGATACCACCAACAGCGCCAATTAGCGTTGCAGCACCTAATGATGGTGTGAGAGGTTCTGCAGTTATAGAAACCAACCCAGCTAAACAGCCGTTCAGTATCATAG
>LUMN01000048.1_pt1 | contig 21523 bp, 19 predicted proteins | sample 729991 | NCBI WGS metagenome assembly LUMN01 (sample SAMN03860262, study PRJNA289734) | marine metagenome | biome: seawater column; feature: ocean; material: water; isolation source: Red Sea water column Station 22 - depth 25m | place: Saudi Arabia: Red Sea | collected 2011-10-15 | depth 25 m
AAAAATTTTGTTATTTTTCCACCCAGCTTTATTAAAAAAATCTACAATTTTTTTACTTATACACATAACAACGGATTGTGTCATCATTGGAGCTAAAGAATAATTAGCGACAATACTATTAAAACTCTCTGCACTTCTCTGGCTACTCTGTAATGGTCATCACCAACAACTTGTGGGTCTAAAATTCTTGAAGTAGAATCTAGTGGGTCAACTGCTGGATATATTCCTTTTTCAGAAATGGCTCTATTTAGAACTGTTGTTGCATCCAAGTGTGAAAAAGATGTAGCAGGTGCAGGATCCGTTAAATCATCAGCAGGAACATAAATTGCCTGAACTGATGTGATTGATCCTTTTTTTGTAGTTGTAATTCGCTCTTGTAGGGCACCCATATCAGTTGCAAGTGTTGGTTGATATCCAACTGCAGATGGAATACGTCCTAGAAGAGCTGACACTTCAGAACCAGCTTGAGTAAATCTAAAGATATTATCTACAAAGAATAAAACATCCTGTCCTTCTTCGTCTCTAAAATATTCTGCTTGGGTTAATCCTGATAGAGCAACTCTAGCTCTTGCTCCTGGTGGTTCGTTCATCTGACCATAAACAAGTGCAACTTTTGAGTCCTTACCTTTTAGATCAATAATTCCTGACTCAATCATTTCGTGGTACAAGTCATTACCCTCACGAGTTCTTTCACCTACACCAGCAAATACAGAATATCCTCCATGAGCCTTGGCAATGTTATTAATTAATTCCATAATTAAAACTGTCTTACCAACTCCAGCTCCACCAAATAATCCAATCTTACCACCTCTTGCATAAGGTGCTAGTAGATCAACTACTTTAATTCCTGTTACTAGAACTTCGGTTTCTGTAGATTGATCAACAAACTCTGGCGCTGGTCTATGAATAGGATAAGATTTACTTGTTCCAATGTCGCCTCTTTCGTCAACTGGCTCTCCTACAAGTTTCCGGGCCTACAGGCATTGAAATAGGGGCACCTGTATCAGTAGCTGTTTGACCTCTAACTAGTCCATCTGTTGTATCCATAGCAATTGTACGAACAGCATTTTCTCCTAAATGCTGAGCAACCTCTAGCATTAATCTTGTTCCGTTGTTGTCAACTTCTAGAGCGTTCATGATTGCAGGAAGTTCACCATCGAACTCTACATCAACAACAGCTCCGAGAACTTGTGATATTTTTCCAGTTAAATTGTTAGCCATATATCCCCCTTTATATTGATTCAGCTCCAGAAATAATCTCTATTAATTCTTTTGTAATGAACGCTTGTCGCGTTCTATTATACTTTAACGTTAAACTATCTATCATTTCACCTGCGTTTCGGGTTGCGTTGTCCATTGCAGCCATTCTTGCTCCCTGCTCCCCTGCATCACTTTCCAAAAGTACTTTAAATATTTGAATAGAAACATTTTTTGGAAGTAAATCCTTTAAAATTGTTTCTTCATCAGGCTCATAATCATAAATTGCATTTGAAGAATTTTCTTTTTCTTCTTCCTTTTCAGAATTTGAAACGTCTAATGGTATTAATTGTTGTTGTGTTACTTCTTGCGAAATAGCTGATTTAAATTTGTTAAAAACTAATATGCATTTATCAAACTTACCATCAAAGTATAATTCTTGAAGCTTATTAGAAATGTTTAATGCAGACTCGTAACCAGTACTTGAAACATTTAAGTCGACAAAACTCTCTATAATTTGATCCTTCATTACCCTATTAAAAAAGTCTCTACTTTTTTTCCCAACTGGCATTAGTTGAATTTTTTTTCCATTACCCTCAAGTGATTTAACTAACTTAAAAGTTTCTCTATTTATGCTGCTGTTAAATCCACCACATAAACCTCTATCAGCACTTACTGGAACTACGACATAATTCTGATCATTGCCAGTGCCTGTTAAGAGTTTAATTATACCTTCCCCAGATGCAGCAGATGATGCAAGAGAGGAAAGCATCTCCTCTAGTCTTGATGAATATGGTCTTGCTGCTTCAGCTTTTTCTTGTGATCTACGTAACTTACTTGCAGCAACCATTTTCATTGCTGATGTAATTTTTTTTGTAGATCCAACTGAATTGATCTGAGTTTTGATATCTTTTAAACTTGGCATAGATTAGTTACTTGCAAACTTTCCAACCAAATCATCTAAGATTGATTTTAATTTATCATCATTTTCTTTAGATAATTCTTTTTCATTGGCAATTGCATCTAATAAATCACTATGCTTAGTTCTAATCTCATTTAAAACTTCTGTTTCAAACTTGACTACATCGCCTACTGCAACTTTATCAAGATATCCGCGTACACCTGCATAAATAGATACAACTTGCTCTGAAACCGTTAGTGGTGAATACTGACCTTGTTTTAAGATTTCAACTAGTCTTGCACCACGATCAAGTAATTGTTTCGTTGAAGCGTCTAAGTCTGATGCAAACTGTGCAAAAGCAGCCATCTCACGATATTGAGCTAATTCAAGTTTTACAGGACCAGCAATTTTTTTCATTGCTTTTGTTTGAGCTGCAGAACCAACACGACTTACTGAAAGACCAACGTTAATCGCAGGACGAATACCAGCAAAAAATAAGTTTGTTTCTAAAAATATTTGTCCATCAGTAATGGAAATAACATTTGTTGGAATATAAGCAGATAAATCTCCTGCTTGAGTTTCAATAATTGGAAGGGCGGTCAAACTTCCACCACCATGTTCATCACTCATTTTGGCAGCTCTTTCTAAAAGACGACTATGAATGTAAAATACATCTCCGGGATATGCTTCACGTCCTGGAGGTCTTCTTAATAATAGAGACATCTGTCTGTAAGCAACAGCTTGCTTTGATAAATCATCATAAACAATTAATGCATGCATACCGTTATCTCTAAAATACTCACCCATTGTACAGCCAGTATAAGCAGATAAAAATTGCAACGGTGCAGGCTCTGATGCAGTTGCAGATACAACAATTGTATATTCCATTGCACCATTATCTTCTAGCGTTTTTACAATTTGAGCAACTGTTGATCTTTTCTGACCAATTGCAACATAGATACAATATAACTTTTCTTTTTCATTATCTGATTGATTTACAGATTTTTGATTTAAGATTGTATCAATAGCAACAGCAGTTTTACCTGTTTGTCTGTCACCAATGATTAATTCACGTTGTCCTCTTCCAACTGGAACAAGAGCATCAAGTGCTTTAATACCTGTCTGCATAGGTTCAGATACACTTTGACGAGGAATAATACCTGGAGCTTTTAATTCAATTCTTCTCTTTTCAGAAGATTGAATAGGACCTTTACCATCAATAGGATTTCCTAAACCATCAACAACACGTCCTAACAATTCTTTTCCAACAGGAACGTCAACAATTTCTCCTGTACGTTTAACTGTATCACCTTCTTTAATTCCAGTATCATCACCGAAGATTGAAACACCAACGTTATCCATTTCAAGGTTGAGGGCCATACCTTTAATGCCGCCTGGGAATTCTACCATCTCTCCAGCTTGTACTTGATCAAGACCATACACACGTGCAATTCCGTCTCCAACACTTAGTACTGTTCCAACCTCAGCAACATCCGCTTTAGTTTCAAAATTAGCTATTTGGTCTTTAATTACAGACGATATTTCTGCAGCTTTAATTTCCATTATGCCCCCTTCATTGCAATTTTAAGTTTATTAATTTTATTAGCTATAGATGTATCAATCATTTTGGAACCAACCTTAACAATTAAACCACCAATAATGTCTTCATCAACATCAAAATTTAAAGATAATTTTTCACCTAAAGATTTTTTAAGTTGATTTGTAATATTATTTTTTTCATCATCAGATAATATGTTTGCTGATGTTATGTCAGCAGTAATATCACCTCTTTTTTCAGAGTTTATTTTTTTAAATTGTAAAATAATAGAACCGATATTTGAAATTCTTTTATTGTTATCAAGAACTTTTAAAAAAGTTGTCGTAAGATTATGTAAATTTGCTTTAGAAAATAATTTTAACAAAATATTAAGCTTCTCATCTGAATTTACTAATGGACTTTTAATTACTTGTCTCAATTCTGAACTTTCTTTCAATGCTTTTTGCACTAATTCAAAGTCATTTAGAATATCATCAATACATTTTTTTTCAGAAGCAAGATCATAGAGAGCTGCTCCGTACCTTTCAGATATTAGGTCTCCAGACAATGTATTAGATGCCATAAATTAAGTTCATAAGAAGTTTAGAGATAGGCTATTAACACATCAGAAAAAGTAGGTAAACTGTCAGTTTGTGCGTCAAATGAGTTAAATTGAAGATATTTTTAAAATTGTGGGTAAATTACATAAATGAATAGGGATCGACATCAATAATTAACTTTACAGAAGAAGGTAATTTAGTCTTTTCGACAATTTTTTTTGTGAATTTATTCAGATTTTTTCTACTATTACTCTTCAATAATATTCTGTATCTATATTGTCCTCTAAGCAGAAAAATTGGAGCTTCAACTGGACCGAGAATTTTAATATTTTTACTATTTTGATCTTGTTGAGCCAGTCTTGAAGCATGTTTAAGAACTAAAGCTTTTGTATGACTAGAAAGAATTATTGAAGTCATAAAACCAAAAGGAGGAATATTAAAATTCTTTCTCTCTTCTAAAGCTCTTTCAATAAAAGCTTCTCTTTCTCGAAGTTGAATCGACTTAATTATTTCTTGATCTGGAAAATATGTTTGAAGAAAAACTTTACCAATTTTTTTTCCTCTACCAGCTCTTCCTCCAACTTGCTGAAGTAGGTTAAAAGTTTTTTCTATAGCTCTAGGATCACCACCAAATAAACCTGCGTCCGCATCAACGATTCCTACTAATGACAAATTTGGAAAATCATATCCTTTTGCCATAATTTGTGTGGCTACAATTATATCTATATCTTTGTTGTTTATATCAGTAATAAATTTTTTAATTTTGTTTGGTGTGTTAACATTGTCGCTAGACATGATGGAAATATTTTTTCCAGGAAAGAATTCTTTTAACTCCTCTGCAACTCTCTCAACTCCAGGACCAACAAATTTTATACTATCTTTTTCATTACATTGAGGACAATCTAAATTTAATTTTTTTATAGTTCCACATTGATGGCATAAGAAAACTTTTTTGTGTTGATGCATTACCATCCATGATGAACATTGATCACATTCATATCTGAATCCACAACTGTTACATAAGGTTAATGGAGAATATCCTCTACGATTTAAAAAAATAAGAGTTTGTTCCTTATTTTCTAAGCACTGAGAAATAGAATCTATAATTGATTGTGATATCCATTTATCTTTATCAAGTTTATTTTTATTTAAATCAATTATAGAAATTTCAGGTAATGGAGTTCCAGAAAATTGTTTTGATAAATAGACTTGATCATATTTTTTAATTTTAACATTATTTATTGTTTCTAAAGACGGCGTTGCTGAAGCTAATAATATAAAATTTTTTTCAATTTTAGCTCTTACAACTGCAAGATCTCTTGCTTGGTAACGTATATTGTCCTCTTGTTTATAACTAGAATCATGTTCTTCATCGACAACAATTAATCCTAAGTTTGTAAAAGGAAGAAACAAACTTGAACGAGCGCCAATTACAATTACTGGATCTCCAGCAAAACATTTATGCCAAATTTTTTGCCTATTTTTTTTTGTAATTTTAGAATGCCACAAACACACTTCCATTCCAAAACGCTTCTTTACTCTTGTCTCTAATTGCGGTGTTAAGCTAATTTCTGGAACCATTATTAATATTTGTTTTTTTTCTTTTAAAAATTTATCTATTATTTCAAAATATACTTCAGTTTTACCAGAGCCTGTTACACCTTCTAATAAAACAGGTTTATTTGATTTATTAAATGATTGGGTAATTTCTTTGAATGAATTTGCTTGCTCTTCACTCAAGGTCACTAAAGAAGGTTCGGTGTTATTGAAACTATCTAATTTTTCTTTATCAAATTCAACTGTGTCACTATTAATAAGAAATAATTTTAAAACTGCTCCTAGTGGAGCTAAAGTATAACTTGCGATCCAATTTATAAAATCGATTGAAGAATTCTGAAGGATAAGATCATTACAAATTTTTGTAACCTCTTTAATTTCGTATCCAGGATTTTTAACATTCTTCTTCCAAATAATTCCAGCTTCTATTTTTTTTCCAAATGGAACTAAGACTATTTGACCAATTTCAAGTTGCTCATTTGTAGAAGAATAAGTGAAAACTTTGTCGAAAGGTCTTGTTACTACTACATCGTACAACATTATATTTATGTATTTTTTATATGTTAACTTTCTAAATAACTTGTATATGGTATACAACAAACAATGAAATTTTTTATAGACACTGCCGATATACCTCAGATTGAAGAGTTAATGCCTAGTGGATTAATAGACGGTGTTACGACAAACCCATCTCTAATTGCAAAAAGTGGTAAAGATATGGGGGAAACAATTAAAACAATTTGTTCCATAGTATCTGGTCCAGTAAGTGCAGAAGTGACAGCAACGGAATATAATAAGATGCTTGAAGAAGGTGAATACTTAGCATCATTAGCTAAGAATGTTGCTGTAAAAGTTCCTCTTACACCTGCTGGTCTTCAGACATGCAAAGCTCTTAGAGAAAAAGATATCATGGTAAATGTAACATTGTGTTTTAGTGCTGCTCAAGCATTACTAGCCGCTAAGGTTGGTGCAACATTTATTTCTCCATTTGTGGGAAGACTCGATGATATTGGTGAAAAAGGTATGGATCTAATTTCAGATATAGTAATAATGTATGAAAATTATGGATTTGATACTGAAGTATTAGTTGCTTCGGTAAGAAATACTCAACATCTTATTGATGCAGCTGTGATTGGTGCCCATGTTTCAACTCTACCACCTAAAGTTATTCACGAATTATATAAACATCCTCTCACAGATAAAGGGCTGAAAGCATTTCTTGATGATTGGGCAAAAACAGGACAGCAAATCTTGCCAAAATAATCGTCATGGCGCATGAAGATGAAATTAGTGAAAAACAAATAATAAATTTTTTAAAAAAAAATAAAAATTTTTTTATTAAAAATTCAGAATTAGTTAATGAACTAAATTTTCCAACCGTAGATAATAGTTCTGATAAGGTTGTTGATTTAGAAGCTTATAGATATAAAAAAATATCGCAACAAAATATAGATCTACAAAATCAAATGACAAAAGTACTACTTGCAGGAAAAAGTCATTTAAATGCTCAAAAAAGAATTCTAAAATCTACAATTAGAATTCTAAATGTAAAAAGTTTACAAAAATTAATAAGCTTAATTAAAAATGATCTTAAAACAATTTTAGGTTGTGATGAAATGAATTGTTTTGTTACAAATGAAAATATTAGAGCAGAAAACTTATCACAACTGGATATTAAAATTGCAAATAGTTATTTTAAAAACAAAATGGTTACAAATTTAAATCAAAATCCTAAAGGTTTACTTTTATTTTTTCCTAATAAATCAGCAACGATAAAATCATATATTTTATTAAAAGTTAAATTTCGTGAAGATAGTCTAATATTGGCTATGGGATCAAAAGATAAAAATAAATTCACAGTTGATATGCAAACTGATCTTGTTGAGTACTTAATTAAAATTATAGAAGTAAATTTATTAAGTATTAAATGAAAGGAAGGTAAAATGAAAGGTTATAGATTTATTACGGATGATGACACTGTTGATTTTTGCCAAAGAGTAACAGAGGCACTCTCTAATGGATGGAAATTACATGGTGAACCAAAAATGACTTTTGATAATAAAAGAAAAGTTATGAGGTGCGGTCAAGCAGTTATAAAACAATCATCAAAAAAATACAAAAAAGGAATGGATCTAGCTAAAATTTAAATATGAATTGCTCTACCATCTACACTTAAAGCTGCTTCTTTTACTGCTTCACTAGTTGTCGGATGAGCGTGACATACCCTTGCAATATCTTCTGCACTTCCACCAAATTCAATTGTAGTAACAATTTCTGCAATCAGTTGTCCAGCATCATGACCAATTATATGAGCACCTAAAATTTCATCTGTTTTTTTATCAACCAAAATTTTAACAAATCCCTCTGATGCAGAAGTGGTTAGGGCACGACCATTTGCCATAAAAGGAAATTTTCCAACCTTGAAGTCTTTCTTTTCTTGCTTGAGTTGTTCTTCTGTTTTGCCTACAGATGCAATCTCTGGATTAGTATAAACAATCGCTGGTATAGCGTTATAGTTTATATGAGGTTTTTGACCGTTTATAAATTCAACACAAGCTACTCCTTCTTCTTCAGCTTTGTGTGCTAGCATTGGACCTGGTGCTACATCACCGATTGCATAGATTCCTTCTACAGAAGTTTTAAAGTTATCTTTAATTTCAATAGATTTTTTATCCGTTAATTTAATTCCAATTTTTTCGAGACCCAGTCCCTCTGTGTTTGGTTTTCTTCCTACTGACATTAAAACTATTTCGTAGTTTTCTTTTATTTTCTTTTTATCTGATGTTTCCATTTCAACATCTACACCAGACTTACCAGATTTTGCAGAACTAACTTTATGAGATAATTTAAATTCTAATCCTTGTTTAGTTAACATTTTCATAAACTCTTTTGCAATTTCACCATCCATAGTTGGAACAATTCTATCAAGAGCTTCAACAACTGTTACCTTTGAACCTAATCTACTCCATACTGATCCCATCTCTAGTCCAATATATCCACCACCAATAACTAGGAGTGATTTTGGTATTTTAGATAGAGAAAGAGCACCTGTTGAAGATACTATTTGTTTTTCATCAACAGGAATATTTGGTATCTCAATCGAAGATGATCCTGTTGCGATAATAAAATTTTTAGCACTGGCAGTAATTTCATTTTTTCCATTTGTAATAGAAATAGTATTTTTATCTACAAATGAAGCCATGCCAGGAATATGCGTGATTTTATTTTTCTTAAATAAAAAACCAATCCCTGTTGTAAGTTTTTTTACAATCTTAGTTTTGCGATCCATCAAAACATTTAGGTCTAAATCTATCTTTGATGTTTTTATGCCATGCTCTGCAGCATGATTTGAAATTTCAACAAATTTTTCAGATGAATTTAATAATGCTTTAGAAGGTATGCATCCAATGTTCAAACAAGTTCCACCAAGTGATGGCTCTTTTTCTATACAAGCAACCTTCATTCCAAGTTGAGCTGCTCTGATTGCAGCTACATATCCGCCAGGTCCCGCACCAATTACTATTAAATCAAAATCTTCCATTTTATATTCCTAATACTAATTCGGATGGATCTTCTAGAAGTTCTTTCACTTTCACTAAAAATCCAACACTTTCTTTTCCATCAATAATTCTATGATCATAACTTAATGCAACATACATCATTGGCCTAATTACTATTTCATCATTTACAACTACTGCTCTTTTTTGAATATTATGCATCCCTAAAATTCCAGATTGAGGTCTATTGATTATTGGGGTGCTGAGCATTGATCCGTAAACGCCACCATTTGAAATTGTAAAAGTTCCACCAGTCAAATCGTCCATGGTCAGCGTTCCATCTTTGGCTTTTGTACTAAGATCAATAATTTTAGTTTCTATTTCTCCAAAACTCAATTGATCGGCGTCTTTAAGTATTGGTACGACTAATCCTTTTTCAGTTCCAACAGCTATACCTATATCAAAATGATTTTTATAAATTATATTTTCATCTTTAATTTCAGCATTCACAGCTGGATACTCTTGCAAACTTTTTACTACCGCTTTTACAAAAAATGACATGAAACCTAATTTGACCTCATACCGACTTTGAAATTCTTGGTTTTTTGATTTTCTAATTTCCATAACTTTGGACATGTCAATTTCATTGAAAGTCGTAAGTATGGCTGCTGTATTTTGAGCCTCCTTTAAACGTTTAGATATTGTCTGTCTGATTTTAGACATTTTAACAACTTCTTCTCTTTCACCTTTGTTAGTGGTTGTTTTATTTGAAGAAGAAAGATGAGAAACTACATCTTCTTTATTAATTCTTCCATCAGAACGGGATGAGGTGACATCTTCAAGTTTAATATTATTTTCTTCAGCAATTTTTCTTGCAGATGGTGAAGATTTGGCAGGTGAAGATTTTGTTTCAACCTTAACTTCTTTTACTTCTTCTTTTACTTTTTCTTCTTTATTTTCAGTTTTTTTAGGACTTGGTGTTTTGCCTTTTGATTCATCTAAGATTCCTAAAATACCACCAATTTCAACATCAGTGCCTTCAGAAACTTTTATTTCTTTTAGAGAGCCTGCATGAGGTGCTGGTACTTCAACTGTAATTTTGTCTGTCTCAATTTCAACTAAAGGTTCATCTGCTTCAAAATTATCGCCTATATTCTTAAGCCATTTTGAAACAGTTGCTTCCGTAATTGACTCTCCAAGTGTTGGAACTATTAATTCAGTGCTCATTAATTAAATGCTTAATAACATTTACGTCAATTTATTCAATTGGCAGATTAGTCTTTAATTTTGTTGAAATACCTGCCCAAGATTTGATAATTTTGCTAATCGAATCTTCAGTTGCCATTTTTATAATAGTTTCTTGGTTACTTAAGTGTCTTTCTAAAGAACCAGCGGCAGGAGACGCAGCTGGACTTCTACCAACATAGAATATTTTTTCTTGTTTAACTTTGGCTTCCTGCATAACACTTTCCAATCTACCTTTCACAAAACCCCAGGCACCCATATTTTTTGGCTCTTCTTGTGCCCAGATAATTTCAGCATCCGTATAATGTTTTAATTCATCTCTAAAGTTTTCATAAGGAAATGGATAAATCTGCTCCAATCTTATTATGGAGAGATTTTTAATTTTATTTTTTGCTATGTGATCTGCAAGTTCAAAATATATTTTACCAGAGCAAATGATTAATCTTTTATTTTTCCTTTTTTCTTTAACAGATAATTTATCAGTAAGAATTCTATGGAAAGTTGATCCATTAATATAATCCTCAATATTAGAAACATTAGATTTATGTCTAAGTGTAGATTTTGGTGTAAATATAATTAGAGGTTTCCTAAAGTTTCTATGTAGTTGCCTTCTTAAAACATGAAAATAATTTGCAGGACTTGTACAATTAACAATTTGCATATTATCTTCCGCACACATCTGTAAAAATCTTTCTAATCTTCCACTTGTATGCTCAGGACCTTGGCCCTCATGTCCGTGGGGAAGAAGCATCGTTAAACCAGACATTCTCAACCATTTTCTTTCTCCAGAACTAATGAATTGATCAATCATAATTTGTGCGCCATTTGCAAAATCACCAAACTGCGCTTCCCATATAACAAGTGTCTTAGGATCAACTTGTGAATATCCATATTCAAAACCAAGAACACCAAACTCAGATAAAAAACTATCTATAATTTCAAAGTAACCTTGCTTGTTTTGAAAGTGTCTTAATGGAACAAAACGATTTTCATTTTCTTGATCGTATAGTACACCATGTCTATGACTAAATGTTCCTCTTCCAACATCTTGTCCAGATATTCGAACACCGTATCCCTCATCAAGAAGTGTTGCTAAAGCTAAACTTTCAGAGGTTGCCCAATCAATACCTTTTCCGTTGATGACACTTGTTAATCGATCCCCATAAATTTTTTTTATTCTTCTATGAGCATTAAAATCTGCAGGTATTTCATGAATTTTTTTAGCAACGTTAATTAATGTTTTTTCTTTTACAGATGTTTTTCCTCTTCTTGCATCAAATGTTGCAGTAGATAAACCTGTCCAAGTTCCCTCTAACCAATCTACTTTATTTGGTTTATAATTTTTAGTTGATTCAAATTCTTTATCTAAAAAATTTTTAAAAGAATCTACAATGTCTCTAGATTCTTCTTCTGAAAGAGTATTATTCTCAATTAATTTTTTTTCATATTTTTTTCTTGTAGTAATTTGTTTTTTGATAGCCTTATACATTAGTGGCTGAGTAAAAGAAGGTTCATCAGCTTCGTTATGTCCTGATCTTCTGTAGCAAAACATATCTACAACAACATCGACTTTAAATTTATTTCTAAATTCCGTTGCAAGTCTACAAACATGAACTACTGCTTCTGGGTCATCGCCATTAACATGAAATATTGGTGCCTGAACCATTTTTGCAATTTCAGTACAATAAGGTGCTGATCGTCCATATTGTGGCATAGTTGTAAAACCTATCTGATTGTTAATTACAAAGTGAATGGTACCACCTGTTTTAAACCCTCTTAATTGTGACATAGCAAATGTTTCGGCCACAACTCCTTGTCCAGCTATTGCTGCATCTCCATGAATTAATAAACCTATAACTTTATCTGTTGTTTTATCTTTAGCTAAAGTTTGTTTAGCTCTTACTTTTCCTGCCACAACTGGGTTAACTGCTTCTAAATGTGATGGGTTAGAAGTGAGCGATAAATGAATTTTCTTTTTTTCAAATTCACGATCAGCAGAAACTCCTAAATGATATTTTACATCACCCGAACCTAGTACCTCATTTGGATCGTTTAAAGATCCTTGGAATTTTGATAATATTTTTTTGTAAGGCATTTCCAAAACACTTGATAGAAGTGTTAGTCTCCCTCGATGAGCTGTTCCAATAATAATATCTTCAATTCCAGACAAACATGCCTGTTTAACAATTTGCTCTATCCCAGGTATCATCGCTTCACCACCTTCGATACCGTATCTCTTTGTACCTAAAAACTTTTTATCTAAAAACTGCTCAAATAGTTCTGATTCAACTAATCTTTTATAGATTGCTTTTTTTCCCTCATTTGTAAAATTTGTTTTATTTCTTACTTCTTCAATTCTTTCTTGGACCCATTGTTTTTGATCAGCTTGTTGTATGTGTAAAAATTCAACACCAATTGAAGCAGAATAAGTTTCTTTTAATATTTTAATAATATTTTTTAATTTACCTTTTTCTAAACCCAAACTTCCATCAATGAATATTTCTTTTTCTAAATCTGATTCAATGAAACCATAGCTTTTATAATCTAATTCTTGAGGATACTCTCTTTCAGATATTCCTAAAGGATCAAGATCTGCAATTAAATGTCCATTAATTCTAAAAGCTCTAATTAATCTTAATGCTCTAATTGAATCTAAGGTTGATATTCTAAATTCCTCAGAATTATAATTCGCATTTGATTTTATAACCTTAGTTATGTAATTTTTATCTATTATACTTGATGGACGTTCTTTCCATTCTGGTCCTCCAAAATCTTTAAGAACAGAATAGTCATCTTCATTTAAATTATTAAAAAAATCTTTCCAAGTTGTATCCACACTTTCAGGGTCATTTCTAAATTTAGAATATAGTTCGGCTACATATGGCGCATTAGCACTATTTAAGAAAGTATCATTCATAGATTTCTATTAAACTAAAACCATTTCGCATAACAATCATACTAATGGAAACTAATTATTCCCATTTTGCATTGCTAATTTCATAGTTTTTCCCAATGATGCCGGGGATTTTGACACCAAAACTCCAGCATTTTCTAAAGATTTAATTTTGGAATGTGCTGTACCTTTTGAGCCTGAAACGATAGCACCTGCATGACCCATACGTTTTCCTTTTGGTGCCGATTGTCCAGCTATAAATGCTGAAACTGGTTTTTTTCTTTTTGAATTTGAAATAAATTCTGCTGCATTTTCTTCTTCCTCGCCACCAATTTCGCCAATCATTAAAATTCCCTCAGTCTCATCATCTTCTAAAAATAACTTTATACAATCTACAAAATCCATACCATGTATTGGGTCTCCACCAATACCAACACATGTTGATTGACCTAATCCTACCTCTGTTGTCTGTGCAACAGCTTCATAAGTTAATGTTCCTGATCTACTTACTATTCCTATTTTACCTTTTTTATGGATGAAGCCAGGCATGATTCCAATCTTGCATTCGGAAGGTGTGATTAACCCTGGACAGTTTGGTCCAATCAAATATGTTTTATTGTTAATAATTCTTTTTTTTATATCAATCATATCTAAGACTGGAATACCTTCTGTAATGCATACAATTAATTCAATGTTTGCATCTAAAGCTTCGTGGATTGCTTTAGCAGCAAACTTAGCAGGCACATAAATGACTGTTGCGTTTGCTTCAGTTTGTTTAACTGCATCAGCAACGGTATTAAACACCGGTAAATTTAAATGGGTCTGCCCTCCTTTACCAGGCGTGACACCACCTACAAGGTTTGTACCATATGCTATAGCTTGTTCAGAATGATATGTTCCTTGTGAACCGGTAAAGCCTTGGCAAATAAGTCTTGTATTTTTATTAACTAAAATTGACACTATTCTGATAACTCCACAGCTTTCTGAGCTGCATTTGAAAAATCATCAATTGAAATTAATCCTAATGATGAATTATTTATAATGTCTCTTCCCTCTTTAGAATTTGTTCCTTGAAAACGTACAACAACAGGAAGTTTAAAATCTAATTCTTTAATTGCATCAATGATGCCATTAGCAATCATATCACAATGGATGATTCCTCCAAAAATATTTATGAAGACAGATTTCACATTTTTATCTGATTGAATAATCTTGAAAGCTTTAATGGCTCTTTCTTTATTTGCTGTACCACCTAAATCTAAAAAATTGGCTGGCTCCATTCCAAATTGTTTAATAATATCCATAGTTGCCATAGCTAGCCCAGCTCCGTTAACCATACAGCCTATTTTTCCATCTAGTTTAATGTAAACCATATCGTTTTCAGAAGCTTCAAGTTCTAAATCATTTTCTTCTGAAGTATCTTTTAATTTTTCAATGTCAGCCTGTCTATACAGAGCATTATCATCAATATTAATTTTAGCATCTAAAAGAATTAGTTTTTCATCTTTTGTCACAACAAGAGGATTAATTTCAATTAAAGAAGCATCTATTTCGACATAGGCCTTACATAAATTTGAAACAATTTCTTTAAATTGGTTAAACTCATTAATAGAAAAATTTAATTTATTTTGAAGACTATCACTAATTGTAAAATCTTCTAAGTTATCAAAATAAACATATTGAATTCTTTCTGGTGTTTTCTCAGCTACATCTTCTATGTCTACACCACCAGCATCAGATACCATCATCATTAATTTTGATTGATTCCTATCAAGAAGAATACTTAAATAATATTCCCTATCAATTTCACATCCAGCTTCTAAATAAATTCTATTTACTAACTTTCCCTCATTACCTGTTTGTTTTGTAATCAATATGTTACCCATCATTCCTTTTGCAATTTTTTGTGCATCATCAATTGATTCTGTTATTTGTACTCCACCTTTTGTATTAAATGGTTTTAAAAATTTCCCTGCTCCTCTTCCTCCAGCATGTATCTGTGATTTGATAACCCAAGGTGGTCCTTTTATATTTTGTAAATCTTTTTCTAAATCATCAACATTTTCAATGTAACTTTTGCCTTCAAGTATAGGTAGATTGTACTTTCTTAGTAGATCTTTAGCTTGGTATTCATGCAAATTCATTTTGATAAAAAGGTAATAGTTAGATTAGATGAAAAATACAATTATTTTTTATTTTTCTTATTTAGAAGCTTGTTAGACAATGTAGTTAATGATTTTACTGCTTTAACGGAATGATTAAATTCTTTCTTTTCATTATTATTAAGTTTTAATTCAATAATTTTTTCAACACCTTTTTTGCCAATGATAACTGGAACTCCAACATATAGTCCTTTTACTCCATATTCACCATTAAGATATGCAGCACATGGTAATAATCTTTTTTGATCTAACAAAAATGACTCTGCCATTTGTATAGCTGAAGAAGCTGGTGCATAATAGGCAGATGTGTTCATGAGTTTTACAATTTCAGCACCACCATCACGTGTTCTTTGAATAATTTTGTCGATATTTTTTTTTGTTGTCCACTTCATCTTTATTAATTCAGGTACAGGAATACCTGATACTGTTGAGTATCGCATAAGCGGAACCATCGTGTCTCCATGACCGCCTAAGACAAAAGCGCTGATATCATTAATTGACACATTAAACTCCTTGGATAAAAAGTATTTTAATCTTGCACTATCCAAAACACCTGCCATACCAATACACATATTTGTTTTAAGGCCTGATGATTTCTGAAGGACACTTACCATTGCATCGAGTGGATTAGTAATGCATATAACAAATGCTTTTGGACAATATTTTTTAATATTTTTCCCTACATTTTGAATGATAATAGAATTTTTTTCTACAAGATCATCTCGGGACATGCCTGGTTTTCTTGGAAAACCTGCAGTAACTATTACTACATCAGAATTTTTGATATCTCTAAAACTTGAAGTACCTTTAAAATCTGCATGAAATCCCTCAATGGAAGATGACTGAGCAAGATCTAAAGATTTGCCCTTAGGCATCCCTTCAAAAATATCTAATAAAACTACATCACCTAATTCTTTTAAACTAACAAGTTGTGCTAAAGTCCCACCGATATTGCCTGCTCCAATGAGAGCAATTTTTTTTCTCATTTAAGTTTTATACTTTAATTACAATTCTGTAACAATAGCCTTTTTAAGTCCAGCAATTTCTTTGGCTGGATTTAGACCTTTAGGACAAGACCTAGTACAATTCATTATTGAATGACATCTATAAAGTTTTAATGAATCATTTATTGCTTTTAATCTCTCTTTTCTTTCTGAGTCTCTAGAGTCACTTACCCATCTTGCTGCTTGTAAAAGGACTGCAGGTCCTAGATATTCATCTCCATTCCACCAATAACTTGGACAAGAAGTAGTGCAACAAAAACATAATACACACTCCCATTTACCATCTAGTTTTTCTCTATCTTTTGGTGATTGTTTTTTTTCGTCTCCTGAGTTTTTTTCTTCATTTGTTTTTTCACGCTGCAACCAAGGTTTAATGGAAGCCAGTTGCTCATAAGCCTTACTAAGATCTGGAACTAAATCTTTTACTACACGCATATGTGGAAGAGGGTAAATTTTTATTTCATTCTTAACATCAGACATACTTTTCAAACATGCTAATGTGTTAACACCATCAATATTCATAGCACAAGAACCACAAACTCCTTCTCTGCAAGATCTTCTAAATGTTAAAGTTGGATCAATTTCGTTTTTTATTTTCATAAGTGCGTCTAATACCATTGGGCCACACTTTTCTTGATCTATCTCATAATTATCTATCCTAGGATTTTTATCATCTTCGGGATCCCATCTGTAGATTGCAAGTTTCTTTGGATCGTTTGCAGGTTCTTTTAGTTGGTGAGTTTTCCCTTTAGTTATTTTTGAATTTGCAGGAAGTGTAAACTGAGCCATTAGTAAACTCTTCTTTTAGGTGGTATTGGTTGAACATGATTAGTTAGAGTATTCATGTGAACACCTCTAGAACCCATACTCACATCTCCCTTATCGTTTAACCAGGCTAAAGAGTGAACTAACCAATTATTATCATCTCTTTCTTTATAATCTTCTCTTGCATGTGCGCCTCTACTTTCAGTTCGATTTAACGCAGAATGAAGAGTAACTTTTGATTGTGCCATTAAATTGTGTAACTCTAAAGCTTCGACCAAGTCCGTATTAAAGATTAATGATTTGTCTTTAATATCTATGTCATCCATTGAGCTCTCAACTTTTGAATATTCTTCAATACCTTTTGATATGAGATCATGTGTTCTAAATACTGCGCATTTTTGCTGCATTATATGTTGCATGGAAGTACGAAGTTCTCCAGTTGTAGAGTTTCCTTTGCTGTTTCTAATCTTATCAAATCGCTCAATAATATTATCTGTTTTTGATTTACTAATTTCAATTTTTTTAGAATTTGGTTTTACTTTTTCTTTACATGTTAGACTAGCTGCTTTGCCAAAAACAACAAGATCGATTAATGAATTTGTTCCTAATCTATTAGCACCGTGTACAGAAACACATGCAGCCTCACCAACAGCCATTAAACCTTCACATACATTATCTGGATTTTCATTTGTTGGCCTTAGAACTTCTGTTCTATAATTTGTCGGTATACCACCCATATTATAATGAACCGTTGGAAGAACTGGTATTGGATCTTTAGTTAGATCAACTCCGGCAAATATTTTTGCAGTTTCTGAAATACCAGGTAATCTTTTATGTAATGTATCAGCATCAATGTGCTCAAGATGAAGTAACACATGATCGGCATTATCTCCACAACCTCTATTTTCACTAATTTCAATAGTCATTGCTCGGCTTACTACATCCCTTGATGCTAGATCTTTTGCATTTGGAGCATATCTTTCCATAAATCTTTCACCATCACTATTAGTTAAATATCCACCTTCTCCTCTTGCTCCCTCAGTGATTAACACTCCTGCACCGTAAACTCCTGTTGGATGAAACTGAATAAATTCCATATCAGAAAGAGGTAGGTTTTGTCTTAAAGCCATTGCACTACCGTCACCAGTACAAATGTGAGCACTCGTGGATGAGAAGTAAGCTCTTCCATATCCACCAGTAGCTAGAATTGTTTGATGAGATAAAAATCGATGGATTGATCCATCCTCTAAGCACCATGTTACCACACCAATGCAATTACCTTGATCATCAGAAATTAAATCTAAAACAAAATATTCAATATAAAATTCTACATTATTTTTAAGTGATTGCTGATAAAGTGTATGGAGTAAAGCATGTCCCGTTCTATCAGCTGCTGCACAAGCTCTCATAGCAGGAGCTCCCTCGCCATTATTGGTTAAGTGTCCGCCAAAAGGTCTTTGATAGATCTTGCCATCATCTGTTCTACTAAAAGGCATGCCATATTCTTCAAGTTCAATTACTGCTTCAGGGGCTTTAGAACATAAGTATTCAATTGCATCTTGATCACCAAGCCAGTCGGAACCCTTAACTGTATCATACATGTGCCACTTCCAATTATCTTCACCCATATTACCTAGTGCTGCTCCAATTCCACCTTGTGCTGCAACAGTATGACTTCTTGTTGGAAACACTTTTGATATACAGGCTGTTTTTAATCCAGCTTCAGCACATCCAAGCGTAGCTCTCAGTCCTGATCCTCCAGCTCCAACAACTACAACGTCATAATGGTGATCAATAATTTTGTATGAATTAGTCATCTAAAAAACCATTCTCACTAAGTTAACAGTAATTAAAATCATGATAAAATATATAAGATAATTTATTGATACTTTAATGAATTTGGCTGTCTTTTTCGATGTGACATAATCTTCAATAATTGTTTGCAGTCCTAATTTTGAATGCAGAAGCATAGATTGCATCATCACAAAAAATAAGAATGCATTAAAATAGGATTGAAAAAAAATTTCTATTTCAGAATAAGTCATCTTTGATAATGATATTGCAGAGTATATAAACCAAAACGTCAATGGTATTAAAATTGAAGCAGTAATTCTTTGGGTTAACCATTTAAAAGCATAATTTTTCATGCGAAGTACCAGACAACTAAACTAGAAATTAAAGTTAAACATATAACAGCATAACCAGATTTATATACTTGAGATAATTCCATTCCAATACCGAATGACCAATATAATTTTCTACATCCATTAAATAAATGGTAAAAAATACCGACAGTCCAAATCATTAGAACTAGTTTAAACAAAATACTCTTAGAAAGAGTTTCAAAATAAATATAAAATTCGGGACCAAAACTAATTAAAAAAAACCAAATTGAAATTAATAGTGCACCCACACTTAATCCTATTCCAGATATCCTATGAAAAATTGAAAATACTGCTGTAAGTACTCTTTTGTGAATAGATAGGTGAGGTGATAATGGTCTATTATCAGTCATTTTTTTCATTTTTTTTATGTTTCATAAGTAAGTATTTTTCTTCAAATTTCAAAATATTAATGGTTTAGTTATTTTTTCTTACTATCACGGAAGTTTGTAAAATGTTGATAAAAAGTGCCAAATTTTATGAAAATCATCCAAATTTAATGCCAAATTTAACTAAAAATCTTGAATTTTAAATAGATAGATATTACTCTTAATAAGCCGGATAATACTCGTTTCTTAGCTTCGGAGGAACGCCAAGAATTTTAATTATCTTACCCGCCGTTTGATAATTAGTTGAGTTTCTTATTCTAGAGAGGTGTCTGCCAAGGTACAAACTAGTTTTAGAGTCCGGCCTACTTTAAATTTTTATTAAAAAATTCTTCCATCTTTTTAGAGTATACTTCGGGATATTTAAACATAGCATCTACATGATAAGAGTTTTCAACTAACCAAAACTCAGCATTAATTTTATTTTGATTTGTATATTCTTTAAAATAATTAAAGTGTCTTGTTAAGATTCTTGTATCAGAGTCGCCATGAGTAAAAAAATAATATTGGTTCTTTGATAATTTTTTAGCTGGAGATAATTCTCTTGGATCTGTTCCAGTTAAGATTCTTCCAGCTAAACTAACTACTGGCCCAAATTCTATAGCAAGACCATATCTTGCTATTTCATCTTTTAAAATCATATTAAATTCAGCAAGTGAACTATCTGCCCACACTGCACGTATTTCCGGTTCTGCATGTGCTGCAAAAATAGAGGTGCTTGCACCAAGAGATATTCCATGTAATCCAATGCTATTAGACTTGAAACCAATTTTTTTTAAAAAATCAAATGCACCAAGAATATCATTATATGACTTTAAACCTAAATCATCATAACTACTTACAGTATCACTTTGGCCGTAGTTTCTTAAATCTATCGTAAGAACATTAAATTTTTTATTAACTAAAAAACTTGCAATAAGATTTGCTTCAGACTTACATTTACCATTCGGGCTTATACCGTGTGTTACAATTATAATTGGTCTATTTGGAAAATAATTAAACAGCCATCCATTAATCTTAATGTCTGAGTCACGAGATTGAAAGTATACATCTTGCCATTCATCTAAATAATAGTCTTTAAAGTTAAAATTTTCTCTTACTTTTTGTCGTGCAAGAATAGAATATTCATGTGAGTCAACTGTTGTACTCCATGAATTAGGAAGAGATCCTTCGTGTAAACCACAAGTTGGATCTATTTTTAAAATTTGATAAGCAACATAAAAACCTGCAGTAAAATAAACTACTGTTAATAAAACTACAGTGCTTACTAAAAATCTGATTATGTATTTCATCAATCTGGTTTTACTATAGTCATTTCATATAATCTGCTAGCAGTTCTTTTAAATTCTTCTGCTAGAGTATTTATATTATTTAATGAATTTATAGGTTTTGAAGCTAAAATTACTATTGAACAATTATTTTCATATAACATATCAATTAATCCAATAAATCTTCTGCACGCATCTTTTTTCTGATTATCAAATTCAGGAACATTTTTTAAAAATACCAACTTAAATTTATCTGCAATATTTTTGTAATCTTCATTACCAAAATTTACTTCACAAAGATTTTCAAAATCTATCATCATTAGATTTGATGTGCATTTATCAAACTCTAGTTCACGACTTTTAGATTTTATTTTTACAGTTGTTAAATG
>LUMN01000072.1_pt1 | contig 21195 bp, 21 predicted proteins | sample 729991 | NCBI WGS metagenome assembly LUMN01 (sample SAMN03860262, study PRJNA289734) | marine metagenome | biome: seawater column; feature: ocean; material: water; isolation source: Red Sea water column Station 22 - depth 25m | place: Saudi Arabia: Red Sea | collected 2011-10-15 | depth 25 m
GAAATAGATAATGTGAAACAAAATATTCGTCTCCTCTATTCATTGCAAAGAAAACCTCACAAGTAAGGAAAAATATTCTCCATCTATTAAACCAAACAACTGGATCATCATAATGATCTTTGAAAATATCCATTATTTCATTTTTGTTTTTATAATGATTTTTAAGCCACCCTTTTGAAGTCTTTGAATAATGAACACCATTAACATCCCACTGTTTTGTGACAATTAAATCTTCTTCAAAATAGCTAAAGATGTCCTTGCTCGGCATAATACCTCCCAAGAAGAAATATTTTGTCATCCAATCTAAATCATGTCTTACTTCATAAAGATAAGTAATTTCTTTATTACAGAAGATATGGATAAAAAGCTTTCCATTGTCCTTAAGCAAACTACTTAAAGAAGATAATATTGATTTATAGTTTCTTAGGTGCTCAAACATTTCAATAGAAATAATCCGATCAAAATGATTATCTAAATTAAGGTTATTTACATCCATTTTGATTGCCTTAATATTTTTAAGATTTCTTTTTTCTGCCTCTTCATTAATAAAATTAATCTGATCAAACGAATTGCTTACTGAGGTAATATTAGATTCAGGAAATTTCGCTGCAGCATAGAGTGAAAAACTGCCCCATCCACATCCCAGATCCAGTATTTCTTGACCATCTAAAATATTTGCTCTCTCTATATATAAATCCAACATCTTATCTTCAGCTTCATCTAAGGAGGTCTGGCCATCAAATAATGAGCAAGAATACTTCAGTCTATTACCAAGTACTTTTTTAAAAAATTCTGGAGGTACTTCATAATGTTGATCATTAGCATCAACTGTTTTTTCCGCGACAACTCCATCTGATAATAAGTTAATAACTTTTTCTTTATTATTTTCAATATCAGATTCTGCAAGCCTTCTATTTGATAAAAAGAGTGCTGCTCTCTTAATTAAAAAGTCTGGAATGTAGCCTCTTTCGGTAAGATAAAGTAAAAATTTTGTCATTTATTCTCCAATAAATATTGTGAAACTGAAATTCTTTCATTTAAAAATCCACCACGACAATATGCGAGATACATATCCCAAGTATTTTTAAATTTTTTATCAAAGCCTAATGCTTCGACTTGATCCCAGCGATCTTGAAAATTAATAAACCAAGTCTCTAAAGTCTTTGCATATGATTCTGGGAAATTTTTTTGCGAGATAGATTTAAGCTCATTATTTTTAGCAAGCCCATGAATAATTTTATTACTAGCAAGCATGCCTCCAGGAAAAATATATGTTTGGATAAAATCAGGATTTTTTTGATAGCTATCAAAAAACTCGTCTCCAATGGTAATTGTCTGAATGGCGGCTTTACCATTTTCCTTAAGCAAGCCCTTTATTTTTGAGAAAAATACCTCCCAATATTCTGACCCAACTGCTTCAAACATTTCAATTGAGACAATGGCATCAAATTTTCCTGATATCTTTCTATAATCAATGAGCTCAATCTCAGGGATCTTTTCCATTTGCCTGATTCTTGTTTTAGCAAACTGGAATTGGCTTGGTGATATTGTGATTCCCTTAACATCAAAACCCCTCCTCCCAGCATATTCTAAGAATCCTCCCCAGCCACATCCAATCTCAAGTATTCTTGCTCCTTCTTTCAGATTTAGCATATCTAGTATCGACTGATATTTATTTTCTTGTGCCTCACTTAAGTTATTTGTTTCTTCATAAAATATGCCAGAAGAGTATGTCATAGACTCATCCAGCCACAAATTATAAAAATCATTTCCTAGGTCATAGTGTGCTTCAATATTTTTTTTGCTTCCCTTAAGCGTATTTTTATTAAAAAAATGATTAATTTTTGCAAAAATCTTTAGGGAAAGCATGCCATTTGAGATCTTTGAAAAAGCATCTAAATTCTTTGGAAGATAGTCCATTAATTCAATTAGATCTTCTGTTTGCCAGTAATTATTGATATAGCCTTCCGTAAGTCCCAAAGCTCCGCGTCTGAATATAATCCAAATCCCAAGCCAGGAATTAAAAGTAATTTCTATAGAAGATTGATGATTTCCTAGCTCTATCCTTTTTCCATTTGGAAGAGTAATTGAAATGTTCTTATCTTCAAGTTCGCCAATGTTCTTGTTCAAGAAATTTTGAATAAGTTTAGTCAGCATATCCGCTATCTCCATGAGGAAAGATTTTAAATTTCTTTATCCAAAGAAAGAATGCTTGAATATGGATCCTAACAAGAACGAGAAGAGAGCTTAGGGCTAGACCAAAATAGAATACTAGCTTCTTTATTCCTGTCATTTTTATAATTGTGCCTCGAATATTTGTAACGATCTCTGCTTTTTTTTCTTTGTTAAACTGATTTATCTTTATTTTAAATGGGTTTCTGGATAAATTAAATTTATAGAAACCAGATTTCTCTGCAAAAGGAGAAACATACATATTCTTCTCAACCTCAAGCCAAATGTTTTCAGAGATAGCTTCCCCATTATTTTCAACAATATAAATTTGGTCTTCATAAAATGTATTTTTGACTTCGGCTATAAAAAATTTACAACTTTCTTTGGTTTCTAAAAACCAAAAACATACTGGGTTAAAAGATTTGATAAATCCAATATTGGGTGTTCTGAGAAGATTCACTTTGCACATATTAGCTTCAATATCTTTTTCTTTAATAAAGGATCTCATTGAGTCAATTACTTTGCCTGACATGTCAGAATAATTATCAGCAAAACTTAAAATCTTAGAATTAATATGTTTAAACTTTTCTGAGTTGAAATCAAATACATCCTCAACAAAAGCTGATTTATATTTATATTCAAACTGATGCTTTTTGTTGCCTACTCTTCTATGAGATACATCACCATCGAATAAATTTAGTTTTGCTTTATCCATTAATAATCTTTATAACTTCTAATGAAGATTTAATGCCATCTTCATGAAATCCATAACCAAGATGAGCACCTGTAAAATATGTTTTTCTATTCCCCTGAATTGATCGTATCAATTTTTGTCCTTTAATTGTTTGTTCGCTATAAAGAGGATGTTCATATTTAATTCTCTTAAAAACTTTTTCTTCATCAACATCAGGATAATTTCCAAGTGTTACAAAAATATCTCTCTCGATGTCTAATTTCTGTAAATTATTCATCCAATAAGAAACATAATCATATTTATTGTTCTTAAAAGAGTTCCAGGAAGACCAAAGAGATTTCTCATTTGGCATCAGGTTTTGATCATGATGAAGCAAAGCATTGTTAGTTGTATATTCGAACATAGATAATATTTCTTGTTCCTCAGAGGACATATCATCAACTATTGCTCCAACCTGATTAGCATGACAGGCAAAAATAATTACATCATATTGATTTTCTATATCATTATTTAGAACAAATACTTTTTCTTTTTCTCTTTTTATCGATACGTTTGCATTTTTAAAAACATTATTTATTTTTGAGTGATTAATTAGTTTTTCTATATAGGTATTGCTTCCACCCAAGACTGAAAACCACTGAGGCCTTTTAATTAGATCTAACAATCCATGATTATTAAAAAATCTAGAAAATGATTTCATTGGGAATCTACTAATTGATTCCTGGGATGAAGACCAAATTGATGCAGACATCGGATATACATAATTTTTCTTAAAAAATTCTGAGAATTTTTTTTCTCTTAACCAATCTTCTATTGATCCATTTGAATCTACATTTGATGCAATATTATTAAATCTAACCATTTCAAGAAAAATCCTTATTTTTTTTAAGCTATTAAAGAATCTAAATTTTTTAAATTCTTCTGAGCACCATGAAATATTTTCTGTATCGACACTAAAAGACATGGAGGTTGGATGAAGTTCAATTTCTAATTCAAGGAACAGTTTTGTTAATAAAGGATAATTTCTATCATTCATTACTATAAAGCCTGAGTCGACTCTTATTTTTTTTTCCAGCTCAAGAGTATGCGTATGAGTGTGCCCACCCAACCTAGAGTCTTTTTCAAACAAATCTACTTCGTGCTGATCAGAGAGATAATAAGCTGCAGAGAGACCAGATATTCCTGATCCAATAATCGCTATTTTCAGAATTTTCCCCTTGTGAACCTCATTCTTATCGTATAAATCCTAATTAAAGCTACAAAGGTAATTACGCATTGAGTAAAAATTGAAATTGATAATGGATCAGACCAATGCCACCTATCTATTGTTATCCAAAGTAAAAAAGTTTGAAGTGGGAAATTAATACATAGTCCTATTAACACAATGATAATACTTTCACGAAATGCAGTTTTTTCTGTTTGATTCATAACTATCCTCTAAATTTGAAAAGGCTTATGAAATTTTTACAGCTGTTCCGTAGGCCATCACCTCTGAGGCACCTTGAACAATTTGAGATGTTTGGAACCTGAAATTGATAATTCCATTCGCTCCTTTTTCTTTAGCTTCCTGGATCATTCTTTCATATGCCTGATCTCTAGCTCTTTCTAAAAGCCTTGAGTAACTAACAACCTCACCGCCAACAAGATTTTTCAGACTAGCGAATAAATCGCTTCCAACATTTCTTGCTCTCACTGTACTACCAACAACTATGCCTAAGTATTCTTCAATATTTTTGTTCTCGATTGAATTGCTGGAAACAACTAAAAAATTATCACTGTCCATTAATAAAGAATATTATAAAAAGTAATATTTTTCTATATGGTTTTTAGATTTCAGAGTGAGCAATTTGAGCTGATAATACAAAAATATCCATTGCGACATCAAGCTCATCAATGTCAATATAGGTTGGAGCTATCCTCAAGACTGAATCATTTGGATCATTGCCGTAAGGATAAGTTGAGCCTGCAGGTGTTAGCATTAGTCCAGCCTCTGCACACAGCGCAACAATTCTTTTAGCAATTGGTTTTTTTGAATAGAAGGTTACGAAATACCCACCAGTTGGATTTGTGTATTCACCTACTTCGCTGGGTAGATTTGAAAGTTTTTTATTAACAAGTTCAAACTTTGGCTTAACAAAACTGGCATGCTTCTTCATATGTTCAAGAACATTCGATTTATTTTTAAAGAAATTAACATGTCTTCTTTGATTAATTTTATCTGGACAAATTACCATCATGTTCCTTACTCTTTCAATTAATTTAAAATTCTTTTCGCCAGTTGTTAAAAAAGCCATGCCGCCTCCACCAAAAGTAACTTTTGAGAAAGAAGTAAATACGGCTACATTGTCTAAAGCATCCAAACCATCTGCTAAGAGAGGGATTGGTGTCTGAACTTGCGTTTCAACGAAATCATGAATTAAATAAGCATGATCAAATAAGTTAATAAAGCTTGAGTTATATTCTTTGGTAATCTTTAAAAGGTTTGTGATGTTTTCGTCAGAAAATACTTCGCCAGAAGGGTTGGAATGCCTCGGAACACAGATTAATCCCTTTATATTTGGATATTTGGAAAGTTTCTTATTTAGATCATCAAGATCGATACCAGATGAGCAGAGATTTACAGTATGCATTTTTAGACCAAGGCCTTCTAGAGTTGCAAAATGCCTATCAAATCCAGGCACGGCACACAGAAATGCTGGCTCTTTATCATTTTTCCATGGATCATCATCTAGCCCAAAGAGAAATCTTCCTAAAAGAAGTTGAGTCATTAGAAGATAGCTTGATTGTTCTCCGGCGATTGTTAAATCTATTTTGCTATCAAGAATGTCTGCACCAAGTTTTCTAGCCTCTATAATTCCAATTGGCTCTCCATAATTCCTTAAGTCAACACCATTTTCTCCAATGGGATCGACAGCCTGAGTCATTAAGTTATTTGATAAGTCTAGTTGGTCGGAATGTGGTTTTCCTCTAGTAAGATCAATTGATAAGTTTTTTTGCTTTAGTGCTTTAAAAGTTTCAAGTAATTTTTCCATCACATTATGAGTGTTATCAATTTAATGAAATAATAATGCATATGAATGAAAATATAAATTTAATTTTCTTAGAGCTTCTGTTAGCGATCCCTTTAGTTGGAATTGTGCTTTGGTTTGTTTATAGGATGAGCAAAAATCATAACTCAAATATTGAGGAAATAATTTCCAAGGTAGTTCAGGAAAAGAATGAAAGCTCTTCAAAGCATAATTTAGAGAAAATCGATTTAACGCTTAAGCCCTTTAAAGAACAACTACGAAATCTAAATGAAGAAATTGTTGGCTTAAAAGAAGAACAGGCTGCATCAAAAGAAAGTTTTAAAGATCACGTATCAAAAATAATTGAGCAAACTGATAATATCGGCAAAGAAGCAAGAGACTTAGCTTTAGCTTTGAGTGGAAATGTCCAAACTCAAGGTGCCTGGGGAGAACAAGTTTTAGAAAAAACACTTGAGGAATCTGGATTGAGAAAAGATAAAGACTATGTGCTCCAAAAAAAATTTACTGCTAGCGATGGATCTACTGTTCAACCGGATGCTGTTGTCTTTATGCCAGATAATAGAAGTATCATTATCGACTCAAAAGCCTCTCTTACAGCATACTTAAGGTATGTTGATACTGAAGATGAGTCTGAAAAAGAAAAACATCTAAAAGAACATCTAAGCTCCCTAAAGACTCATATAAAACAACTTTCATCTAAGTCTTATAAAAGTATTGAAGAGCTTGGGTCAGCTGACTATATTTTAATGTTTATCCCAATTGAATCAGCTTTGTCTCTTGCGCTTATGAATGATTGGGACCTTCAGAAAACCGCCATGCAAAGTAAAATGGGATTTGTAACACCAACTAACTTGATAGCAATCCTTAGAGTCGCTGAAAGTTTATGGAGACAAGATAGATTGAGTAAAGATGCCGAAAAAATTGCTCTAAGAGCTGGCCTAATGATTGATAAGCTTGTTGGCCTTAAAACAGACTTTGAAAAGGTAAAAAGTAGCTTCAATGCTACTCAAGATGCGATAAATGAAGCAGAAAAGAAGTTAAGCACCGGTAAGGGAAATCTAACAAATCAAGCAAAAGAGTTACAAGAAATGGGAGCCAGATCAAAAAAAGTTCTAGCAGACTCAGATAACAAATAAATATAGTGCAGCATCTAAGATTATTAAAAATTCTGTCATATCCTTGGCTGATATTTATATCAATAATATTTCTTACCTTTATTTTTTTAGGCTTCACTCAGCCACTCAATGAATATGTAACAACATCTTTGATAATTAAGATGACGTCTAACACCTTATTGTTATGCATGCTGGTTGCAATATTCACTTCTCTGATAGCTGTTCCTTGCTCAATCTTTGTGACAATGTTCGATTTTTATGGGAGAAAGTTTTTTTCATGGGCTTTATGTTTGTCCCTAGCATTTCCTATCTATGTGTATGCTTTTATTTTTGTTGGGGCTGCTGAAGAAATCAGCTTCATTTCTAGCTCTATTAGAGAAAATATTGTGTTGTCTGCTTTGATAATGTCTCTCGGTTTATATCCTTATACGTTCCTTCTATGTAAGGCGCAGTTAAGAAAAACTGGAGTATCTATATTCAAAGCATCAAAGTCTCTAGGAAAAAATAACTTCCAAACAATTTATCTTATTCTTCTCCCGTCTCTGAAGCCTGCGATAATAGCTGGAACAGTTCTATGCATCTTTGAAACTATCTCTGATTTTGGAGGCGTTGCAACACTTGGTATTAATACTCTAACTGTTGGCATCTTTAATATTTGGTTTGGTTATCAAGACTTAATATCTGGAGCAAAAATATCTCTTATGCTTTTCTTATTAGCAATGATTATTTTGTATATCAGTAAACTAAGCTCTGAAAGTAGGAAGTCATCAGGTGCTGGGAAAGCAAATCATAGTTTAATTAAGCCTAGTAAAATATTTAATTTCTCAATTGCCCTATTTTGTTCATTTGTTTTTGTAATAACCTTCATCTTTCCATTTATACAACTTATAGTTTGGTCTTCAGAAAATATCAAAAATAATATTCCATTAGAGCTAATTTTTAATTCTTTCTTCATAGGTTTTATAGTTGCATTAGCTGCTTCAGTTATTGCAATAATTCTTTCACTGGGGAGCTTCAAAAGCTCAAATAAAATTATTTTTAATCTATCGACAATAGGTTATGCAATCCCAGGCTCTGTTCTTGCAGTTTCTCTATTATTAGTCTTTAGCTTTTACTTTGATTTATCAGTAACAGTATTCGGCATATGGGGATTATTTTTATGTTTGGTAATAAGATTTATAACTCCTTTAATACGTTATTTGGATGCTGCCCTTTCGAGTATGGCCGAAGAGACCCTTTCTGCAACAAGGATCTATTCGAAAAGCTTATTGAAAACTTTTAGGAATATATATTTTCCAGCTTTATATCCATCTCTGTTGTTAGGCTTTTTAGTTGTTTTTATAGAAGTGATTAAAGAGCAGCCTGCAACACTATTGTTGAGGCCGGTAGGTTTCGATACCTTGTCATCAAAGATTTATAATTTTACCTCAGAGGGTCAATGGGAATTAGCTGCAACTCCCAGCATAGCCATGATTCTTTTAAGTTTAATTCTTGTATTAATATTAAATAATAGAGTTGATAATGAATAGAACCTTTCTATATGAATCTCATCTGGGCTTGGGATCAAAATTTGTTAATTTCTCAGGATGGGAAATGCCCATACATTATGGCTCTCAGATTAATGAACATAATTCTGTAAGAAATAGTGCTGGTATTTTTGATGTTTCTCATATGAATATCTTTGATTTCTGTGGTGTGGAAGCGAAAGAATTTATGAGACATGTGTTAACAAATGATGTGAATAAAATTGACGATGGTTCTGCACTTTATAGTGTAATAACGAATAATGAAGGCGGGATAATAGATGATCTAATCGTTTATAAATTTAACAATGAAAAATTCAGAGTCGTATCAAACTGTTCTACTTTTGATGATGTAAATAACTTCTTTGAATCAAATATTATCAAATTTGATTGTGAGTTCCATCATAAACCAAGTTTAGGCATTCTAGCTATCCAAGGACCAGAATCTGAGATTGCTCTTAAAAATATCCTTAAACTAGAGCTTTCAAACTATAAAAGTTTTTCATTTACTGAAAGGAATAAACTTTTCGTTTCAAGGACTGGTTATACAGGGGAAGATGGTTTTGAGGTTATTGGTGAGCCTGAAGAATTACAAAACATTTGGGATTTATGTATTTCTAGGAGCATTCCTCCAATTGGTTTGGGTGCAAGAGATACTTTGAGAGTTGAAGCTGGGATGAATCTCAATGGCACAGACATGACCATAAAGAATAATCCCTTTGAGTCTAATTTAGGTTGGGTTGTCGATTTTAGTGATATCGAAAGAGATTTTATAGCTAAAGAAAAGCTTCTTGAAATTAAAAATACCAACAAGATTAAGCTTGTTGGTGTTTTACTTAATGAAAAAGGAATTCTGAGAAGTGGTCAAAAGATTATCAAAGATGATTTTGAGGGAGAAGTTACAAGTGGTACTTTTTCGCCGTATATGAAGAAAAGCATTGGCTTAGCTAGGATACCGATGGATATCAGTGAAAATGCAAATGTGCTGATAAGAAATAAGCTTCTAAATGTAAAAATATTATCGCTACCTTTTATAAGAAAAGGTAAAATTATGATATGAATGAAACTCCAAGTGATCTTAAATTTCTGGATTCGCATGAATGGGTAAAAGTGGATGATAATACTGTTATAGTTGGTATCAGTGATCATGCTCAGAATGAGCTTGGAGAGGTTGTCTTTGTTGAATTACCAGCAATTGGAGATGAGTTCGTCTCAGGCGATGAAGCAGCTGTAGTGGAATCTGTAAAAGCTGCATCTGAAGTGTATACTCCCTTATCTGGTGAAGTTATTGAAGTGAATGAAGCTCTTGAAGAAAACCCTGAGCTTGTAAACACCTCTCCTTATGAGGATGGTTGGTTCTTCAAATTAAGAGTTAGTGATGAAAATCTTGGAAGCATAGATAGTCTTATGACAGCTGAAGAATATTCATCCATGCTTGATGGTAATAGTTAATTAAATCAAAAATGAATCAAATTAAATCTTTCGTTGATAGGCATATTGGTATTGGTGCTGATGACCAAAAAGATATGCTAGATTTTCTTGGTTACAAAGATATGCATGCATTTATTGAGGATGTTGTACCTGAAAGTATATTAGAGGATGATTATTTAGATCTTGGAGATGGATTGTCAGAGATGGCGGCTCTGAAAAAGCTTGATAAGGTTGCTAAGCAAAACAAAGTCTTTAGATCTTATATTGGGCAGGGTTACTATGGAACCGTTACTCCTAAGGTCATTAAAAGAAATGTATTTGAAAATCCTGGATGGTATACCTCATATACTCCATATCAAGCTGAGATTTCTCAAGGAAGATTAGAGGCGCTAATAAATTTCCAAACAACTATCTGTGAGTTAACCTCAATGGAAATAGCTAATGCATCTCTTCTTGATGAGGCTACAGCCGCAGCTGAAGCTATGATGCTAGCAAAAAGAGTATCGAAAAATAAATCTAATTATTTTTTTGTTGATAAAAACTGTTTCGGGCAGACTATTTCCGTTCTTAAAACAAGAGCTAAACCATTTGGTATTGAGCTTGAGGTTGGAGATCCTCAAGATTTTAATGAAAAAGATTTTTTTGGAATGTTAATACAATATCCAAATAAATTTGGAGAAATAGAAGATTTTTCAAGGCTATCAGATTACTGCAAAAAGAATAAGTCCTTGCTTGTTTGTGCTACTGATCTTCTTGCCTTGACTCTTTTGAGACCTCCAGGGGAAATTGGTGCTGATATTGTTATAGGTTCATCCCAAAGGTTTGGAGTCCCAATGGGATTTGGAGGGCCACATGCTGCATTTATGGCTACACATGAGAGTTTTCAAAGGTCGATGCCTGGAAGAATTATAGGGGCATCTAAAGATGCTAGCGGAAATCTATCCTACAGGCTTGCACTTCAAACAAGAGAACAGCACATAAGGCGAGAAAAAGCCACTAGCAATATTTGTACTTCTCAAGCGCTACTTGCTGTGATGGCTGGCTTTTTTGCTATCTATCATGGTCCAAATGGTCTGATAGGAATTGCTAATGATGTCCATAAAAAAACTCGTAAACTTTTTAGTGCTCTTAAGTCTGGCGATCATGAAATTCTAAATAATAACTTTTTTGATACTCTTTCTATTCGCTTAAAAGGAGATATTTCGGAAATAAAAACTCGTCTACTCGATGCAAAAATAAATATTAATTGGTTTGATAATAATTTAGTTAGTATCTCAATAGATGAAGCCACAACCTCTGAAGATATTGCTGATCTAGTCTTTGCGCTCTCAGGAAAGCCTATATTAAATGATTCCGAAGATGGTGAAGCTAGTCTTAATAAAGAAATAGTTAGATCCTCTGATTTTATGAAACAGGAGCGTTTTAATAAATATCATTCCGAAACAGAAATGATGAGATATATTAAAAGACTATCTGATAAGGATATCGCGCTCGATAGATCAATGATTCCACTTGGCTCTTGTACAATGAAATTAAACTCAGCTTCGGAAATGGCGCCAGTAAGCTGGCCAGAATTTGCAAATATGCATCCATATTGTCCGACCGATCAAACAAAAGGTTATCAAGTTCTTATTAAGGACTTAAGAGAAATGTTATCAGGTATTACAGGGTATTATGATATTTCACTTCAACCAAATGCTGGTTCTCAAGGTGAGTATGCAGGTCTCCTAGCAATTGATGCATATCATAAGAATAATGGTGATGACAATAGGTCAATCTGTCTTATTCCTAGGTCAGCTCATGGTACTAATCCTGCCTCAGCAATGATGGTTGGAATGAAAGTTGTCCCTGTTGAATGTGATTCGGAAGGGAATATTGATCTTAAGGACTTAAAAGAAAAGTCATCTCTTCACAAAAGCAATTTATCAGCAATTATGATCACATATCCTTCCACTCATGGAGTCTTTGAAAGTAATGTGAGAGAAGTTTGTAAAATTGTTCATGATCATGGAGGGTTAGTTTACATTGATGGAGCTAACTTGAATGCTCTTGTTGGTATTGCAAAACCCGGTGAGTTTGGTGGTGATGTTTCTCATCTCAACCTGCATAAAACATTCTGCATTCCTCATGGTGGAGGTGGACCTGGAGTCGGCCCGATAGGAGTTGTAGAAAAACTTAAAGATTTTATGCCTTCACATCATGAAAATATTCAAAATGTAGGTCCTGTATCCTCAACAGATTTTGGAAGTGCCAGCATTCTACCAATTAGTTGGATGTATATTGCAATGATGGGATCAAAGGGTTTAAAACAAGCTACGATGACTGCCATTTTAAGCGCGAATTATGTTGCAAAGCGCCTAGGCGATCACTACCAAATACTTTATAAAGGTGATAACAACCTAATTGCTCACGAATGCATAATAGATGCAAGACCTTTCAAAGAGTCCTCAAATATTGATGTTGATGATATAGCTAAAAGGCTTATGGATTACGGTTTTCATGCTCCTACTATGTCCTGGCCAGTTGCAGGTACTCTTATGATTGAGCCTACTGAAAGTGAATCGAGAGAAGAATTAGATATATTCTGTGATGCTATGATTTCTATTAGGAAAGAAATAGAGGAAATTGAAAAGGGCAATGAGGATTCTAAAAATAATATTCTAAAAAATTCGCCTCACACTGTAGAAGAGCTTAGCAGTGATAATTGGGAACATAATTATTCTAGAGAAAAAGCTGCATACCCACTGGATTACTTAAAAGCAAGAAAGTATTGGCCGCCTGTAAAGAGGATAGATAACGTTTACGGTGATAAAAACCTATTTTGTACCTGTCCAGATATGGACGAGTTTTAGATAGGTAAATCTATAATTTCCCAGCCACGGTCTTTAGATACTCTAAATAAATCATTATCTGGGTTAACTGCCACCGGTTTTTCTACTTTCTGCAAGAGAGGCATATCTAAGATTGAGTCAGAATAAAAGGTTGTGCCATTAAAATCTGAGAACCCATTATTTTTCATCCATGCCTGCACATTTTTTAACTTCCCCTCTCCTAGCGATGGAGGATCTTCAATTCTTCCGGTATAAATATTGTTTTCTTTTTCACATGTTGTACAAACAACATTTTTAAATTCTAATCTTTTGGCAATTGGGGCAGCAATTATTGAGGTTGTTCCTGAAGCAAGAAGTAGCTCTTCATCTTTTTCGTAATGCTTATGAATTAACCTTAAAGCATAAATATTAATTGAGGGTTCAATAATTTCCTTCATAAAATCTGATCTAATTTCAGAAATATAGTCATCACTATTATCTTTAAGGTATTGAATAGTAAATTCATAATAGTCTTTATAGTTAACATCACCTTCTCTAAATTTCTTCTGAAATTCAGCATTTTGTTCAAAATATTCTTCTCTTTTTACAAATCCTTTATTTATAAGATAATCCAGCCAGGAATGATCCGAGTTGCATTTAAGAATGGTATGATCTAAATCAAAAATTGCTAATTTTTTATTAACAGTCATGGATATTAAAGAAAAAGGTTATCGTTTAAATGTTGGTATTATTGTAGCCAATTCAGATGGTAAATTGTTGTACTGCAAAAGAAAAAATTCCACCAACTGGCAATTTCCTCAAGGTGGTATAGATAAAAATGAGGATATTTTTGATGCTGCGCTAAGAGAATTATATGAAGAAGTTGGTATTGAAGAAAACAAAATAAAATTAATTAAAGAATCTGATAATTGGTATAAGTATGATCTTCCCAAAAAATATAAAAGAAATAGTTTTCTATGGGAAAGTTTTAAAGGCCAAAAGCAAAAATGGTTTTTGTTTAAGTTGATTGAAGAAACTAAGATTGATTTAAATAATGAAAATAATCCTGAGTTTGACGAATTCAATTGGGTTGATTATTGGAAACCTCTTGATGAAATAGTTGAATTCAAAAGGGAAATTTATGAAAAAGTCTTAACTGAGCTTGAGCCAGCATATAAGTTGGAGTTTAGTAAATAATGGAAATACCTATCTATATTATTCTTGGTTTATTTGTGGGTGTCCTTGGTGGGTTATTTGGAATTGGTGGCGGTGTAATTATTGTTCCAGCATTACTATTTGTTCTTACTTATCTTGGATATGAGTCTGATCTACTAATACACATTTGTGTAGCAACATCACTTGGAACTATATTCTTTACTGCATTTGCATCTGCATTTGCTCACAATCAAAAAGGGAGTGTTGATTGGAGCTTTTGGCGCAAACTTTCCATTGGTATTGCTCTTGGTTCTTATTTAGGCTCAGTATTATCAATATCCATAGAAGCTTCGACTTTAAAAGTAATTATAGGTATCTCATACCTTCTTATTGCTCTTCAAATACTTATAAACGTTAATATGCCAGCAAAAGATCTTAAGCCTTCTTTTAGCACTATCCTTTATGGTACAGGTACTGGAGCTGCATCATCAATACTAGGAATTGGCGGTGGGAGTTTCACTGTTCCATACTTAAATTATGCTGGTCTAAGAATGGTTAATAGTATAGGAACAGCATCGGCTTGCGGAGTGATAATTTCTTTTTTTGCATCTCTTGGTTTTGTTTTAACTGGACTTGGGGAAGATCAAGCATTGGAGAAATCTATTGGTTTAATTTACTGGCCTGCTTTAGTAGGGATCTCTGTAGGTAGTCTATTTAGCGCTCAAGCTGGTGTTTATCTAGCTCACAAGATAAGTGAAAGATTATTAAAAGCTCTTTTTGGTATTTTTATTCTCTCAGTAAGCTACTATATGCTTTTTATATGATTATTGAATTATCAGATTTTTTTAACAACCCAAGCCTGGTCTCGATTGGGAGTATATCTATTCAGTACTATGCAGTTACATGGATACTTTCAGCAATATTTATTTATCTCCATCTTGCAAATAACTCAATCACAAAAGAAATTGGTATTTCTAAAGAAAAGGCAAATGATCTCGTCTTTTTATATGGATTAATATTTGGAGCAATGATTGGTGGAAGAATTGGCTATATGCTTTTTTATGGATTTGATCAGCTTATAAATAATCCTCTCAAGCTTTTCTATATTTGGGAGGGTGGTCTTTCCTTCCATGGAGGGCTAATTGGCGTAATCATCTCGATGTTTATTTTTTCAAAACAAAATAGGATTAACTTTATAAGACTTCTAGACTCCGCTGCCCTAAGTATGCCTATAGGTCTATGCTTAGTTAGGATTGGTAACTTTTTAAATGGTGAACTTTATGGAAGAGCTACAGATGGAAGTTGGGGCTTTATTTTCCCAACTGATCCATTTGGTCTTACAAGACATCCTTCACAACTCTATGAATCTTTTGGTGAAGGCCCTTTGCTATTTATCCTATTAATGATTGTAAATAAATACACAAAAAAAAGAGGGCTAGTTGCTGGATCTTTTCTGTTTTTTTATGGAAGTATAAGATTTGTAATAGAAAATTTTAGGCAGCCAGACTCACACCTTGGTTTTATTTTTTCTGATTTTCTTACAATGGGTCAACTTTTATGTATTCCTATGATCCTTATTGGTTTAATATTCATAGTTACTTTTAAAAATAAAAATGAAATCATATCTTAATCTGCTATCTCACATTTTAGAAAATGGAGAAAAGCGTGAAGACAGAACTAATGTTGGAACTATTTCTTCATTTGGGCATCAACTTAAATTTGATTTAAGGGATGGATTCCCTGCTGTAACCACAAAAAAACTTGCATGGAAGGGTGTCGTGTCTGAGCTTATTTGGTTTCTAGAGGGTTCTGACGATGAAAGAAGATTAGCGGAGATAAGATATAACAAAAATAGAGACGAATTAACTGATATAGAAAAATATCCTACTATTTGGACAGATAATGCAGATAATCAAGGAAAAAATTTAGGATATGAGAATTCGTCATTGGTAAAAAAGCTTGGTCCGGTATATGGAGTTCAATGGAGAAACTGGGGTGATAAAGACCAAATTAAAGAACTCTTAGACTCCCTTAAAAATAACCCGACGAGTAGAAGACATATTCTTAGTGCTTGGAATGTGGCGATGATAGATAAAATGGCTCTTCCTCCATGCCATCTATTGGCGCAATTCTATGTCTCTAGCGACCAAAGCTTAGATTGCCACATGTATCAAAGAAGTGCTGATATGTTTCTTGGGGTTCCTTTCAATATCGCAAGCTACTCCTTGCTTATGCATATATTAGGGAAAGTATTAGATTTGACCCCAAGATATTTTATTCACTCTTTTGGTGATGCTCATATTTATTTGAACTCAGTTGATCAAGTTAAAGAACAGATTAAAAGGACTCCACGAGAGCTCCCTCAATTAAAGTTTCCAGATATAAATAATTTAGAGGATCTTAAGGATCTAAGCCTGGATGATTTTATACTTGAAGGATATGATCCTCATCCAGCTATAAAAGCTAAGATGGCAATTTAGAATTAACCTTGATTTTGAATATAGTCTCTTCTTAGCGCTATATTCTTAACACGAATTTCTTCGTTTTCTGTGTATTTGATCCAGCTATTTGCTGTCTTTTTGATCTTCTTATCGTCATCTCGTGCAGCAATCCTGAACTCTTTTTTAGCTTGTTCAAAATTTTGAAGTTCAAAGTGTGCTTGACCAAGAGTAAGTCGTGCTTGAGAAGGATTCTTTACTTTTCCTTTTTTAAGGCCTTGTTCAATAGCATCTACAGCCTCTTCTAATTTATCCTCAGAAAGATATAGGCTACCAAGAATTATGAATGTTTGCCCATCTTTAGCTAACCTCGCAGCTTTTTCCATAATTGGTATTGCAAGCTCTATTTCTTGAGCCATTCTCCACGCATCAGCCAATAGCTTTAGATTTTTTTCATTATCTTTAACTACAGGAAGAATCTTCTCCTCTTTTGTTTTCTCATCGATAACTGGAACTTTTTTAATTCTTCCAGCCTCCAGAACCTTTGCTGCCCAGTAGGGGTTATTGTTTAGAAGAAGTAATTGAGTTAAAGCAAGATATTCTGATTCTTTGTCGAGTAAATCCTTTTGGTAAGCAGCATTAAGAGTAATCATATAGTCAAGCTCTCTATCTAGCTGTCCATAAATGCCACCTAGCTGAATAAAATACATTTTTTTAGGGTATAGATTTACCAAGATTTCATATATATCTAGTTGCTTGTAAAGGGCTTCCTCCTTACCAATCCTTGATGAGAGCTCGCTGTAACATGCCGCCATAAGCACATACCAATTTTCTTTTGGCTTATATTCTTCAAGTTCGGCAGTTCGTACAGCGCTTAGCATGCTATCCAGAGCTTTTTCGTAGTAGTCTAGTTTTTCACTTTCTGATTTCTTGTCAGTGCCAAGCTGAAAATATGCTTGTCCTAAAAGAGACCAACCCTGAGCAGTGATAACCTCAACCTTCTTCTGAGAAATAAACATAGCCCCAGTAATTCCACATTACTGATCTGTCATAGCTTCGCAAGTTATCCTTCTTTTCTAAAAGTTCATTTAAAATCTCTTTAACAGTTTCAAAATCTGGATCTTCTTTTCCGTTTTCATCGACACGCTCAAGAGCCTCAACAACTTTAACTATTTTTTTAGCGGTTGATGTTTGAAGCGCCCTTGCCTTCTTATAAGTAACCTCTTTTCTTGATGAGCCTGAATTTGTAACATTTGGATCTTTAATTCTTGACCCAGTATCTTGTGCCTGACCATCAAGATCTATTGGCAAAACTATAAAGCCTAACGCAAGAAATATTGATAATAGTCTAAACATAATTATGAATCTTCCATTATAAAGGTAAATTTATGTTGAACACCTTCAACTCTAACAGCTTTTCCATCAACAATCTTCGGTTTATATTTGAGTTTAAGCGCCGCCCTTGAAGATGCGGAATTAAAAATTGAACATGGTCTAAGTTGCGCCTCAGGATCATTTGGATTTTTTGAGGTGCAATAACCTTCGTAAAAAGAGGGATATACTCACCATCTCTAAAGAAACTACCGCCAGCTGTAAATTTAGCTTTTGGTTTTGGTATGTTTACATCAATTCCAGTAGTTGGCTGAAGATCTACCTCAGGTTGTGCAATATCTTCAGGCTGCTCTTCGGGTTCATCTGGCTTATCAACTTCATCCATAAATGTATCTATCTCTCTTTCAGGCATAACAATGTCTGCCAATTTCACTGATTTATCCTCTTTGAGGCCACTATCCCCTAATGAAATAAGGGTAACCATTAATACGAATAGCAAGACGGTTGTAGAAACTGATAGGACAAAGACGGCAAAGTATTTATTTATTTCAAATAGCCTAATGTAGGCTGCCTTAATTGGAAGAATAAGATTTGATACTAATCCGCCCATAAAAAACCTACTTTGGCTCTGAGGCTAAAGATATAGCAGACACACCTGCTTCTCTTGCTCCATCCATAACTTTAATTATGGTATCCGCAACTGCTTTCTCATCTGCTTGAATCACTACTGACCCTTGAGGGTTATCAGCTAAAAGTTTTACAACATTGGCTTTAACTTGCCTTACATCAATTCTTCTTCCATCCATCCAAACTTCTCCAGTTGGGCCAACTGCGATAAGAATAGCTGCATTTTCTTGAGTTTCAGCTGTGTCTGAATCAGGTCTATTTATTTCTAAACCTGGCTCTTTAATAAAGTTTGCAGTAACAATAAAGAAAATGAGCATAATAAACACCACATCCAACATTGGGGTGATGTTAATCTCGCTCTCTTCCTCTTGAACTGCTGTAGATATTGCGTTTCTTCTCACTTTAACTTCTCCTAAACTCTTTTAATTCTTTCTTCAAGAATCCCGGTGTGCCTCTCGCTCACACTAGAAATATAAATCATTGCAAAAATTCCTGATAGAGATACAACCATGCCTGCCATAGTTGGAAGCGTTGCTTTAGGAAAGCCATAACTTGGAAGACCTCGATCATCCCAGTAACTGTTCCAAGCAAACCAAATAATGGAGCTAATGCAATACATGTTTTTATTAATGTCGTATTCTTATTAATAGAAGATTTTGCTTCTGCTAAAAATTTTTCTCTAATTTGTAGAGCATGCCATGAAGTTTTGTCGGCTCTTGAATCCCATTTGGAAACAAGAGAATTAAGAAAAACATCATGGCCATGTGAAAGATAATATATTCTCTCAAATATCAATCCCCACATTAAAAGAACCAAAAGAGCTATTAACCAAAGCACACTTCCACCAGCTTCCATGAAGTCTCTGATGGAAATAAAAGATTCAGTTATAGCGTAAATCATTATTTACTTTCAGCTCTTTCGGCTAATATTCCAGTACTTTGCTCCTCAAGAACACCAACAATCTCACGCGCAGATGAGTTTGCAAATGAATGGAGTAAAGTTGTCGGAATCGCCACAAGCAGTCCAAGAACCGTAGTTACAAGAGCCTGCGAAATACCGCCGGCCATTAGTTTTGGATCGCCTGTCCCATAAAGAGTAATTTGTTGGAATGTAACAATCATTCCTGTTACCGTTCCAAGCAATCCTGCCAATGGAGCAACAACTGAAATAATCTTAACAATACCAATATATCTTTCAATATCAGGTCTTTCTGCCATGATAGCTTCTGCAAGTTTTAGCTCTAATGTGTCTATATCTTTTGAGAAGTGTTCTTCTCCAACTTTTAAGACTCTTCCAAGTGGATTATTAGAGTTAAGAGCTTTCGATTTCGATTGCTTTCTTACTGCTCTTCCAGTTACATATAAAACATAGAGTTTATATAAAGCTAAAAGAGTACCGAGAAGACCAACGATAACGATTGCATAACCGATCTCTCTACCTTGAGCTAATCTTTCAGTTAAGCTTGGTGTTTGAATTAAGTTAGCAAGAAGACTTCCTCCAGTAGGCCCTGTAGGGTCAATACCGAAAGTTACTTGCTCACCAGCTCCTGCTGATGCAATGTTGTTAGCAGTTCTTGTATATCTTCCTTCAGGTTGTCTTGGTAAAAATGCATATTGTCCTTTGGATGCTGCGAATTCTAGATACTTCCCGTCACAAACAGCATTAAAGAGTCCGACACGGACTACATCACAATTAGAAGTTTCGCCATCTACATCAATAACACTTGCCTCAAAAGAAGCAATTTCTCCACCTGCAACCATTTCTCTTTGAAGCTCATACCAAAGACCTTCAATTTCTCTGATTGTTGGGAGTTCTGTTGTCTCCGACATTTTAGCTGTAAGGTTGTTTAAAAAATCAACTCTGTCAGTACCAAATTGAGCAGATGACAATGAACCAGTAAACTGAACAGCTGCTTCACCAGATGCACTTTGAAGGTGACCAAATAATTCCACGAGTGAACCAAGCTCCTTTTTATAAGCCTCTTCTTTGACCCGTAAGATTTCTTCGTTCTTCTTATATTCAGCTTCAAGCTGATCAGCAATTCTTTCCTGTCTTGCAAGCTCTCTTTTTTCAGCAGCAAGGATAGATGCTTGTTTATTCTTGTTTGCCATAAACTCAGCTTCACGGACTGCATTTTCAGATTGTTCTCTAACTTGACCTTCTTTAACCAGTTCAAGGAGTTGTTGGACGGTAGAAGGAGCCTCCCCTTCAGTGGCGTCTTCTTGAGCAACTAAAATCTGGTTACTGCTAATTAAAAGTGCGAATAGATAAATTTTTAAAAGTCTCATCTTGCACCCCCTTTAACTACAGGTAATAGAAGCATATCCGTAGGAGCAAGTTTCTTAGCCATTCTTATGCCATCTCTAATAGCTGTTCTATAGCCTGAAACCTCTTCCCAGTCATTTGTTTCGTTATTCCAGAAACCACTTTGCTGCTCATCCTTAGTTTGATAGAACATTCCTATTCTTCCAACAACAAGAACATTAACTACCATCTCTTTACCATCTATAACGATAGTATCTTCATATGAGGAAATCTTTCTACCGTACTCTGCCTCGATGTTATATGCTTCAAGTATCTGCCTTACTTGTTCTGATGCAGTTATTTTTGGATTCGATAATGAACTTCTTACAATGTCTATTCTTTCCAATCTTTCATCAATATAGAATGGAGTATCTAGCGCAACAAATTGCTCAAGCCCCTCAAGCATTCTCTGAGCCAATGGTGGGATTTGTCTTTGCATTACAACAACCTGCACCAACTGCTCATCAAGCTTATCCATTAAATCAAGCTGGGCCTGAATTTGGATTCTTTTTTGTTCGTTATATAACTTAAGCCCTTCTACTTGCTTAGCTACTACTTTATATTC
>LUMN01000135.1_pt1 | contig 21017 bp, 20 predicted proteins | sample 729991 | NCBI WGS metagenome assembly LUMN01 (sample SAMN03860262, study PRJNA289734) | marine metagenome | biome: seawater column; feature: ocean; material: water; isolation source: Red Sea water column Station 22 - depth 25m | place: Saudi Arabia: Red Sea | collected 2011-10-15 | depth 25 m
ATCAAAAGGTACACTGTGGTCTGCAAGTGCATTAATTGAGAGAGAATTTCATAAGTTAGTAATTGATGCACATATTTCCTACATAAATGCAGGTGCAGATATAATTGTAACAAATAATTTTTCTGCAAGAAAAATTAGATTTATTCAAAATAAAGTTTTAGATAAATTTCAATATGCAAACGAACAAGCAGGTATATTGGCAAATAAAGCTAGAGAGATTTCTAAACAAAATATATTGATAGCTGGTTCATTGCCATCTCAAAGTGATACTTATGTTGAAGATGAAAGAAGTTCATCAGAAATTCAATCTGATTTTGAGGAGCAGGCTAAAATAATAAGTCCCTATGTTGATTTTTTTTATCTTGATGTTGTAAGCAGTGGTAGAGAAATCGAAATTGCTTCAAATATTGTAGAAAAACTTGGAAAAAAGGTGGTTGTAGGCATGCATTTAAAAAAAAATTGCAAATTACCTTCGGGTGAAAGTGTTCAAAATATAATTGAAAAATTTAAATGTAACAGTTGGATTGGTCTAGTTTTTGCTTGTGTATCTCCTGAAATAGTTGAGAGAACATCTGATTTTTTTTCTGATTTAAAACTTCCTTTCGGATTTAAGGTAAATTTATGGGGCATTGAAGAACCAACTCCAGTGCAAACTTTTAATTCAGCAAAACATAATGAAATAGGAACAAATCCTAACATTGCACTTGGTTCAAGAAATCTAAGTGCAATAGAGTTTTATAAATTTACAAAAAGAATGGTTGAAAAAGGTGCAAGAATTTTAGGAGGCTGTTGTGAAACTAAACCAGAGCATATAAAAGAAATTTCAACTCTTAAATAACCTTTTTACCACCCGCTCGTCTTACAAAGTAAATACCAATTACAACAGCTATTAGAGATATTAATACTTTTACAGTAATTAATTCTTTTAGAAATATATAACTAAGAATAGTTCCAAATATAGGAATTAAATAAGATACTTGCGACTGAAAAATTAAACCATTATCTACTAAAATTTTAAATCTCAACAACCAAGCTATACCTGTAGATACCAATCCAAGATATATTACAGAAATAGTTGACTGAATTGATGGATTATATGTCCAAGGTTTTTCAATAAAAAAAGATAGAGGTATTAAAATTATAACTGCCCAAATTAATATTGAACCAGTAACATTCTCATTTTTTTTTTCTTTTATTTTTAAAGTTAGTACACCACCTATTACATAACAAGTAGACCCAACTAAAATTAGTATTGCAGAGATAAAATTACTTTCGTTAATTAATAAATTGTCAGAAAATAAATATACTATCCCTGCAAAACCAATTAAAATTCCGATGGTTTTTGTAAAGTTAAATTTTTCATTTTTTGTATAATAATGTCCCAAAATTGTTGAGGATAAGGGGGTTGTAGACATTAAAATTGCAGCTAAATTACTTTGAACAGATTTCACACCATAAGAAATAAGGAAAAAAGGAACAACCAAGTTTATAAAACCAATTATTGCAAACCAATACCAATCTTTTGAAAATGCCTCTACTTTAATTTTTTTATAAAAACATAAAATTAAAACTGGAATAGCTCCAAAAAATACTCTTAATAAAGCAATGGTTACAGGCCCAAATGAATATGTGGCTATCTTAATATTAAAGAAAGCTGATGCCCAAATTAAAGCAAGAAGAGTTAATAAAATATAATCAATTAAATTTGGTTGTCTCATTCTATTAAATTTTCAATTTTTCCGTTAGTAAGTTTTATTAAATTATTAAAACTAATCTCAAATACACAATTTGGATGACCCGCTGCTGCAAAAATTTTTGCAAATCTTTCTAAAGTTGTATCAATATAAATTTGTAAGTCTGTAAGATGTCCTACAGGTGAAACACCTCCTATTGTATACCCAGTATGTTGCTTTACCTCATCAGGAGACGCCATTTTTATATCATTTAAATTAGTGATTTTTTTTAATTTCTTTAAAGAGCATTTTTTATCTCCTGCTACCAAGCATAAAATGAAGTTTTTTTCTGTTTTAAAAAGAAGACTTTTTACAATTGCACCTATTTCACAGTTAAGTGAATTTGCAGCATCAATTGCAGTTCTAGCTGAAGTTTTTAATTCAATTACATCAAGGGAGATATCAAAATCTTTAAGTGCTTTTTTTGCTCTTAGCACTGGTTCTTTGTCTATAGCGTTCATATCAATCTCAAGTTGTTAAAAAAATCATTAATTTTGAGCATATATATATGTAAAAAATGCATACGTGTTATCTATTTTATATGCATTATTTATCATTTTTTTAATGTTAATGACCCCAGATTACAAAATTAATAGGAGTAAATTATGAGCGCTAGTGATGTACTTAAGATGATCAAAGACAAAGAGGCTGAATTTGTAGATCTTAGATTTACAGACCCAAGAGGAAAACTTCAACACTTAACAATAGACTCTACTGTAGTAGATGAAGACATGTTAAATCAAGGTGTCTTTTTTGATGGTTCGTCAATAGCTGGTTGGAAAGCAATAAATGAGTCTGACATGATACTAAAACCAGATTTATCAAGAATGTTTATGGACCCTTTTACTTCTCATAATACATTAGTTTTATTCTGTGATATTTTAGATGCTGTAAAGAAAAACCCTTATGAACGTGATCCAAGGGGTACAGCTAAAAGAGCAGAGGAATATCTAAAATCCTCAGGTATTGGTGATAAAGCTTTTTTCGGACCAGAACCAGAATTTTTTGTTTTTGATGATGTAAGAATTAAAAACGATATGAACGAAACTAGTTTTGCTATTGATAGCACGGAAGGTCCTTACAATTCTGGAAAAAGGTATGAAAATGGAAACATGGGACATAGACCTGGTATCAAAGGAGGATATTTTCCAGTTCCACCAGTTGATAGTGCTCAAGATATGAGAGGCGAATATTTAAAAGGATTAAAGGATGTTGGTATTAAAGTTGAAAAACATCACCATGAAGTTGCTCCAAGTCAACACGAGCTAGGTATGTATTTTGGTACACTAGTAAACCAAGCGGATAATGTTCAGTTATATAAATATGTTGTTCAAATGGTTACACACTCATTTGGAAAAACAGCTACGTTTATGCCAAAGCCCGTGGCAGGAGATAATGGTTCGGGTATGCATATACACCAATCAGTTTGGAAAGGTGATACTCCTGTTTTTTCTGGTGATGCATATTCAGGATTATCTGAAACAGCATTGTTTTATATTGGTGGAATTTTAAAACATGCTAAAGCAATTAATGCATTTGCTAACTCTACAACAAACAGTTACAAAAGATTAATACCTGGTTTCGAAGCACCAGTATTATTAGCATATTCAGCACGTAACAGATCTGCATCTTGTAGGATACCAATTACTTTAAGCAAAAAAGGCGCAAGGTGTGAAATTAGATTTCCAGATGCTGCTGGAAACCCTTACTTAACTTTTGCGGCAATGTTAATGGCGGGTTTAGATGGTATTAAAAATAAAATTCATCCTGGGGATTCTTTTGACAAAGATTTGTATGAATTACCTGAGGAAGAGGTAAAAAGTATTCCAACAGTTTGTGGATCTTTAAGAGAAGCAATGGAAGCTTTGGATAAAGATAGAGAGTTTTTAACTCAAGGTGGAGTATTTAGTGACGATCAAATAGACGCCTATATTGCACTTAAGTTCGAGGAAATTCATAAGTTTGAGCATGCACCTCACCCGGTTGAGTTTGAGATGTATTATAGCAGTTAATAATTAACTACTGTTTGGTTGATGCAATTGAATCTTTGTTAACACCTTTTTTAACAACGTAATCTTGAGTACCATTAGCTCCAGTCTCAACTTCTTTACGTAAAACTTTAAAGAATGATCTTTCCTTCAAGTTATCCTTAAGGTCTTTAACAAGATTTTTAAACTCAAATTTATTCATATCTTGCTTATACAATAGATATGTGTTTTTAACAACTCTGGTATGCACTAAACTAATACTAGATTTTGAATGACTCTCCGCATCCACAACGCTCTGTTTCATTGGGATTATTGAACACAAATGAGGACGAAAATTGATCTTTTTTATAATCCATTTCTGTACCAAGCAGATAAATTACCGCTGCAGAATCAATAAAAACTTTAACCCCTTTATCTTCAATTAATTCATCGTTAGGATTAATTTCTTTTGTGTATTCCATAATATAAGACATCCCTGCGCATCCGCCTGATTTAACTCCAACTCTTACACCAAGAGAATTCTGCTGATCTTTAGACATTATTTCTTTTATTCTTGCTGCTGCATTATCGCTTAGAGTTATTATTTGTTTTGTCATAAATTTAGTTCTAATTTTGCTGCCTCTGACATCATTGATTTGTCCCAAGGAGGATCCCAAACCAAATCAAGATCAACTTTATTAACTTCTTTAAGTTCCATTATACTATCCTTAACTTCTTTAGGCAAACTTTCTGCAACTGGACAGTTAGGTGTTGTAAGCGTCATCTTAACTTGGACGTCTTTATCTTTAATTTTAATGTCATAAATCAAACCAAGTTCATAAATATTTACCGGAATTTCAGGATCATATATTTTTTTTATTTCTGTAATTACTTTTTCTTTTAAATCCATTTTTAGCTTTCAGTATTTACTATTTTTTGAAAATCATCTATTGCTGATGTTAGAGTATGCCAAGAAAGAGTAGCGCATTTTACTCTCATTGGGTACTGTTTTACACCTGATAGACACATTAATTTAGTTTTTTCATCTTCATTTAAGATTTTATTTTGAAGTTCCTCTTTTTCTTTAATCATATCTAAAAAATCGTTTACAATTTCTTTTACCTCAGCTTCCTCTTTACCTTTAACTAAATCAGTCATTATAGAGGCTGATGCCATTGATATAGCGCACCCATGTCCTTCAAATGAAATATCCTCAACTTTTTTATTTTCGTTTAATTTTAAATAGATATGAACGTTATCTCCACATAAAGGATTATGCCCTTTAGCGTCTTTATTAAAGTTTTCAGTTTTTCTTAAATTTCTAGGATTTTTACCATGATCCAAAATAATTTCTTGATATAATTCTTTTAGGTCCATTATATGTTAAATATTTTTTTACAATTTTCTATTGATTGGCTTAATTGATCGATATCATCTTTTGTATTATATATACCAAACGATGCTCTTGCAGTGGCCGGGAGTTTCAGCTTTTCATGTAATATCTGACAGCAATGATGTCCTGCTCTGATTGCTACTCCATCTTCATCAAGAATAGTTGCAATATCATGTGGGTGAACACCTTCAATGGTAAAAGAAATCACTCCACCTTTATTTTTTGGATTACCTACAATTTTTATTGAATTATTTTTCCCCAAAATATCTAATCCATAATCCAATAACTCTTTCTCGTGCTTTTCTATATTTTCAATACCAACTTTTTCCATAAATTTTATAGATTCGTTAAATGCAATTACTTGGGCTGTTGCCATTGTGCCTGCCTCATATTTATTTGGTAGTTCACCATAAGAAATTCCAGTTTTTTTAACTTCATTTATCATTCCTCCACCACCTTGGTATGGAGGTAGATCATCTAACCATTTCTTTTTTGCGTATAAAACCCCTATTCCTGTTGGCCCATACATTTTATGTCCTGATATAGCATAAAAATCACAATCTAATTCCTGCATATCTAATTTTAAATGTGGTGCTCCTTGGCAACCATCCACTAAAACAGGAATATTTTTTGAGTGTGCAAGTTCTACAATTTCCTTAATCGGTAATATTGCTCCAGTTACATTTGATAAATGAGTAACGCTTATAATTTTTGTTTTATTAGTTATTTTGTTTTTTATTGCTTCAATAGTTATCTCACCTGCTTCATTAATCTCAGCAAATTCAATTTTAATTTTTTTTGAATTTCTTAGGAAATGCCAAGGAACATAATTAGAATGATGTTCAAGTTCTGTTAATAAAACTTCATCACCTTCTTCTAGATACTTTTGCCCAAAGGTATTTGCTACCAAATTAATTGCTTCTGTAGCACCTTTGGTAAATACAATTTCATTCTTATCTTTGGCATTAATATATCTTTGAACTGATGTTCTTGTATTTTCATAAAGATTTGTTGCAGCAACAGCTAAATAATGAACACTTCTACCTACGTTAGAAAACTCTTTAGAATAAAAATCATATATTCTATCAATTACTACTCTTGGTTTTTGTGAGGAGTTTGCGCTGTCTAAATATACAAGATCATTATTTTGAACTTTGTTATCAAATATTGGAAATTCTTTTTTAATGCTATCTATATCCATTAATTTATCGCCTCCTTTAGATATTTCTGTATTTCGATGTTTGTTATTTTTTCAATTACATCATTAATGAAACCATCTATTAGTAACTTTTTTGCCTGATCGTAATTTAAACCTCTAGACATTAGGTAAAATATGGAGTTTTCATCCAAATTGCCTGAAGTAGAACCATGAGAACATTTTACATCATCTGCGTAAATTTCTAATTCTGGTTTACCATTAAATTCTGTATTTTCGTTTAAAAGTAAGGCTTTACTTAATTGATATCCGTCTGTTTTTTGAGCTTGATCGTTAACAAAAATTTTACCTTGATAAACTCCAGTAGACTTATCGTTTAAAACACTTTTTATTAATTGATAACTTTTTGTATTTTCAGCCAAATGGTTAATATTTGTTTTAATTTCATGATGATTGTTCTTGTCTAAATTTATAATCCCATTAATAAAAGCAGAGCTATATTTTTCTTTTAAATTAGTATTTATTTCATATTTTGAAAATTTAGATCCAGATGAATAAATAAAGTTTTCTGAATTACTGTTTTCATAAATATCAATATTAGTGAAGCTGTATCTTAGATTTTGATTTTTATTTAAATCAAAAATATAATTTTTAAGGTTTGAATTTTTATTGATAAGAATATTAAAGTTATGATTATTAAAACCACTAACTGATTTATCTTCGAATAAATTCAAAGTTGATAAAGATGAATTTTTATGAAGTGTTAACTCAAATCTTGTATTAATTAAATTTGTTTTGTTATCTAAATCACATATATGATAAATAACTAAAGGTTTTTCTACAATTTTATCCTCTAAAACATTTAATTTAATTAATTTACTCGCAAAAGCCATATTCAAATTATTTAAAGGTTCATTCAAACTTTCACTAAAAATCAAGTTTTCATTTTTTATCTCTATTTTATTTTTATCTACATCTAAAATATCTGCTGATAGGAACTCTCCATTTAAAATAACAATTTTTGAATGTTCAAAATTTTTTATATATTTTAAATTATAACTTTTATTTTCAATGGTATTAAAGCCAAATTTAAGTTCTTTTATGTTTTTATTTATAATTGATTTTAAATCTGAAAACTTCCAATCTTCCAATTTTTTTGAGGGAAACCCACTTTCTACAAATTTAAAAAAATGCTCTTTACGCTCTTTAGTGTTTCCTAAAGTTTTATAAGTTAAACTTTCAAATTCTAAATTTTCTTTTAACATTTATAAGCTCTCATAACCTTGTTTTTCTAATTCTAGTGCTAGTTCAAAATTTCCAGTTTTTATTATTTTTCCGTCTTTCAAAACATGAACGAAATCTGGCTTTATATAATTAAGTAATCTTTGATAATGCGTTATTATTAAAAAAGAATTATTTGTATTTCTTAATGAGTTTACTCCATCGGAAACTATTTTAAGTGCATCAATATCTAAACCAGAGTCTGTTTCATCTAATATTGATAATTTTGGATTTAAGATAGACATTTGAAGAATTTCATTTTTTTTCTTTTCTCCTCCTGAAAATCCTACATTTAGTTGTCGTGACAGAATATTTTGATCAAATTTTAATTGTGCAGATTTTTCTTTCACAAGCTTAAGAAATTCAATTGCATCTAATTCTTTTTCACCTTTTGCTTTTTTCACGGCATTTAATGAAGTTTTTAAAAAGTTGTTAGTGTTTACACCTGGAATTTCTAGAGGATACTGGAATGCTAAAAATATTCCTTTATGTGCTCTCTCTTCAATTTCAAGTTCGAGTAAGTTGGAATTTTCAAATTTTACATCCCCTTTGATTTCATAACCTTTTTTTCCAGATAAAATATTTGATAAAGTACTTTTTCCTGATCCGTTTGGACCCATTATTGCATGAACTTCTCCAGGATTTATTTTTAAGCTAAGTCCTTTTAGAATTTCTTTATTATCAATACCTGCTTCTAAATTGTTTATTTCCAACATTATCCAACACTTCCTTCCAAACTAATTCCAACTAATTTTTGCGCTTCAACAGCAAATTCCATTGGTAATTGTTGAAGAACTTCTTTACAAAAACCGTTAACTATTAGCCCTACAGCTTCCTCTGAATTTAAACCTCTTTGTTGACAATAATATAATTGTTCCTCACTGATTTTTGATGTTGTTGCCTCATGTTCTATATTTGAGTCTGAATTTCTATTTTTAATGTAAGGAACAGTGTGTGCGCCACATTTATTACCCATTAACAGTGAGTCACACTGTGTAAAGTTTCTAGCATTTTTAGCTTTTGGAAAAATATCTACAAGACCTCTATAAGTATTATCAGCGTATCCAGCTGAAATACCTTTGGATATTATTTTACTTTTAGTATTTTTGCCAATATGAATCATTTTAGTACCAGTATCTGCTTTTTGGTGGTTATTTGTAATTGCAATTGAGTAAAATTCTCCAACAGAGTTGTCTCCTTGTAAAATGCAACTAGGATATTTCCAAGTAATTGCAGAACCAGTTTCTACTTGCGTCCAAGATATTTTAGAATTTACACCTTTGCATAATCCTCTTTTAGTTACAAAATTATAAATCCCACCTTTGCCATCTTTATCTCCTGGGTACCAATTTTGGACAGTTGAATATTTTATTTCTGCATCATCTAATGCAACAAGTTCAACATTTGCTGCATGTAATTGGTTTTCATCTCTCATAGGAGCAGTACATCCTTCCAGATAGCTAACATAACTTCCTTTGTCGGCGATGATTAAAGTTCTTTCAAACTGACCTGTCTCAGATGCATTAATTCTAAAATATGTTGATAATTCCATAGGACATCTTACACCCTCTGGAATGTAAACAAATGAACCATCAGTAAACACTGCAGAATTTAAAGTTGCAAAATAGTGATCAGTAACTGGTATAACTGAACCAAGATATTTTTTTACTAATTCTGGATGTTTTTGAATAGCCTCAGACATTGAACAAAATATTATTCCTTTTTCAGTCAATTTATCTTTAAATGTTGTTGCAACTGAAACAGAGTCAAAAACAGCATCTACTGCTATTCCATTTAATCTTTTTTGTTCTTGAAGTGGTATACCAAGTTTTTGATAAGTTTCCAAAAGCTTCGGATCTAATTCATCTAAACTTTTTGGTTTATCAGAAGCACTTTTAGGAGCTGAATAATAATATAAGTCTTGGTAATCTATTTTTGGATATTTCGGTTTTTGCCAATTTGGTTCTTTTAGGTTTTTTAATCTCTCAAATGCTTTTAATCTCCAATCTAGCATCCAATCTGGTTCTTTTTTTATTTTAGATATAAATTTTATTACTGTCTCATTTAAACCTTTTGGTGCTCTGATATTTTCTATATCAGTTGTAAATCCATATTTATATTCTTTTAAATCTTCTATTTGTTTATCTCTCATCTATAATCTATTTGTTGATTGATTTAGTAAATCTCTAAGACTTTTTTTTTCAAAAAAATTATTTATATAATCCTCTAATTCATCCCAGAGATCATGAGTAATGCATTTTGCTGTTTTACCATTGCACCCTTTTTTTGAATGTTTTTCACACCCTATAGTTTTTACCTTTTCATCAACTGCAAAAAAGATATCTGAAATTTTAATATTAGAAGCTTCTTTAGAAAGAATATATCCACCCTTAATCCCGCGAACACTATTTACGATATTATTTTTTTTTAACTTTAAAAATAGTTGTTCAAGATAATCTAAAGATATTCCTTGTCTTAAAGAGATATCTCTTAAAGAAACTGGTTCATTAGGATCAAACTTTGCAAGATCGGCAAGTGCCATAACTGCATATCTTCCTTTACTTGATAATTTCATATTATTATTATTTTATGCGGGTTATATATATACCCGACTAAAATAGTCAAGTTTCTGAAAAATTTTAAAACTTGCATTTTGTCGCTCAATTTTGATAGAAAAATAAAATTTTTTTTTGAGATTAATTATCAATGACAACTACAGATAACAAAATTGTTGAAATATTTATTCCTGGACCTGCAGGAAGGCTTGAAGCAAAATATTATAAAAGTAAAAAAAATACATCTCCAATTGCATTAGTTTTGCACCCCCACCCTCAATATGGTGGAACTATGAATAATAAAGTTGTTGTTGATACATTTCAAACTTTTATGGATAACGACTTTTCAGTCTGTAGAGTAAACTTTAGAGGAGTTGGTAAAAGTGATGGGGAATTTGATAATGGTCAGGGTGAGCTAGCAGATGCTGCCGCTGCACTAGATTGGTTGGAGCGAGAAAACTTTGACAATTCACAATGTTGGATTTCAGGATTTTCCTTTGGATCATTAATTGCAATGCAATTACTTATGAGAAGACCAGAAATAAATAGATTTGTTGCAATTTCACCCCAACCAAATGTTTATGATTTTTCATTTTTATCACCATGTCCTACATCAGGAATAATGATTTACGGTAAAAAAGATGAATTGGTTCCCGTTGAGCACATTAACGATTTAAACAAAAGACTAAGTGCTCAAAAAGGAATAAAAGTAGAATTTGATTCTATTACAGAAGCAAATCATTTCTTCTCAAAAGCTGATATTGCTCTTATTAAATCCTTAAATAAATATATTAAAAAAGAAACGGCTCTATATTAGTAATTTTTAAAAGTCTCTCCACCTGAAATTGGTTTACTTACTTTTGTTGTAGAAGGAAAAGATATATTTTTTTTAAGATATGATCTTATTGCTAAATAAGCAAATGCTTGGGACTCGATAAAATCTCCATCATAATTAAATTTATCGATATCATAAATATTTTTTTTTAATAAACTTTTCAAATTTTGAATTAATGTTTTATTTTTTCTTCCTCCCCCGCATAAAATTACATTGGAACAATTTATAAAATTATCATTTAAATAATTTGAAATAATTAAGGCAGTAAAATAATTAAGAGTTGCAACAGCATCCTCAAAAATTAATCCTTTAATAAAATTAAAATCAAACTCATTTCTATCATAGGAATGTCTGTCTTCTGAACTGTAAATATCATGTTCGATAAATTGATTTATAATATCCATGTTGATTTGACCTGTTGAGGCAATTTCACCGTTTTTATCAAAATCTATATTTTTTGTTTTTTTTAAATATTCATCTAATAAAACATTTCCTGGTCCTATATCTCTAGCAACTAATTCTTCATTACTACAGTAAGTAAAATTGGACACCCCTCCTATATTTAAAAAAATACATTCCTCATTAGGAAAGATTTTTTTTGATAGCAAAGAGTGATATACTGGTGTTAGAGGTGCGCCCTCTCCATTATTTTCAATATCCTTTTTTCTAAAATTAAAAATAACTTTTTTTTGAATTAATTGAGATAATAAATTTGGGTTTCCCATCTGGATTGAATATTTTTTTTCAGGTTTATGAATAATTGTTTGTCCATGAAAACCCACTAAATCAACTTCAGTAGTATGCTTGGATATTAATTTTTTTGATATATCTGAATGAAGAAGAGTGATTTCTTTCTCAAGATTTTTATATTCAGAAATACTGTTTGTTATATCCTCTATTGAATTTACATTTTTAATATAATCTCTTAATTTTTGTCTAAACTCAGCTTTATATTCATAAAAATGGTTTACTTTTACCTTTAGGTGTGAATTTCCATCTGAATTAATAATACTTGCATCAATCCCATCTAAAGAAGTGCCGCTCATTAAACCCAAAGAAGTAATGCAATTGTCCATTATTGATTATTATTTTTAAATAAATATGTATATTGAAAATACTAAATTATGAATGATTTTATAAGAGAATTTAAAGACAGAGGCTTTTTCTATCAGTGTACAGATGAAGTAGAACTTTCAAATTTATTAAATAAAGAAAGTATCAAAGGGTATATAGGATTTGATTGTACCGCTCAAAGTCTGCATGTGGGCAGTTTGTTACAAATCATGTGTTTGAGGCAATTGCAAAAGCATGGACACCAGCCAATAGTTTTGCTAGGTGGAGGAACAACTAGGATAGGAGACCCATCAGGAAAAGATAAAACAAGAAAAATTTTAGATGAAAGTGAGATTGAAAAAAATATTAAAAGTATTGAGCTTGTTTTAAAAAAATATCTTAATACTGAAAATAAGGCGACATCTCCTATATTTGTAAATAATTATTCTTGGTTAAAAGAGTTAAACTATATTTCTTTTCTAAGAGATATAGGGAAACATTTTACAATCAATAAAATGTTGAGTTTTGATAGTGTAAAACTTCGTTTGGATAGAGAACAGTCTTTAAGTTATATGGAATTTAATTACATGATACTTCAAGCATATGACTTTCTTGAATTGAATAAAAAACATAATTGTCTTCTTCAAATTGGAGGATCAGACCAATGGGGAAATATTGTTAATGGTGTTGATTTAATCAAAAGATATTCATCAAAAGAAGTTTTTGGATTGACAACCCCTCTTATAACTCTGGCCTCAGGAGCCAAAATGGGAAAGACTGAAAGTGGAGCAGTATGGTTGGATAAAAATCTACTATCTACAAAAAAAGTTGAAGAATTAGCAAAATCTACGTTTAAAGAAAATTCAACTGGAGAACATTTACCTAGTGTTAAAATTGGAAGTGACTTAATAGGAAAAGATATAATTAGCTTGATAGAACATACAAATAACGAGTTATCAAAAAGTGAAATAAGAAGATTAATTCAAAACAATGGAATTAAAATTGATAATGAGAAAATTGAAGATGGAAAATTATTAATAAGTAAAAAATTGTTTGAAAATAAAGGTTTTATTAAACTTTCAGTTGGAAAGAAAAAGCATTTTAAAATTATTATTTAATTTTTTTTAACTTTTCTAAAGTTCTAGTTATAAATCTTGGTGTAAGAGTTTTAATAGGATTTACAGAAGTTTTTAGATCTTTTGGCGGACCTTTGATTTTAAAACTTACGCCAAAAACTCCTTCACCAACCTTTTTACCTACCAAAATATCTCCTAATAAGGGAATTTTTGATATTGTTTTATTTATTGTGGTAGCTGGCACTAGAGTACCCCTAAGACTTGTTAGTTTATTTCTATCAATATAGCCCTCCATTAAAATAGAAATTGCTGGTCCAATAGCATACATTTCATTTATGTTAGTAAGTGACTGTTTTGATTGATAATTCATTTCAAATTCATTAAATCGAATACCCTCTCCTGTTAGAATATCTGCAATACCTTGAAGAGAGGCAAGTGTAAGTAATTTTGCTAGAACAGGAACGTCTTGAACTTTAAAATCAAATATTTTTAGATTTGCTTTTGTTTCATTATTTTTTTCTATAGACTCATAGGAAAGCTTACCGTCAGTAAAGCCTTTAATAAACTTGTAGTTTTTTATAAATGGTTCAGGTTCTTCAATAAACAAATTAGTAACTTTTTCATCTCTAGAATTAGTTTTTATAGATAGTGAAAAATCATTTTTATTGTTAATTTTAGAGCGAATTTCAGCAAAAATAACATCATTTTTTTTTAATAAAATCTCACCGACTAAGTTGGTCAGTTTACTGTTTTTATCTATAAATATATTATTAAGTTCAACTGATATGTTTGCGTTTATATTTTCAAATCTCTCAAAAATGTTATTAGTATTTTCGCCCTTTAAATAATTTGAAATGATTAATTGAGCATCAAACTCACTTCCTGAAAGCTTATATCTTTTTTTGATAATGTTATATTACTTGCCTGTATAGTATTCAGATTTTCTTTATATTCAATTTGGTTAAATTTTAAATCATCTTTATATCGACCTTTTATGATTAGATTAGAATTAATTTTTTTATTTTTTTTATAATCAAGTGATTTAAAATTTAAAAAGAGATTGTTTAAATTAATATTAGCATCAAAATCTAAAATCTCTGAGTTTTGGATTAAATTAATTTTATAACTGTCAGATAAGTTATTATTTAATGAATATAATCCTTTTAATTTTATATCTTTAATTTTTTTATTTATATTTATTTCAATTAAATTATCTTTGAAGATTATTATATCTTTATATTCAGGCAAAAACCTCTTTAAATTGCTACCATTATGTGAGATCTCTAATTTACTAATTTTTAAATTTGAATTTAATTTGTATTTTTCTATCTTATTTTTTTTATTAAATTCAAATTCAATTGAGTTATTTGAATCAAATTGTAAATCCTGACTAGGTATTAATTTGTTATCAATATTAATTATTTCTTTAATTTGATCAGAATTTATTTTATTTCCTCTGTTAGAAAAATTTCCCTTAAATTTTATATTTTCATTTTTTTTTTTTGAAATTAAAAATTTAGCATCTCCTAAATTTGGTTGTTTCTTTTCATCACTTAGAAAATAAATTTTTGAATTTACATTTATATCAAATATGTGATTTTTATAATCAAGTTTTAATTCACCATTATTAATATTAATTGGTAAATTTAAATTCTTCTTAAATTTTATTTCGTCAAAATTTATTTTTGATTTTAATTCAAATTTATCAATTTTTTTTTTATTAATTAGACTGAATGAAAACTTATTATTTGATGAAAGATTTACTTTTGAATTTTCAATAAAATCAAAGTTATAATCTAAATTTTTTTGTAATTTTTTTATATCAAAAACCTGTTTTTTATTTGATATATCACCGTTAATTATAAAACTATTGTCATGTTTTTTGACTGATATAGTTTCTGAGTTAAAATTAATATCTTCATAAATAAATTGTAAATCATTTATGAAATGTTGTTTTTGATCTGATATAAAATTAAAAGAAATTTTCTCTAATTCACCTTTGTTTAAAAGGTTTATTTGTGCATTTGTTACCTTTCCTAAAATACTATAATCAAATGTTTTGTTATTATTTTGAAAATCTAGAACAATTGATGCTTTAATCTTGCCTTTTTTAATTTGACTTAAAATTAATTCTCTTGAGAAGTTATAATCATACTCTGAAATAAAACTTTTAAAATTTGATATTTCATCTTCCCTTAGTAGAATTTCTAAACTCTGAATTGATCTATTATTAAACAAATTAGATATACTGAGTTTTGAAATAATTTTATCTAAATAGAGATATTCTTCTGCAATTTGTAATTTAACGTTTGAAGTCTCAAGCTTTATTGTCTGTTCTTTGATATCTAATTTTATGAATACATCATTAATTTCAGATGATAGTTTTGGGTTTATTTGACTTATTTTTGAATAAATTAATTTATTAAATTTATCTGTTTTGATACCAAAAAAATTTAAATAAGTAATAATTGATGCAAATAAAAATATTATAGTAATTGGTATTATAAATAAGTATTTACGCATTTATTTTATACAATGAGCTCTCAAGAAAATTATCAATTTCGCCATTAAGTATCTTTTCAGGATTAGAGCTTTCAAAATTAGTTCTATTATCTTTAACCATCTGATATGGGTGCAATACATAAGATCTAATTTGATGTCCCCACCCAATATCTGATTTCGAACTTTCTATATTTTCGTTTTGTTTTTCTCTTTTTTGAAGCTCATGTTCATAAAGTCTGGCTCTCAGCATATTCATACATGTTTCTTTATTTTTATGTTGTGATCTTTCATTTTGACATTGTACAACTATTTTAGTTGGGATATGCGTTATTCTTACTGCACTATCGGTTGTGTTTACATGCTGTCCACCAGCACCACTTGACCTATAAGTATCTATCCTTAAATCTTTTTCAATAATCTCAATGTCTATTTTATCATCTACAACTGGATAAATCCAAACACTAGCGAAACTCGTATGTCTTCGTGCCCCTGAATCGAATGGAGAAATTCTCACCAATCTATGAATACCTGACTCTGATTTTAGATAACCATAAATATAGTTGCCCGATATTTTTATTGTAGATGATTTAATTCCTGCCTCATCTCCTCTGTGCTCACTAATTAGTTCGACAGAATATCCCTTGTTTGATGCCCATTTCATGTACATTCTTCTAAGCATCTCAGCCCAGTCTTGACTTTCTGTTCCACCTGCACCAGCATGAAATTCTAAGTAACTATCAAGATTATCACTATCGTTAGATAAAAAACATTTTATCTCTAATTTTTTCAATCCAGATTTTAAAGCTTGTAATTTATCTAAGCTTTCATCTTGTAATGATTTATCGCTTTCAGATATAGCAAGATCTAAAATTTCTACTATGTCTTTAAACTCATTTTTATAATTACTAAACGATCCAACTAAAAGTTCTAAATTTTTTTTTTCTTTTAAAATTTTTTCTGATGATTTTCTGTCATGCCAGAAGTTTTGGCTCTCAATTTTATTATTTAATTCATCAAGTTTAGAATTAAGTTTATTTTTTTCAAAGAAACTCCTTAATTCTTAATATTATTTTGTTTATCTCTTTAATTAAATTACTTGTTTCTAATTCCATTTTAATAAAACTTTAAAATATTTGTCTTTGATACATCGCCAATATTATCAATATCAATTTTGTAATTATTTGCAATTTTTTCCTCTTTAAAAGACTCAATAATAGTACTTTTAGAATTACTGTCTGCTTTTTTACCAGTAGATGCATCTACGACCATCATTTTAATTCCTTTTGCCACTTTGAATGGTCTTGCCTCATGATTATTGACTGAGCTTTTAACAAATTCTTTGAAGATAGGTAGGGCAGTTTTTGATCCTGTTTCAAATTTTCCTAAGGTTCTTGGATTATCAAAACCTACATAAACTCCAATTACTAAATTTGAAGTGAAACCAATAAACCATGCATCGGTATTTTTATTAGTAGTTCCCGTTTTCCCTGCTAATTGTAAATTAAGATCTTTTAATTTTTTTCCAGTTCCTCTTTGAACAACTCCTTCTAAAATAGATGTCATTTGATAAGCTGTTTGAGGTGAAAAAATTTGCTTATAATTATTTTTTATTTGAGGAAGATTTTCACTTGTGTATGAAATTAAGTCGCAATCTTTACAAAATCTTAACTTATTTTTAAAAATTGTTTTTCCCTCACTATCTTGTATTCTATCTATAAATATTGGTTCAACTAACTTTCCACCATTTACAAATGACGAGTAAGCGCTTGTCATCTTTAGCAAAGTAGTTTCTGCAGATCCTAATGAAATTGACATCAATTCTTCAGGTCTTTCATAAATTTTAAGTTTTTTTGAAAAATTTGTAATTTTGTTTAATCCAATTTCTTGAGCAATTCTTACTGTCATTAAATTTCTTGATTTTTCAACACCTGTTCTTAACGTTGAGGGGCCATAAAACTTTTTTCCGTAATTTTCAGGTTTCCACATCTTTAAATCAATTCCTTGTTCCAGAACAATTGGGGCGTCTAAAACTAATGTAGAAGGAGTAAAATTATTTTCTAAAGCTAATGCATATATAAATGGTTTAAATGCTGATCCAGGTTGTCTTTTAGCTTGTGTAACTCTGTTATATTCACTTTTATTAAAACTAAATCCTCCAGCCATTGCCAAAACTCTTCCCGTAAATGGATCCATTACAACTATTCCACCATTAACAGCAGGTAATTGTTTTAATTCATAGTCTTCCTGATTAATTTTTTTTACATAAACTAAATCTCCAACTTTAAATAACTCACCTATATTTTTTCTTGTCCAATTTAAATTTTCAAATTTAATTTTGCCTTTTAAATTATTTTCAGTTTCTATATTTGCTTCAAATTTATTTATTTTTTTTATAATTGCTATTTCCCACTCTAAAGATTTTTCTAATTTAAACTTATCTAAATTTTTATTCCAATTTTTGCTTATTTTTTTATTTATTAAAGGACCTCTCCAACCTCTCCTTCTATCATATTGTTCTAAACCTTTTCTTAATGCTGCTGAAGCTTTAGTTTGTAAATTTAAATCAATTGGAGTTTTAATATTAAAACCTTGTTTATAAACTTTGTCAAAACCATATGTATCAATTACATTTTTTCTTACATCTTCAACATAATATCTAGAGTCTTCTAAATATATTCTTTGTCTTTTATTGAGTTTAATGTCTGTATTTATTAATTCATTTAATAAATTTTGATCTATGTATTGATTTTCATAAAGATTTTTTAAAACAAGATCTCTTCTGTATTTAGCTAGTTTTATGTTTTTATATGGATTATATCTACTTGGAGCCTTTGGTAATGCTGCTAGTAAAGCTGCCTCTGAATAATTTAATTCACTAATTGATTTGTCAAAATATCTCAAACTAGCTGAAGCTATTCCATAACTTCCTTCTCCTAAATATATTTGGTTTAAATAAAGTTCCAAAATTCTCTCTTTACTTAAAGCTCTTTCGATTCGAAAAGCTAAGATTGCTTCTTTAATTTTTCTATCAAAACTTACTTCATTTGATAGTAAAAAATTTTTAGCAACCTGTTGGGTTATAGTTGAGGCTCCTTCCAACCTTTTTGATTTTAGAGCATTTTTGATATTATTCTTAATAGCTCTTACAATTCCTTTTGCATCTACCCCAGGATGATAAAAAAAATTTTTATCTTCGGCAGATAAGAAGGAATTGATTACAACACTTGGTATAGCCTCAAATGGTACAAATATTCTCTTCTCAGAAGAAAAGTCACTAACCAATACCCCATTACCTGAATATAATTTGCTAGATACAGGAGGTTTGTAATTTTTCAAGAATTTGTAGTCTGGTAGCTTATTTGAATAAATCCATAAAATTGAAAATACACCAACCAAAATTACCAACATTATTAATATTGTTATGGATGCAACTTTTTTTATTATTGAGCTCATTTATGTTTAATTTAGATATTGAATTTGGTATTGTTGTGGCACCGAATTTAAAAAAAACAAATGAAAAATAATCAAAATTTATGTCAAAAAATTTATATATTGATGCATCGCATCCGAATGAAACACGAGTTGTACTTAAAAATGAAAATCATATTGAAGATTATGAATATGAAAGTATCAACAATACATTAATAAAAAATAATATTTATCTTGGGAAGGTAAGTCGTATTGAACCATCTTTACAGGCTGCTTTTGTTGATTTTGGACGAGAAAGACACGGATTTTTATCGTTCAACGATATTCAGTCAGATTACTATCAAATACCTCAAAGCGATCTAGAAAAAATTAAAGAGGAAGAAGAAAAAGTTAGAGAGGAATTATCTAAAGAAAGCGAAAATATAGAAAATAAAATTTTAGATGGAGAAGAAGAAATAAAAATTGAAGATCCAGTTGAAAAAAAAGATGAAGATGTAGAAGAAAAAAAAGACCAAAAAATACAAAAAAGATTTCCCTCAAAGAGATATAAAATTCAAGAAGTGATAAAGCCTAATCAGGTTATTTTGGTACAAGTTTTAAAAGATGAAAGAGGTTTGAAAGGAGCAGCACTAAGCACATTCATATCCATCGCAGGAAAATATATAGTGCTTATGCCTAACACAGCGAAAGGAGGTGGTATTTCAAGAAAAATATTTAATCCAGGAGATAGAAAAAAAATTCGAAATATTCTGAATGAAATAGAAATTCCAAAGGCGATGGGAATAATTGTAAGAACAGCAGGATCAAATAAAACAAAAAATGAAATTGATGGAGATCTAAAAAATTTAATTACAATTTGGGACTCGATTAAGAGTAATGCAATGAATTCTATGGCTCCATCTCTTATACATCAAGAAAGTGATATTATTAAAAGAAGTATTCGAGATATGTACGACGATGATACTCAAAATATAATTGTAGAGGGTAACGAGGGCTATCAAAAAGCAAAAAATTACATGAAGCTGATGATGCCAAAACAATTAAAAAAAGTTAAAAAGTATAGAGATAAAATACCACTATTTTTTAAAGAAAATATTGAAAAAAAACTTTTTGAAATTTTTAAGACCGAGGTAAAACTTAGTTCTGGTGGTTATTTGGTGATAAATCCTACTGAAGCTTTAGTTTCAATAGATATTAATTCTGGAAAATCAATAAAACAAAAAAATGTTGAAAGCACTGCTTTAGATACAAATTTAGAGGCTGCAGAAGAAATAGCAAGACAAATTAAAATCAGAGATTTATCTGGTTTAATAATAATTGACTTTATTGATATGCTAAATTTTGGAAATAGAAGACAAGTTGAAAGAAGATTAAAAGAAAAATGCCGTAATGATAGAGCAAGAATTCAAATTGGTAGAATAAGTAATTTTGGTTTGCTGGAAATGTCAAGACAGAGACTTCGAGAAAGCAACATAAAATGGTCAATTAAACTAACAAACGAAACTTTTGCACAAAAAATTATAAAATTAATCGAAATCAAATCTTTGGAAAATGGTTCTAAAATTATAGATTTAAAAATTAATAATAAGATTTCAGATTTTATAGAAAATCAATTTCTTGAGGATTTAAAATATTTCGAAAAAAAAAATAAAATTAAAATAAATATTGTACATTCTGAAGAGCTAAATTTAACTGAATACTTAATAGAGTTTAAGTCTAAATCTGGAAAAATATTAGATAAGATTGAAAAAATTGAAAGTTTACAGAAAATTGTTATTACAAAAGAAAATTCAAATTCTAATATTCAAAAACCATTTAAAAAAAGAAAATTTAAAAAAAGAAAATTTGTTAAGAAGAAAATTAAATAATTCCACTATTAGTAGTCGATGCAGTTCCAAATAGATTAGGGTTAATTCTTCCCGAAAGATATGATTTTCTCCCAGATATTACTGCGTATTTCATTGCTTCAGCCATCCCATAAGGATTTTTAGCTTTGGCTATTGCAGTATTGATTAGGACGCCATCACAACCTAGTTC
>LUMN01000059.1_pt1 | contig 19993 bp, 31 predicted proteins | sample 729991 | NCBI WGS metagenome assembly LUMN01 (sample SAMN03860262, study PRJNA289734) | marine metagenome | biome: seawater column; feature: ocean; material: water; isolation source: Red Sea water column Station 22 - depth 25m | place: Saudi Arabia: Red Sea | collected 2011-10-15 | depth 25 m
GGAAGAAAGTATTTCGTACAGAAACGAAAACCTAAAGGAGGCAAGCGACGTGTTACGTCAGAGTCTGACTGGAAGCGGTATTACGGAAGCTCTGACGAACTTAAACAAGACATTAAAGAATACGGTAGAGATAATTTCCGAAGAGAAATCATATCCCTCCACACAACCCTTGGAAAAGTAAACTACGAAGAGACAAGACAACTGTTTCTTAATGATGTCCTGACAGAATCACTTGACGATGGGACACCAAAGTATTACAATAGCAACATCCTCGGACGTTACATGAAAAAAGATTATGGAAACTTTGAATGAAACATTTTAGCAATGTACTTAGTGACAACCTACTATCAGATATTCGTGTAGAGGTATCTGAGAAACATGATGAAGAAGAATGGAAAGGTAGTTTTGCCTGGCGTAATGGATTGATAAAAGGTTTCTTTTCAAATTGTTTATCCACACATATTGGTGGGGAAATGAAAGAAAGAATTGTAAAAGAAATACAACCACTTGTACCAAAATGTAAAGATTATGTATTACAATATTACATTTGGCAACAACTTTCTGGTATCGCTGTTCATAATGATGAAGATAAAGTATTTGGTGCAACAATATATCTAAATGATACATGGGAACCTGAAAACGGTGGAGTTTTTCTATATAAAGATAAAGAAAAAACAGGTCCTGAATGGACTGCTTTATTACCTGAGCATAATACAATGGTCGTGAATGATAATAAGGAACAACATATGGTAACAGCAGTGTCACCATATTCCACTGATTTAAGATACACCATCCAAATTTGGGGAGTAGACGAAACCTATGCAGATTAACCTATGGTATTCAGAGAAACTAAGTCAATGGAGATGGACTTTAACAGAGCAACATTCTGAACGTATGTTACAGAAGTCAGGACAAAACCCAGTTTTAAAACATGCAATGAACGATGTTGCCAATACCGTAGAACATATGCTAGAGTGTAACAAGCAACAATAATCTTATGTTTCCTTATGTAATTGAGGATTCTATACCAGAAGATATGTTTTGGAGAGTGTATGAATTCATGCACTGGCAAGAAGGTTGGATTTTAAATAACAAAGCGTATGACGAATGTTGTTTAAGTTTCTCTAAAAATTTACGTTGGTATTCAAGTCCTGAATTTATTGAAGTTGCTGATTACTTAAAGTTAAAAGTACAAAGAGTAGTAAAATCTAATTTAACTATTGAAAGAGTACTTTGTAACGGACAAGTAACAAACCAATCGTCTATGTTTCATACTGATCCTGGTGATTTTACTTTGGTTTTATTCACTGCTTCTGAATGGAATGCTGAATGGGGAGGAGAGTTCGTATGTGAAGATGATGAAGGTAAACTTCATTACATTACATATAAACCTAACAGATCTGTATTGATACCTGCTTTATGGCAGCATCAAGGATATGCTCCAAACAGAATGACCGATCAATTAAGAACATCACTGGGGATCAACTACAATGTAGTTGACAATATGTTGAAATCCTGATACAATAAATACTACACCATCCCCTCTTTCAATGCAATACGTCCTGTATAACGAAAACTACGACCACGTCGGAACGTTTGATAGTATACAACAAATGAGAAACTTTCTATGTGAAAGAAAGTATGACATTGGCGATAGGACATACATGGAAGATACGTTTGACCACATCAAGGCTATCAAATGGCATTGGGATATTAAGCAAAACTAGGAGGATTATGTCGGGCGATTATCACACACATACAGATAGAAAGTACGATGAAATAATAGAAAGATTAGAAGCATTGGAGAAGAAAATAGAAGCTAAAAACCAAACCCTATATAAAGAATACTGGACTGATTCAAAAAAACATGATGGAAAAACCTTGGGGGAAGTACGAAGTTCTACTTGATGAACCTGAATACAAAGTCAAGAAAATTACTTTGAATCCTAATCAACAGTTCTCATTACAATATCATAATAATCGTTCTGAGGATTGGGTTATTGTTGAGGGATCAGGTACTGTAGCAACTGCTCCTCAATTGACAGTTGGAATAATAAAACCTGCTGCTGTTGGTGATCGATTCCACATCCCAAAAAAGCATATGCACAGGGCAACTGCAGGAGATGATGGGTTAGTATTCATCGAAGTGCAAATAGGAAAGTGTGAAGAAGAAGATATAGTGCGTCTTGAAGATGATTATGGTAGAATAGAAAAGATCAGTCCTATAGAATTAGGTGAACAAAGAGAAATCACAGTATGAACCAACTAAGTGATTATATTAAGGAGTACATTGCATTTACAAAAGATGAATGTGACTTAATCATTGATTTTTATGAAAACAATTTAGATCAAGTTAGAGCTTCTCAGGTATATACTGCTCAAAATCATGGTAATTTAGAGTCAGTTGATGGACTTGCCAGAAAGTCTAATCAAATACAAGTACCTTTTGATGCATCAATTGATGGTTTAATTGAACAAAAAATTAATCAGTTCTTTGCTCAATATCATTGGGACATTGGTAAAATGTTTGATGATGAGTGGGAACAAAACCAAGAAAGAGATGTTCCAGAAAACTTACTTGCAAGTTTTGTATATGAAGATGAAGGATATACTATTGTAAAGTATGAAAAAGATTCTGGTTTTTTTGAATGGCACTTTGATCGATTGGATGATGATAGACAACGTAGACAAAGAGCATTTAGTTGTCTAATATATCTTAATGAGGATTTTGAAGAAGGAGAAACTGATTTCTATTGGTACAAAGTAAAACCTGAAACAGGAAAGATTGTATTTTTCCCATCAGATCATCATTGGCAACATAAAGGAAGAAAACCTTTAAAAGGAGATAAGTATATTATCACTACTTGGTTGCACCAAGCAATTAAAGAAGGTAAAGCAGACATTCCTAGTGGTGCTGACTATCAAGAGTACATTAAACAATCGCAAAAACATTAAAATGATTTTAGTTACAGGTGCTGCTGGTTTCATAGGCAGTAATTTTTTACATTACATTCACAAGAAAACTGATGACGAGATTGTTATTGTAGATAATCTCACTTATGCATCTGATATTAAATACATTGATAAACTAGTCGATAATAAAAGAGTCAAGTTTATTGAGATTGATATTGCTGATGAACAAGCAGTTGATGAATTATTTGTTTCATATAAACCTAATATAGTCTTTCATTTTGCTGCAGAAAGTCATGTAGATAATTCTATTAAAAACTATCGACCATTTATTCAGGCAAATATTTTAGGTACAATTAATTTATTGAATGCTAGTAGAGATGTTGTAGACAAGTTCCATCATATCTCTACTGATGAAGTATTTGGATCACTAGAATATGATGACCCAAATATATTCACAGAAGAAACTTTATACAACCCTAGAAATCCATACTCTGCAAGTAAAGCAGCGTCAGATTATTTTGTTAAAGCATGGCATAACACTTATGGAGTTCCATATCTTATAACAAACTGTTCTAATAACTACGGACCTAGACAACATCCTGAGAAACTGATTCCTCTTACTATTACAAATGCTATTAATGATAGAATGACTTACATGCATGGTGGTGGAGATCAGATCAGAGATTGGTTATATGTCAAAGACCATTGTGAAGCAATCTGGATGTTATATGAACAAGGTATTATGAATGATACATTTAATATTGGTGGTTCATGTGAGAAGAAGAATATTGATGTTGTAAAAGATATACTAGATATCTTAGAAAAACCATATGATCTTATTGGTGTTACAGATGATCGACCTGGTCATGATAAACGCTATGCCATGGATCATTCTAAACTTACTAATGCAATAGGTTGGAAACCTGGTGACAAATGGTTAGAAAATATTAACTCTACAATACAATGGTATCTGTCTCGTTACTACGGTACTATTAATGTGCCACTTTAAAGATTGGATCTATTGTCTTATCATTAAGTTAATGCTATAATTATTATAGAAACAAACAAACCGATGATTGAAGTATTATGCCAGAATGATCCATACAGGTATATCAAAATGCCTGATCTCTTAGAGAATGGACAACCAGACTATCGTATTCAAAAGTGGAACAACCACAATGGATACAAGGACATGTACCTTTGTGATAATTGGATGCAAATGAAAACTGCTATTGAAGACTTTGAGTATACTAAATGGTTAGATCCTGCAGGTGTTCCTTGCTATGTAAAAGATCATGTCAAAGCAGAAGAGTTTTAAAGTCAATTACATATCTACTGGAGATAACCCTGACAAAATGAAATTGCTTGTCAGGGAATATGATAGTGTCGATAAAACACAACAATATAATAAATGTCCTGTTTTTAAACACAGAAAAAACAGAACCTTTGTTGGATATTCTCCTGTAGATTTTAAACTAGGATTTGATAATGGTACTATGTGGTCATCTGATCCTGATTGTATTAACTCAGTGAACGTAACAGATCCTGACCATCCTACTGAATTAGTTTTTCAGTTGGAAATTTGTAATTTTGCTCTCTGGACAAATGAACCTGATGTTTGGATGGATTATAGTTCTCATCCATTAACTTCCTTGAACAATAATTTTACTGTAGTTGAAGGATGGTTTAACATATCTAATTGGAGTAGGAATACTAGTCTGGCAACTCGACTAGTTGATAAAACTAAACCACTTATCATTAAAAAAGGTGATCCTCTATTCAGAGTAACTTTCTTGTCTCCTGATTTAAATAGTGGAGTTATTTTAAAAGAGAGAAGTGAATTAGCTAAATTAGAATTTCATTTATCCAAACCAAAATCTAAAAATTATGAGGAAGGAAACAAATTGTTTTCTAGAACACCGAACAAATGTCCATTTCCCTTTCTTAAATTTCTTTCTAAATAAGGAGGGTTTACAAGACCCCTTTTTTTGTGTATACTATTAACATAAGTAATTTCAAGCATGACGAGAGTAACAACGTACAGCAGCGAATACAAAAAGACCGCCCTAGTACTAGGTGCAGGTGGTTTTATTGGCAGTCATATGGTAAAGAGACTGCGTAAAGAAGGTTATTGGGTAAGAGGTGTAGATTTAAAGTATCCTGACTTTGCTAAGACAGAAGCAAATGAATTTATTGTAGGTGATCTCCGCAGTACTGCATTTGTAAATTCTATTCTTGAGTTCAAAGGGTATCAAGGGAACTATTATAATTCTGTTCCTTATCAACACATCCTTCCCTTTGATGAGATCTACCAGTTTGCTGCCGACATGGGTGGTGCAGGTTTTATATTTACAGGAGAGAATGATGCAGATATCATGCATAACTCTGCTTCTATAAACTTAAACGTGCTTGAAGGTGTCCATCAATTAAATAAAACCTTTGATGGTATAGTAAAAGAATATACTGTTTGTAATCGTCCTAAGTTGGATCAACCAACTAAGATTTTCTACTCTAGTTCTGCTTGCATGTATCCAGAGTACAACCAACTTGACCCTAATAATCCAGATTGCCGTGAAGAATCAGCATATCCCGCAGCACCAGACTCAGAATACGGATGGGAAAAACTCTTTTCGGAGCGTCTCTATCTTGCTTACAACCGTAATCACGGTATTCCTGTGCGTGTTGCCAGGTATCATAATATCTTTGGACCACAAGGAACATGGAATGGAGGAAGAGAAAAGGCACCAGCAGCAATTTGTAGAAAAGTAGCATACCTTCCTGATGTTGGAGGACCAATTGAAGTATGGGGTGATGGTGAACAGACACGTTCATTCCTTTATATTGATGAATGTGTTGAAGCAACTTGGAGATTGATGAATTCTGATTTCTTAGGACCTGTAAATATTGGTTCAGAAGAAATGGTTACTATTAATGAACTTGTAAGTATTACTGCAAAAGTTGCAGGTAAAGCAGTTCAGAGAAGACATAAATTAGATGCACCCCTTGGAGTCCGTGGTCGTAACTCAAACAATGATCTTGTAAGAGAGAAACTTGGATGGGATTATTCACAACCTCTTGAAGAAGGTATCCGTAAAACATATGAATGGATTTCAGAACAAATTAAATCTGAAAGTACATTCCAAACCGAAGTTCTTGATGAAGTTTTAGCATGAGTTTATCTGTGTATGGTGCGACTGGATACATTGGTCGCACATTTTGTAATATGTTTCCTAAAAAGTCTCGTGCCATTGATAGAGGGCAAAGGACTCCAATGGACAAAGACATTTTATATTTTATTAGTACAACACACAACTATAATGTGTTCAAGGAAATTACATTGGATGTAAAGAGTAACCTTATGGTTCTCACTGAAGTACTTGACCGAGTTGTAGAAGTTAAAGATCGTAGGTTCGATACTCATGAAGACATTACGTTTAATTTTATTAGTTCTTGGTTTGTATACGGTGATGCAAATGACAATCCAGTTTCCGAAGACGGACTCTGTGATCCAAGAGGGTTCTACTCCATTACGAAGAGAGCAGCAGAACAACTAATCATTTCTTTTTGTGAAACCTTTGGAGTTAAGTATAGAATCCTTAGGTTATGTAATGTTCTAGGTGATAATGACCCTGATGCATCACTACAGAAAAATGCAATCACACAGATGATTGAAAATATGCGAAATGGTCAACCAATTAGACTGTATAATGAAGGAACAGATATTAGAGATATCTTACATGTAAAAGATGTTTGTAGAGCAATTGACTTGGTGATTGAAAAGGGAGAGAAAAACCAGATTTATAACATTGGAAGTGGACAACCTACTAAGGTTGGTGATATAATTGACAGAGCAAAAGAACTTTTAAACTCTCCCTCTGAAATTGTTTCTGTACCATCTCCTAAGTTTCATTCTATTGTACAGACAAAAGATTTCTGGATGGATACTACTAAATTAAAATCTCTTGGTTTTGAACCACAGATTTCTACTGATGATTTGATTAAACAACTATGCAAGATCTGATTAAAAATTTTATTTCTACGGCTAAGGAACGTGACTTAGACCTCTTCCCATATCTTGCCAATAAGAAATCATTTGATCCTACAAAAGATACTGTTTATTATAGTGGTCCTTATTGGGATGATGAAGAACCAACTACGATTATTGAAGCAATACTGAAAGGTAAATGGTTACCTGCTGGTGAGAAAGTTAATAAGTTTGAACGTGAGTTCTCCAAGATGTTTGGATTTGATAAGTCCATCATGGTAAACTCTGGTAGTTCTGCTAATCTTGTGATGCTTGCTGCACTCAAGAAGTATTATAATTGGCAAGATGGTGATGAGATTATTGTATGTTGTTGTGGATTTGCAACTACGATTGCACCTATTATTCAAAACAATTTAAAACCTGTCTTTGTTGATATTGATTGGAAAGATCTTAACTGGGATATAGACCAGATCTCATCTAAAATTAATGAAAGAACTAGAGCAGTATTTTCTTCACCTGTTTTAGGTAACTCTTATGATCTTGAATGGTTACTTGACATCTGTGAGACAAATAATATTCAGATGATTTCTGATAATTGTGATTCTCTTGGAAGTACTTACAAAGGTAACTTCCTTACATCATGCTCTGTTGCAGCATCTTGTTCTTTCTATCCTGCTCACCACATTTCTACTATGGAAGGTGGTATGGTTTCTTCTAATATTCCTGATATTGTTGATCTTGCCCGTAGTTTTGCATGGTGGGGTCGTGGTTGTTGGTGTGTTGGTTCACAGAATAAACTTCCTAATGGTGTATGTGGTAAACGATTTGATAATTGGTTAGGTGATGAGATTGGTATTGTAGATCATAAGTATGTGTTTGGTGTTGCAGGTTATAATTTAAAACCACTTGATCTACAAGGTGCAGTTGGTTCTGTTCAACTCAAGAAGTTTGATGAGATCCATACTAAGCGTAGAATAAACAAAGCAAACTTAGATGGTATCTTTGAGAAAGTTGATGGTCTCCGTACTATTAATGAACTAGAAGAATCAGAGACTAGTTGGTTTGGTGTTCCTATTGTTTGTAGAGATAAGAAACAAAAGACAGCACTAGTTAAACATCTGGAAGATAATAGAGTTCAAACAAGAAATTATTTTGCAGGTAATATTCTTCAGCATCCTGGTTATCGTCACCTTGGTGATGCATCCAAATACCCAAATGCTAATCAAGTATTAGACAAGGTATTCTTTGTTGGTTGTTCTCCTACAATTACTGAGGAGATGATTGAGTATGTTGATCAAGTAGTTACGAAGTTTCCTAATGACTAATTATGGTTTGTTACCACTATTCCCGATGTTTTTATATCGTGGAAAGTTTCAAACTCATTCAAAGTGGAAAGACAAAATTTTTCCAATTATAAAACGTAGATACGAAGAACAGAATGGGTCAAATAGTTCTTCTTGGAATTGTGATTGCTACACCTCATTCTTTGATGATAGTATGGTTGACTATACTAAGGAAACTGAGATCCCTATAGGAGAATTACTACAGGACATGTCACAGAATATCCAAGAAGCAATTAAAATGGCAGAGTTTTACCCTAATTCTTTTTTTGTATCTCAACAATGGTTTAATGCATATGGTTCAGGACAGAATCAAGAGGGACATAACCATGTTCCTTCACATCTGTCTGGTGTCTATTATATTAACTATAATCCAGACAAGCATAATTCAACATCATTTATGAATCCTAATAAAATGTTCTATGAAGCACCAAGATATAATATTCAGGAGTACGACCCTACCTTATATGGTTATGGTTGTTATCAGGAAGAAATGAGACCTACCATTGAAGAAGGTGATATTGTAATTTTTCCTTCTCAAATAGAACATGGAGTTCAAATGCAACCTAAAAATGATGAATTGTACGTGTCATTTTCCTTTAATGTGGAGTTATCTAAATGAATAAAATAACAATACTTGGATCTTCAGGACAGATTGGTGCATATCTAACACAATATTTTACAAAGAAAGGATATCTTGTAAGAGAGTTTGATATTGCAAATGGTCAACATGAAGACATGACACATATTCCAAATCCATTTTTAAGAAATTTAATTATGGATTCTGATTTTGTTTTCTTTCTTGCTTTCGATGTAGGTGGATCACATTATCTTAAGAAGTATCAACATACTTTTAAGTTTATAGATAACAACACTCGAATGATGGCAAATGTATTTGGACATTTGAGTGAATATAAAAAACCATTTTTATTTGCATCATCTCAAATGAGTAATATGTCTTACTCACCTTATGGTGTGATGAAAAGAGTGGGTGAACTATACACCAAGTCTCTTGGTGGATTGATTGTTAAGTTCTGGAATGTATATGGTATTGAACATGATATGGAAAAGGCACATGTTATAACAGATTTTATTGTAAAGGGATTTAAAACTGGTGTAATTGATATGATGACTGATGGTACAGAGGCAAGAGAATTTTTATATGCAGAAGACTGTTGTGAAGCATTGGAGTCAGTCATGAAAAATTATGAAAAACTCACTTCTGATGATGAACTACATATTACAACTGGAAACTATACAACTATCTTAGAAATTGCAGAAGAAATTAAATTATTATTTTCTGGTATTGGAAGAGATGTTATCATTAAACCAGCTAAGTCAAAAGATGAAGTACAGAAAGACGCAAGAAATATACCAGACCCATATATAAAACAATTCTGGACACCTAAGACTTCTGTTAAAGAAGGATTGAAAAAAGTATTTTCGGAGATGAAAAAAAGTTATGAGTAATGATTATGGTTGGGCAATCAACTCCAACAACAATGAAAAATACAATGCTGCCTGTCTAAAAGCAGCAGAAGATGACGAAGCATTTTCTACATTCAAAATAGATCCTGACTACACTAAGATTCTTGAGGGAGGACCTAGAGAGGTAGCTGATTATTACTATAGTAAAATCATGACTCACCCTCTCTATAGTATTTGGAAAGATAACGTAGATAAGTTCTTAGTAAATGAATCTTATTGCAGACCTAAACAGTATGAATTTGAATTTGGTAAGTGCTCTTCTGCCACATTAAAAAATTCATATAACATGTTAGATGTTATGAATTTTATTGCAGACTCTAGTGTCCAGACTATCGTAGAAATTGGTGGAGGATATGGTGGTGTTGCTTGTATGCTTCATGAATTATCAGATAACTTTGACAAGTATATTTTGATTGATACTCCCGAAGCATGTAAGTTGGCAGATAGGTACTTGAAAGAAATTGGAAAGAGTGGTAAAATTATAACATTACCTTGCACTGAAGTTGAAAATTATGACTTTGGTGATAGAATTGATTTGACTATCGCAGTCAACTCTCTATCTGAATGTGACCTAAAAACTCAGTTAATGTATGTGAATAAAGTGATCACGCAATCACAATACACTTACATTGTTAGGAACATTGACTCTGAAGAAAATGCATTCAACCATAAACAATGTGTTGCTGCTTTAGATGATACCTTCTTGGTAGATGATAGTGAACAGATTGAGGAAAAGTGGAGTCAAAACCGTGTTGTTTATGTCAAAAAAGATGAAAATGGATAGCAAAACCAAACTGGTATTTGCACTTGAACATATCGCACACTTGCATGATTTATTTGAAGACAACCAGTTTGAAAAATACTTGCAAGATGCAGTATATACACTTGAGTATGAATGCGAAAGACAATTGAAATTAGAACTGGAGAAGAAACATGAAGAAGTCTGAACTAATACATTGGAGATTGCAAGCAATGCTTCGTGAAAATTCTTTTAGTGATTTAAAATACTTGGGTGTCAAACCAGATAGTATTGGTATCAATCAACATTGGTATATGATAGGTGAACATGAAGTTTCTTGTGACTCAATTACAGAATTGGAGGGTGTTGAAGAATGAAAAAGATTCGTAAAGTATATGATTGTTTTAATTTGTCTCATGAACCACTCAAACTATTACTTCTAAGACTTAGAACTCATTATGATCATGTAGATCATTTCTGTATCAATGAGAATGCCATTACTTACAGTGGTGTTGAAAGGGAATGGATGATCCCCAAGTATGAAAAGGAACTTGAACCATACATGGATAAGATCATTTATCGTCAGATTGATATTAGAGAAAGAAATTTAGATTGGTCAACTTTTAAACAGGACTATCATTCTGACAGAGATGTAGAAGATAAAAGAACTTGGCCAGAACGTTGGCAACGTTCAATGTATGGTAGAGATTGTTTGATTGAATCTCCTTTAGAACATGCTAGTAATGATGATATTATTATTCAGAGTGATCTTGATGAGATTATCCTTCCTGAGGCACTGGCAGATATTCAAGAATGGTTTACTGATGACAAAGCAATCTACACTGGTCATCAAAAGTTTTTTATGTGTCATGTTAATCGATTGATGTATGAAAATGGTGAACCTGTTGAGAAGTGGAGAGGTCCTCAGTTCTGCACTCTTGCATATATTAAAGCATTTGGTGGATTCAATACTTGTCGTAATCCTGGTAAAGGTCCTGATCACCTTAAAGAATATCTTATCGATGGTTGTGGTTGGCACTTTAGTTTCCTTGGTGGTAATGATAAAATCAAAGAGAAACTACAGGGTTATGGTCACCAAGAACATAATAATGACATGGTGAAAGATAACCTTGAGGAGAATATTAAAAACAATAAAGATATTCTTGGAAGAGGTTATTATGATTATAAAATAGTTCCTTTTGATCCCGAAGAGTACCCTAGGGAATTAGTATTGAACCAAGAATTCTACGAGGAGTTTATCTATGCTGACAACTGAAATTTATAGAGGATCTGGAATCGGTAATCAATTGTGGAACTATGTTGTAACTCGATTAATTGCTGAAGCAAATGGATATGAGTTTGGTATCCAATGTCCAGAACGTTGGAAGGGTGCCAAGTTTATGCCTGTAGATCTTGGTAAAGAAATCACTGGTGGATCTGGTCCTGAAGGAGGACCTCCTACTTCTTTACCTGAAGGCATCGAAAGATACTATGCAGAACTTAAGATTCCTCATCCTAAGAATGGTTGGAATATGGGATTTGTTGATCCAGGACTTCTATGTGTTGCTGACAATACTAAAATTGAAGGTACGATGCAGAAGATGTCATACATTAGAGAACATCGTAGTAAGATTCAAGAGTGGTTAGAATATAAACCTTCTCACTTACAGGAATATTACGATTGTCATGACTGTTGTATTATTCAATTCCGTGGTGGTGATTATCTAACTGGTGCATCTGTGCTTCCTCCAGAATATTATTCTATGGCAATGGATAATATGAGAAACATTACTGGTAATTATAATCTAAAATTTTATGTTGTTACTGATGATCCTGGTGCTGCAAAGAAGTTTATTCCTGATGCTGAGGTAATTGGATCTGCTATCGATGAAGAGAAAGATGAACTACAAGGTAGTATTGGATGGTATAAGTATCCTGGTGGTCCTATTGGAATTGATTACTCTATTCTAAACAAGGCAAAGTATATTATTATGAGTGCATCTACTTTTTGTTTTTGGCCAGTCTGGTTGAACGATAGTGCAAATGTTGTTATCTCTCCTAAGTATTGGTTTGATTGGAATAGATCTGATGGATGGTGGAGACCTGATGATTCAATTGTTGATAACTGGACGTATATGGATCAAGAAGGTAACCTTTGCAAAGGTGATGATTGTAGAGTAGAATATCAAGAGTATAAGAAGAAGAGTCCATACTATGCTTGATCTAAAAGATGTAACGTTAGTAGCATTAACTAACATGCGTATGGAAGGGCACATCTCTGCCCTTATGGAAAGTACTGAACACATCAAATTTGGTGATGTAAAACTAATCAGTGAAAAGGATAAAGTCCCCTCAGGTCTACCTAGTGTGATCAACGTTGAGGAGATGATTTATCCTATTCGTAGTATTGATGATTATAGTTTTTACATGATCTATAACATTGGACAGCACATTGAAACAAACCATATGTTAATCATTCAGGATCATGGGTTTGTTGTTAATCCTGAAGCATGGACTGATGAGTTCTTAGAGTATGATTACATTGGTGCACCATGGGCATGGTCTGAGAATGCATACATCGATCCTTTTGGTAATCATCAAAGAGTTGGAAATGGTGGAGTTTCTCTCCGCAGTAAAAAACTAATGGATGTTCCTAATAAAGTTGTCATCCCATGGGATGTAAACCAAGGAGATTTCTATAAGCACATGGATGCTGGCTTGTTTAATGAAGATGGAAATATCTGTGTTCATAACAGACATCTATATGAAGAACAAGGATGTAAATATGCTCCCGTAGAAGTTGCAGCAAGGTTCTCATATGAAAGAGACCTTCCAGAGAACAAAGGACTAACTCCTTTCGTATTTCACTATACATTACCCCCTTCATTAAGATGAACAAAGTTATTATTTGGGCACATAAACTTCATACCTCAACTCATAGTTACGTTCAGAACGGATACTACAGAGCATTCAAGAAACTTGGTTGGGAAACACATTGGGTTGATACTACTGACGTAGATAGTGTAGACGTATCAAACTCTGTAATTTTTGTAGAGGATTCTGTGAAGGCAGGTATGCCAATCAGAAAAGATTGTAAGTATATTACACACCATCTTCCCACACAAGAGTTGGTTGATCAAGGTATCCCATATGAGAATATTATAAAACTTGGTAACTATCTTCCTCAAGAAGAGATCCATGAGAAGGTTGCCGATCTTACTTATTGGGATGAATCTACAAGATCAATTTATCAATGTTGGGGAACTGATCTTCTACCAGATGAAATTGATACTGATGATTATGTTGAATTCGTACCTACCAGAAAGAAAGTAAATTATGTTGCAATGCTCTATGAACAAGGACCATGGTGGGCTCAAGAGTTCGCAAACATTATGAATGAAAAGCACCAAGTTCAGTTTGATGTCTATACTCAGAATGCATCTGATGAAGAGAATAGAAACTTAATTAGATCTTCGTTTTTATGTCCTGACTTTAGAAGTGATTGGCACTTGCAATGTGGGTACATTCCGTGTAGAATGTTTAAGAATATTAGTTATGGTAGAATTACTGGGACTAATTCTCCACTGGTGAAAAGAGCATTAGGAGATCATATTGTGTTTGGTGGTACACCTCATACTTTGTATGAAAACCTTTTAAATGCAGAGGTAAATAGAACAGTTGACATGAAGGCAGCAATGACTTATGTTAAAGAAAACCATACCTTCATCAATCGTGTAAACAATCTCCTGAAATTCTTATGATCGGTTTTAATCATATTGGTCGGCATGGACGACTTGGTAATCAGATGTTTCAGTATGCTGCCTTGAGAGGTATTGCTAATAAACATGGATATGAATTTACTATTCCTGATTCCACCTTTAAAGATGAGTGGCACGATCATCAATTATTTGAAGCATTTACTCTTCCTAATTTAAAATCAAAAACATTTATTCCTGGTACATATCATCAAGAGAAACAGTTTCATTATGATCAAGAGTATGTTGATAACTGCCCAGACAATGTAAACTTGTTTGGTTATTTTCAAACTTATAAGTATTTCTCTGACATTGAAGATAGTATCCGTCAAGACTTCACATTTAAAAAAGATGTTCTTGAACCTTGTAAAGAAATGATGGAAGATTTTGATGAGATTATTTCACTTCATGTTCGTAGAACTGACTATGTTGAGAAGGCAGTTGATCATCCACCATGTTCAATGGAGTATTATGAGAAAGCACTATCAAAGTTAGATCCCAAAATACCTGTTCTTGTTTTCTCTGATGAACCTGAGTGGTGTATGAAAGAAAAACTTTTTGCAGGTAATAGATTTATGGTTTCTGAATCAGGTAATAATTTAATTGATATGTGTTTGATGACTATGTGTACACACCACATCATTGCTAATAGTTCCTTCAGTTGGTGGGGTGCTTTCTTATCTAAGAGTGAACAGATTATTGCACCTAATAGATGGTTTGGAACTGAAGGATATACAGCAGCAAATAATACGCAAGACATTATACCCAATACTTGGATAAAATTATGAGAGTTTCTATTTGTATTCCTACCCATGAGGCAGGTGGTAACGGACATGAATATTTAAATGAATTGTTAGGAACAATTAAAGGTCAGTCCTACCAAAATTTTGAAGTCATTGTATCTGATCATAGTAAGAACCATGATATTATGACTGTATGTGAGGCATATTCTGATGACATTGAGATTAGATATGTTCGCAACTTCTATGGAAGAGGTAGAATCTCTCCTAACATTAATGTAGCAATGTCACTTGCTTCTGGAGATATCACCAAGATTATGTTTATGGATGACTTCTTCTATTCTAATCTTGCTCTAGAAACTATTGTCAATGCCATGGCAGATGGATCAAAATGGGCAGCATGTGGTTACAACCACACTAAGAATACTAAAGAATACTTTAGAGAGAGGACACCTAAGTGGGCGAAGTTTCAACTTGAAGGAAACAACCTGATTGGTAATCCATCTGTCATTACATTCAGAACAGAGATTTCTGAATTCTTTGATGATAATGTAGACTTGTTTATGGACACTGATTTCTACCAACGTCTTTATTCTTCATTTGGTTTACCAAAGATTATTGATAAGACTATTGTTTCTATAAGAGAGCATGATGATAGAGTAAGTGCTAATACAAAATATGATGGTCAGTTTTCAAATCCAGAGGATGGAACTTCTTGGTTAATTAATAAAGAAGAAATTGAATACCTTTGGCATAAGTATGGTAAACCAGATGAAAGATAATTTAAAAGATGTAACTTTTATTATTCCTGTAAGGATTGAATCTGATGACAGACTTAGGAATGTCATTACATCTCTGTGCTATCTAAACACAGTATTTGATACGAACTTTATTATACATGAGCATGATAAAGAATCTATCTTTTTTACTTCAGCTCTTCCACAAATTGAAGAATATTGTGAGGGTGATATTTTTAATATCAATCATTCCTTTATTCAAACTGATGACCCATTGTTTCATCGACAAAAGGTTCTCAATGATATGTTGATGGAGGTAGAAACTTCTGTTGTTGTAAATTATGATACAGATATTTTACTTGATAGAAACTCCTATAAAGAAGCATATAAATTAATTAGGGAAGGTGCTGATCTTGTGTATCCTTATGCACAAGGACTTGCTCAACAAAGAGTAAACGCAACCGATGAAGTCGTATCTGATTTTTTAAATAATGATTTCGATTTTAAAACCTTGACCGATGTATCTACTCGTTATGACGCACAATATGGATTTTGTCAATTCTTTAATACTAAGTCTTACATTGAGGGTGGTATGGAGAATGAAAACTTCAGAGCATATGCACCAGAAGATGTTGAAAGATACCACAGATTCAAAAAGTTAGGGTATAATGTACAGAGGTGTGGTAATACAGTATACCACTTAGAACATTCCCGAACTGAAAACTCTTGGTTCAATAACCCACACATGGATCATAATAATAAGGAATGGGAAAAGACCCAAAGATTTGATAAACACCAACTAAAAGACTACATTACTAATCTTCCATACTATGTTTCAAGAACTACCACCACCAGTAATTAAAAATAAAGCAGTAGAAAAACTAAAAGGATTTGGTCCTGTCTACTGTATCAATCTTGATGGTCAACCAGAGAGATGGGAATATATGCAATCTCAATTTAAAGAATGGGAACTCACTGATGTAACCAGAATTTCTGCATATGATGGTAGAGATGATGACCTTAGTGAGATACTTACTGGTAGGTATCCTGATATGATGACCTCTGGTGAAATTGGATGTGTTACTTCTCACCTTAAAGCAATCAAGACTTGGTTAGAAACATCTGATAGTGAGTATGCAATCATGATGGAAGATGATTGTGATATGAGTATTGTAAAATCTTGGAGATTTAATTGGAAACATGTTATATCTAAGTTACCTTATGACTGGGACATTTTCCAGATGGCAATTATTAGTACTACAACTATTCATGCTAGACTTCATGAAAGATTTGTAAATGATTTCTCTACTGCCTGTTATGCTATTCGTAGATCCCATGCAGAGAAACTAATGCGTTTTCATGAAAGACGTAATGGTAAATGGAAACTTGACAGTGGAGTCAAACCACGTCCAGTTGCTGATGACTTACTTTATAATCCTGGTAAATCTTATGCTATGCCATTGATGCTTTATCATATTCCTTTAGGTTCTTCAATTCACCCAGAGCATGTTGATGTTTTCCATCGTAGTAGTTACATGGGTATTAAGAACTTTTGGGATAGTCAAGCACCTCAGTTGGATTCAAAAACTTTAGATGGTTTATTTGATTATGACCCATACTTAGGAAGGGTAGCACCATCTTCAGATGTTGAACCAACACCTGTAGGTAAAGAAGCAGAAACAGAAGAAGTCGAACTTGATAAATAAAGCAGCATTAAAATATAACTATGGCAGATACTAAAGTTGAGAAACCTAAAGGTCCTATTGGCAAACTTAAAGATGCAATGGACGACAAGGAAGAGCAACTTGCTATTCTTAGTACGTTTGTACGATTAGGTATCTTGATCTGGTCTGGTGGCATATTGACATTAAATTATGTTACAATACCAGGATGGGAACAAGACAAAATTGATCCGACCTTCATAGCTTCAGTGTTTACGGGAGTTACAGCTACTTTCGGTGTCCAAGCTGGGGGTAAGAAGAAGAGTTCTAGTGGTGATGGTGCACAGATATCAAAGAAAGATATGGAAGCATTAATTGAAAAAGCAACACAGGCAGCACCAACTCAAACTATCAAATTAGAAGTTCCTGCAGTAAAAATTAGTTCTTAAAACATGAATAACATTGGATTGGAAGTTGTCTTCTGGACAACATTATCAATTTACTTACTTGCAAAGGTAGGTGTATTTAAGAAATGACCGTGGTTCACGGTGTGAATATTATGGTACTGATCTTAGTAATATCAGTTACAATTGTGATAGCCTATATAATGAAATATGCTTTTGAGGAATTAAACGATGCAGAAACTGATTAATGGAATTGCTATTGCAAGTGGTATTGTATCTCTCACCGTTGTTGGTATTGGTGGTTACGTATTCATACGCAAGGATGCGATTATCGAAAACATCAAAACAAAGATTACAGAAGCAGCGTTAGGATCTGTTACTGGATCTCTTCCATCTTTATTACCAGATGCAACAGGTCCAGATCTTCCTATTCCTTCTGCTCCTGTAGAAGTAGTACCAAAATTATAAGAGGTTATTATGAAATTGGATATTAAATGGATATCAATTGGAGTTGTTGGTAGTCTCTTTGCAGTATCTCATCTAGGAATGATAGGATATATTGCTAGTAGAAAGACTGAAAGTAAGTTACCTAAGTTAGACATACCAGTAACACCATATACATCCTATGTTGTACAGGCAGATAAGGAAGGATATAAGTTAAGTTATACTGCTAATGATCCTAAGACAGCATATATCACTAAGGATATCAAAGAGAAAGGTGGTTTCTTAGGTCTTGCAAATGAAACTACTAAGGTAGTAGAAGAATACTTCATGGATGGTCAGATCAACCAAGGAGGTCCTGTTTCTAATCATAGGTCTTGGATTGATATGCAACCTGGTTTGACACCACAGCAATCAGACGCAGTAACTGCTGCACGAAAAAGTGAAGCCTGTATCAAAGCAATCGGATCAGCAGAAGGTACAGGTCGTCTTGTTGGTACAAGCATTGGTGCGGCTGCTGCTCCTTCTCTCAGTAGTATCCCCTTTGTTGGTTGGGTCGCTGCTGGTTGGGTGGCAATGTTTGGTGGTAATCAGGGAGCTGATATAGGTGGAAATATGGCGGAGGACTTGAATAAAAACTGTTAATGGAAATAGAAGAGATTAATATTAGAGGTGTCAGTGTACCTGAGATCCCTATTGTGAATCCTAATGTTAGTACTCCATTAGTTCCATGGGCACCACCCGTGACAGTAAACATTGGGAGTCCAATAGTTGATATGCCAGGTTGTGTGGAAGCACACCCAGAAGATAAAGGTAAAAGTCCCTCTCTTCCTAAGGAAGATCCTGAGAGCAATTAGTAATACAAAGAGATGTTCCACCACCACAAGTTGAACCACCACCAGAGGTTGAACCACCTGAGGTTCCCCCTACTGGTGATCTTGGAGGAGAAGTACCTTGTCCAGGTCCTGCCAACTTAAGAGTTGGTGACTTAACACAGTCAGGTGATGAGAGAGTTACTGGTCATGAACTAAGTGCAGATGGTAAAACCTGTATAACGTTGTATGAACCTACCACACCAGCCGAGAAATTTTTACCTTCTATAAATCAAGCAACGACTACAGTGGCTATAGCAGTGGTAGCAACAGCAGGAGCTGCAGCAACACCATTACTATTAAGACTTATAAAACCAATTATCAAAAAACTTACTACAACTGTACAAAAAAAATTGGGTAAGAAGATTACTCCACCTACCCGTTCAGAAATAAAAACTAATGAATATCGTGCAAAGAAAGGTTTGCCACCTATAAAGAAATAATTATTTACCGTATCCTATTGATACTTCTTTTAAAACACTTGCATCATTACTAACCTTAGGAGTAATCTTAGGGATGCTATGTGCATGTGGAGCTATATTATTTACATTCTGTACAACAACGTCAGCACATACACTATAATAAGGAGACTTTGGATGGAACATGATACCTTCTTTCATCAAATTTCCACAATTTTTCAATCTGGCTATCTCAAAGTCTAATCTTTTATTAGCAGTGTTTTGTAGCATATATGCTATGTTTGCAGCAGCTGCATCTTTACATTGCTGCTGTAGTTCTTTATCTAATGGTGTACTCCATGTCATGGAGAAACCTGCACTTAAACTATAATTATCTTTCTGTCCAGTTCTTGTGGGAACATGATAGAGGATGTCACCTGGATTATCTGGTGCACCATCATCATCTAAGTCACGCATGTCGTACACTGGCGAATCATAATATCCCTCGTACGGTTTTGTC
>LUMN01000390.1_pt1 | contig 19926 bp, 16 predicted proteins | sample 729991 | NCBI WGS metagenome assembly LUMN01 (sample SAMN03860262, study PRJNA289734) | marine metagenome | biome: seawater column; feature: ocean; material: water; isolation source: Red Sea water column Station 22 - depth 25m | place: Saudi Arabia: Red Sea | collected 2011-10-15 | depth 25 m
TATCTATATTAAGTAAAAAGCTTAAATCCTTTCCAATTGATATTGAATTATTTTTTAGATCGGTTGTTCCAAAATATTTTTGATTATTTGATATTTCTAGTTTCTTAAAATCATTTTTCAAATATCCTTTTAAAAGTACACCCTTTGTATTTAGTTTTGAGAGAATTACTGCTTCTCCATCATTTGAAACAATGCCTTTTGCAAAGTCTGTATCATTAATTAAAACTAAGGGCTTGTCGTAAGGTTTTACAACAGCATGGGCATTAAAACCTACAATTTTATTTATTAACTCTGTTCTAAAACCATTCATTACTGACATAACAATTATTAATACAGCGACACCCAAGCCTATGCCGATAAAGGAAAAGATAGAGATTACATTTAAAAAGCCATCTTTTTTTCTAGCTTTTAAAAACCTAAATATAATCTCTTTTTCTAGTTGTGAAATCAATTTTGCTTAGCTTTTATTATTTGTGAAGCTATATCTTCAACCTTCAACTTTTGAGTTTCTCCATCGATTTCCTTAAACTCATATAAATTTCCCTCAGATTTGCTTCCGATTATCAATTGATATGGAATTCCGATTAAATTAAATTTTTTTATTTTAGCTGAAATATTTTCGTCTGTATCATCTATGATTGTTTCTATGTTTTTTGATTTTAGAAATTCATGTACTTTAATAGACTTTTCTAAATTAGATTTATCATTTTTATTTATCATTGGAATAATCGCACAATCATAAGGTGTTACTGACATAGGCCATTTCATAATACCGTCTTTATCGTTATATTTTGCCTCAATTATGGCACCAACAAGTCTAGAAACTCCTATTCCGTATGATCCCATTTTAACAAATTCTTTTTTTCCATTAAAATCAACAGCAGCATTCATTGGTTTTGAATATTTGTCTCCAAAATAAAATATATTAAAATCAACAGCTGCATTCATTGGTTTTGAATATTTATCTCCAAAATAAAATATGTGGCCAACTTCAATACCTTTGGTATTTACTCTATATTCTTCTGCAACAGATTTTTCAAATTCATCTTTATTAAATTTTTCATCTGTTACTGAGTAAAACTTTTCGTATTGTTTTCTTAATACACCTAATGACTCTTTATCTAAAATTGTTTTAGAGCTGTCTACATCAAAAATTCTCTTATCTGTGTAAATTTTACTTTCACCTGTGTCAGCAAGAATGATGAATTCATGTGATAAGTTTCCTCCTATAGGACCAGTGTCAGCAGCCATAGGAATTGCGGATAAATTTAGTCTCTTAAAAGTTTTTAAATATGAAAGAAAAAATTTATTGTACGAAAATATTGCATCATCATCTGTTAAATCAAAAGAGTAGGCATCCTTCATATAAAATTCTCTACATCTCATAATTCCAAATCTTGGTCTTAACTCATCTCTAAATTTCCATTGAATATGATATAATAATTGAGGTAAAGATTTATATGATTTAAAGGAAGATCTAAAAATTTCTGTCACAAGTTCTTCGTTAGTTGGACCATATAACATTTCTCTATTTTGACGATCCTTAATTCTTAACATTTCTTCACCATAATCTTCATATCGTCCACTTTCCTTCCAAATTTCGGATGATTGAATTGTGGGCATTAATATTTCTTGAACACCAACACGGTCTTGTTCTTCTCTAACTATTTGTTCTATTTTTTTCATGACTTTAAATCCAAGCGGTAACCAAGAATAAATTCCAGCAGAGGACTGTTTAATCATGCCTACTCTTAACATTAACTGGTGTGATTTAATTTTAGCCTCAGATGGATTATTTTTTAGTATCGGAATAAATGATTTTGAAAAAAACATTAATTTAAAAAGTTACGTAAATTTAAAATTTCATTAATTACTAATAGATATATAACTATAAAAATACCAGACGTAATTAAAGTACAATAAATTATTTTTTTAGTTATTTTTGGATTTTCTGGGGCCCCAGGGTCAACTCCCTCTATATTTCCCTTTTTTTCACGATTAACATCTATAGGTAGAATGGCAAAAAAAACTATCCACCACAAGCACACATATACAACTATTGAGCCTGTAATACTCAATTAAATCCTCACTAAATTTATATTTGTGTAAGGTCTTTTTCCTAATTTTTCTTTTGTGTACTTTCTACAAGTTATTTTAAGAGCATCAATTAAATTTGATTCTTGCTTTTTATTATTTAAAGAAAAAGTTTTTGCTGTTTTTTCAATTTCCTCTTCAAGATTAAATGTAAATTCATCTTTTTCGTATATAGGTAAACCTCTAAAAGTTAATAAAGGTTTGTTATGAATATTACCATTTGGAGTGATTACTAATGTTGCTTCTATTAATCCGTTGGTAGATAAATTTTTTCTCTCTTTGATAGATTGAGCATCTTCTTCAACACTTATAGAACCATCTACGTAAAGTCTTCCACTTGGAGCTTTATCATATACTTCAGGTTTATCACCTGGATAAATTCTAACTATATCACCATTTTCTACTCTAACAGGATATGGGACTTGCATTTCTTTAGCAAAATTTATGTGTTCAATCATATGTCTATGTTCACCATGAACAGGTATGACTGATCTTGGTTTTATCCAGTCATACATATCCTTTAAATCTTCTCTATTTGGATGTCCTGATACATGAATAAATTCACTATCTTCAGAAATTACTTCTATACCTTCTCTAACTAATTGATTGTGAAGTTTGTATAATTTTTTTTCATTACCTGGAATAATTTTTGAAGAAAATATAACTGCGTCCCCTCTCTCAACAAAAACATCTGGATGTGTATAATTTGAAATACGGTTCATTGCACCCATTGGTTCTCCTTGACTACCAGTACATAAGTAAACAATTTTTTCTCTTGAAATATTTTTTGCATCTCTTGCATCAAGTGGTTCAATAACATTTTGCAAGTAACCACATTGCCTAGCAGCTTTATAAATTCTATGCATTGAACGGCCCACCAAAGCAATTTGCCTACCTGTTTTTTCAGCACAATAAAAGGCAGACTCCATTCTAGCTACATTTGAAGCGAAAGAAGTAATAATTATTCTTTTCTTTAATCTTTCCATTATCTTTAGCATATTTTTTCTTACATCGAGCTCAGATCCTGCTCTTCCTGCACTAAATACGTTTGTTGAGTCACATATCATTGTCAAAACACCTTCTTCACCAATTTCCTTTAATCTTTTTGAATTCATATTGTCTCCAGTTAATGGATCTGGATCACACTTCCAATCACCAGTGTGTAATATATTTCCAACAGGTGTTTCAATTTTTAGTCCATTAGGTTCTAGTATAGAATGTGTTAATGTAACAAATTCTATTTTAAAAGGACTTAAATCTACAATGCTATTTAATTGAACAACTTCTAGATATCCTGTTACATCAATTTTTTTTTCCTTAAATTTTTCTGAAATTAACACTGATGTAAATGGAGTAGCAAATATTTTACATTTTAGTTTTGGCCATATATGAGCAATTGCACCAATATGATCTTCATGTGCATGAGTTAGAACAATACCTAATAAGTCATCTTTTTTATCAACAATAAATCCAGGGTCAGGATATATTAAATCAACTCCAGGAATTGCATCATCTGCAAAAGTAACTCCTATATCTACAATTATCCATTTTCTATTATCTGGATTTCCATAGGCGAATAAATTCATATTCATCCCAATTTCTCCAGATCCCCCTAAAGGGCAAAAAATTAATTCTTCTTTCATTTATTTAAATACATAGCAGCCTTTAAAACTCCATCAGTAGTTAAATTAGATTTTATTTTTACTCTTAGTTTTAAAGAATTTTTAAACATTTTTGCTAGTCCACCAGTAAATATTATTTTATATTTTTTTTTGGTTTGTTTAATAATGGAATGAATTATATTGTCAATCAGACCAGAATAACCGAAGAAAAATCCTGAATTAATTGCACTTATAGTATTTTTACCTACAACATTATTTGATTTTTTAAATTTTACATTAGGTATTAAAGATGCTTTTTTTGATAAATTTTCTAATGATAGATTTATTCCAGGAGCAATTACCCCTCCGTTATAACTATTTGCTGAGATTACATCAAAATTAGTTGCTGTTCCAAAATCTACTACAATATAATTATTTTTATTGTCAATTACTGATATTGCATTAGCTAACCTATCAGAACCAATTTGTTTTCTATTAACTTTTATACTTAATAATTTACTTAAATTAAGATTTTTTAACTCATTACAATTTGTATTAAAATATAATTTAAAATAATTTTTAATTTTCTTGTAACAATTAGGAACAACGGAGCAGAATAAAATTTGTTTTAATTTTTTATCATATTTTCTCAAAACATTTAAATTTTTTCTTAAATATTTTAAATTGACTTTATTTGTAGATAGTCTGATTTTTTTGACAATATTTTTATTTTTGTAAACACAGATTTTTATATCTGTATTTCCAATATCTCCAATAATGTAAAAATTAGGCATAATAAGAATATTTTTTTTCGAAGTTATTTTTTATAAAATTTATAATTTTAGATTTATTAATTTTATTATTATATTTATTTATATAAGTAGTTTCATATTCTTTTATTGTTGGACTACTTTTTATATTAATACCTACTCCAATAATTAGAAATTTAATTTCATTATAATAAATTATTTCTTGAAGAATTCCGCATACCTTTTTATTCATTATTTTTAAATCATTTGGTAGTTTAATATTGATTTTATATGGAACAATATTTTTTAAAATATTTTTTATTATTTTAAGATTTGAAAATGTAATTTTTTTTAAATTTAAACTTTTGCTAATAGGAAAAAAAATTGAAATAAAAAGATTTCCTCTTCTAGAAACCCATTTTTTTCCCCTTTGTCCTTTTCCATTAGTCTGGATATCGCTAGTAACTATACCTTGTTTTATGTTTTGTTTGATTAATCTTATTGCTGTATCATTAGTGCTTTTGACACCCTTATAAGAATATATTTTGAGTTTCATTAATTAATGTTTATTTGTGAAATTATATCTACTATTCCACTTGGATATATAAAGTAAGCAAGAATGAAAAAAGTTGATGCTACTAGTGTAAATTTTAAACCTAAATTATGTTTCGATTCAAATTTTTCTTTTTCTGGATCGAAATATATAATTTTGATTATTCTTAGATAATAAAAAGCAGCGATTACTGTTGCTAGCAGTCCAACTATTGCTAAAAAATACATTTTTTCATTTATTACAGCCACAAAAATATAGAATTTTGCAAAAAAACCAGCTAGTGGTGGTATTCCCGCTAAAGAGAATAGCACAACAAGCAATGATAATGACAATAACGGATGATTTTTTGAAAGACCCGATAAATCATCTATGTTCTCATAATATTCATCGTTTCGCTTAAGCATAAACAAACAACTAAAAAACGCTAAATTCATGACAAGATAAATTGTTATATATGTAATAGAGCTCTGCACACCTTGCGTTGTACCTGTAGATAAACCTGCAAGAGCGTATCCCATATGACTAATTGAGCTGTAGGCTATTAGTCTTTTTAGATTTTTTTGACCAATTGCTGCTACTGCTCCGAATACCATTGATGCAATAGACAAAAATATAATTATCATTTGCCACTGATCACCTAATTCATAAAAAGGAATGTATAGAAATCTAATAAATACGGTTAATGCAGCAATTTTTGGAAGTAATGCGAAAAAGACTGTTACAGATGTTGGTGAACCTTGATAAACATCAGGTGCCCACATATGGAAAGGAACAGCAGAAATTTTAAAAGCTAATCCAACTAAAATAAATACTATTCCAAAAGTTAATCCGTATTCTATTTCTTTTGTATTAACCATAATTTGATTAAAATTAGTCGTTTCTGAAAAACCATAAATAAGTGAACACCCATATAATAAAAGTCCAGATGAAAGAGCACTTAAAACAAAATATTTTAATCCAGATTCTGTTGATAGTAAATTATCTCTATTAAATGATGCTAACACATATAATGCTAATGATTGCAATTCTAATCCCATGTAAAAAACAATAAGATCATTTGAACTAATCATCACCATCATGCCTAAGATTGAGCATAAAATAAGAATTGGATATTCAATTTTGCTAATTTTACTAATCTGAATGTATTTTGATGATGACAGCATTACAAAAATCCCAGACAAAATTAAAAGAATTTTCATAAATCTAGCTAAACTATCTATATTGTAACTATTATTGAATAATGATGATTGAATTTGTGTGTCTAAATTAATTATTAAAGCTAAAGCAGCAACTAAACTTACTGTTGTTAAATTATAAACTAGTTGAGAACTATTTTTCTTAAATACCCCAAATATTAATAAAAACATAATCATTATTGATATAAATAACTCTGGAATTATAAGTTGTAGATTTTCCATTATTCGCCTAATGCTAATTTATTAATCTTGTCTAAATCATTCATATCTATCATATTTGCAACTGATACCTCTATAGAGTTAATCAAAGGTTCTGGATAAAAACCAAAAAATATAATCGGTAATACTAAAAGCCATAATGTAACAATTTCAAATCTTTTTAAATCAACCATTTTTTTTACATCTTCATTAATTAATTTTCCAAAGATAATTCTCTTATATAACCAAAGCATATATGCCGCCCCCAAGATCACTCCTAGACTTGCAATCGTTGCTACAAGTATATTCTTTTTAAATGCACCCATTAAAACTAAAAATTCACCAATAAAACCACTTGTTCCAGGTAATCCAAGAGCTCCTAAAGTAAAAACCATAAAAACTATTGCGTACTTTGGCATTATAGAAACTAAGCCTCCATATCTATTTATAAGTCTTGTATGAAGTCTATCGTAAACAACTCCAACACATAAAAATAGTGCTGCAGATACCAAACCATGACTTATCATTTGGAAAATACTTCCTTCTATTCCTTGCTGTGTCATTGTGAAAATACCTAGTGTTACAAATCCCATATGAGCTACGGACGAATAAGCTATTAGTTTTTTCATATCTTCCTGCATTAAGGCTACTAGTGATGTATAAATAATCGCTATCAAACTAAGTGTGTAAACTAAAGGAACAAAATATAATGAAGCATCTGGAAACAAACCTAGAGAAAACCTTATAAATCCATATCCAGCCATTTTTAAAAGTATTGCAGCTAGTAAAACTGAACCAGCAGTTGGTGCCTCTACATGAGCATCTGGTAACCATGTATGCACTGGCCACATTGGTGTTTTAACAGCAAAGGAACTAAAAAATGCTAGCCATAATAAATTTTGGTACTTAGCGTCGATACCCAATTCATATAACTTAATGACATCAGTTGTACCAGTTATCCAATATATTGATATAATAGCAACCAGCATTAAAACTGAACCTAGCAAAGTATATAAAAAGAATTTAAATGCTGAATAAACTCTTCTTTCTCCACCCCATATACCAATAATTAAAAACATTGGAATAAGACCAGCCTCAAAAAATAAATAAAATACAACTAAGTCCAACGAGCAAAAGACACCAATCATAAATGTTTCAAGTATCAAGATTGCTATTAAAAAATCTTTTAATCTATTTTTGATAGTTGCATTTACAGTTATTACACAAATTGGAGTAATGAATGTTGTAAGTAAAATAAATAAAATTGATATCCCGTCTACTCCAACTTTGTAATTAACAAATCCTGAAATCCATTCTCTTTCTTCAACAAACTGAAAGTCAACGATCTAACAAAAAAAATAAATAAGGCTCCTATTGTTGGAAGTAAAATTAATGATGATAGAATTGGAAAATTCATATTATTTTACTATTAATAAAGTTAATAGAATTGAAAAACCTAGAAGCATTATAAAGGCATACTGATAAATATAACCTGATTGAAACTTTACTGCTTTAAAAGAAAAAAGTTTTACTAAATTTGAAATTCCATCTGGTCCAAATTTATCGATTATTAATCCATCAATTTTTTTCCAAAGAAATATTCCAAAATTTTTTGAAGGTTTAATAAAAATTTGATCATACAATTCGTCAAAATACCATTTTTTTTGGAGAAAAATGTAAACTGGCATGTTAATGGAAACTATTTCATTTACAATTTTAGTATTTTTAACAAATAGATAATATGACAATGGAATTGTTAAAACTACTAATGTAGGAGTTAAAAACAAAAACCAAGTTGGAGGATGTTCTTTTCCTAATGGTTCTAGAAATTTTATAGACTCTCCCCAAAAGTTGTACATTGTATCATGACCTATAAATAATTCTTTAAATAAAAATCCTGAAAAAACAGCACCGACTGCTAATAACACCAAAGGTAACATCATACTTAATGGAGACTCGTGCATTGTATCAATACTAAGATCTTTATTTTTGTAATCTCCATGAAAAGTTTTAAATATTAATCTCCATGAGTATATAGAAGTCATTACAGCAGTTAATACACCTATACCAGCAGCATAAATTCCAAATTTTGTTTCACTTATATAAGCAAATTCAATTATTGCATCTTTAGAATAAAAACCTGATAAGAAAGGAAATCCTGTTAAAGCTAAAGTACCAACAACCATTAATGCATAAGTGTAGGGTAATTTTTTAAATACTCCCCCCATCTTAGTAACATCTTGTTCATCTTTAAATGAATGAATTACTGATCCAGAGCCTAAGAAAAGTAGAGCTTTAAAAAAAGCATGTGTAAATAAATGAAACATTGCAACATTATATGCACCTACACCTGCTGCAAAAAACATGTATCCCAATTGACTACATGTTGAATAAGCGATAATTTTTTTTATATCTGTTTGCACTAATGCAACTGTAGCTGCAAAAAAAGCTGTGGTCATTCCAACTAATGTGATTACAGACAAAGCTAATTCTGAGTACTCATAAATTGGAGAACATCTAACTACTAAAAAAACTCCTGCAGTTACCATTGTGGCTGCATGAATTAATGCGGATACTGGTGTTGGACCTTCCATAGCATCTGGTAACCATGTATGAAGCAAAAATTGAGCTGACTTTCCCATTGCTCCAATAAAAAGTAATAAACAAATTAAATCTATTGTATTAAATTCAAAAGATAGAAAATTTATTTTTTGATCTATAATTTCAGGTATTTTAAGAAAAACTTCGTCGTAATTTACTGTGCCAAAAATATAAAATATTAAAAAAATACCTAATGCAAAACCAAAGTCCCCAACTCTATTTACTATAAAAGCCTTAATAGCAGCAGCATTAGCAGTTTCTTTTTTATACCAAAAACCAATTAAAAAGTACGAGCAAAGACCAACTCCTTCCCATCCGAAAAATAATTGCAAAAAATTATCTGATGTTACTAAGGTTAACATAGCGAATGTAAATAATGATAGATAGGACATAAATCTTGGTTTATGTGGGTCGTGAGACATGTAACCAACAGAATAAATATGAACTAAGGATGAAACTAGAGTAACTACAACTAACATTACTGCAGAAAGAGCATCAACTTTAATTGACCAATTTACATTTAAAGATCCTGAATTTATCCAAGTTGCGATAATTGCATTATGCTCATATCCTGATGAAACAACTTTAAAAAATATGAACAAAGATAATAATGCCGAAATAGAAACCAAAATACACGTGATTAATTGCGATAATCTATCACCAATGGTTTTGCCAAAGAAACCCGATATGATTGAACCTATCAAAGGTAAAAATAATATTAAGTATTCCATTTACCCTTTCAATCTGTCGATTTCTTCAACTCTTATTGTTCCAGAATTTCTGTAGTAAACTACAATAATTGCAAGTCCTATTGCGGCCTCAGCTGCAGCCACTGTTAATATGAATAATGTGAAAACCTGGCCACTCAGATCGTTAATAAAAATAGAAAAAGATACTAAATTTATATTTACAGCTAAAAGTATTAATTCAATACTCATCAATATAACAATAATATTTTTTCTATTTAGAAAAATACCCACAATACCAATTGTGAATATAATAGCAGCGAGAGTTAAGTAATGTCCAAGACCAATACTAAGCATCTATTTTAACTCCTTTATTATTTTCAACATCAACTAATTCAATACCATCTTTTCTATCTCTAGATATTTGTTTGAAATAACTTTGTCTTTTTACTCCAGATCTTTGTCTGAAGGTCAATACAATTGCTCCGATCATGGCTACCAATAAAACCATTCCAGATAATTGAAACAAATGAATATAATCAGTATATATAACGCTTCCTAAAGATTGAGTATTTGTTAAGTCAGTATTTATTTCAATCGCAATTGAATCTAACAAATCTGGTTTATATTTCCATCCACCTATAACAATAATTAATTCAAAAAATATAATTATACTTACTAATAGACCAACTGGAATATGGGAACTTCTTCCACTAGAATTAAACCATTCATTTTTTTGTTGAGCAACATTTAACATCATAACAACAAATAAAAATAATACTGCCACTGCTCCAACGTACACAATAAGCATTATCATTCCTAAAAATTCGGCACCAATCATGATGAATAGGCAAGAAATACTAATAAAGTCCAATATTAAAAAAAAAACTGAATTAACTGTGTTTTTCGAAACAGTTACCATAATTGCAGAGACAATTGCAATCAGTGAAAATATATAAAAGACTATTGCGTGAGCAATCATTGATTATCTGTGGGAGCTATCAGCATTAATATTTGCTGCTAAAATATTCTCCCATCTATCTCCATTCTCTAACAACTTTTCTTTGTTATAGTAAAGTTCTTCTCTTGTTTCTGTAGCAAATTCAAAATTTGGACCTTGCACAATCGCATCAACTGGACAAGATTGTTCGCACAAACCACAATAAATACATTTTAACATATCAATATCATAACGAGTAGTTTTTCTACTTCCATCTTCTCTCTCGCTAGACTCTATTGTTATAGCCTGAGCAGGACAAACAGCTTCACATAATTTACAAGCAATACATCTCTCCTCACCATTTGGATATCTTCTTAGCGCATGTTCTCCTCTTGCTCTAGGACTAATTGAACCTTTTTCAAATGGATAATTAATTGTTTTTTTTGGTTTAAATATTTCTTTTATTGCCATGATTAATCCTGTTAAAAAATCAATCATAAAAATTGTTTTGAAAAATCTTATTAAGCTCATTCTAATTACCCGGTAATAAATCAAAATACATTAAAAAACTTGCAGTTAATACTACATAAATCAATGAAAATGGTAGAAAAATTTTCCATCCAAGTTTCATTAATTGATCATACCTGTATCTAGGTACTATTGCTTTTATCAGAGCAAATAAGATAAATAAAAAGAGTATTTTTAAGATTAACCATATTGGAGCCGGAATAACGTTAAATGGAAATAAATCTATGGGAGATAACCAGCCACCAAGAAATAAAATGGATCCCATTGCACACATAAGTAAAATGTTAGCATACTCCCCTAACCAAAACATTGCATACATCATTCCAGAGTATTCTGTCTGGTAACCTGCAACTAACTCTGCTTCAGCTTCGGGCAAATCAAAAGGTGGTCTGTTCGTTTCTGCTAAGGCTGAAATAAAAAATATTATAAACATTGGGAATAGAGGTATTACAAACCATAAATCTTTTTGAGCTAAAACGATGTCACTTAGATTTAATGAACCTACACAAAGTAATACATTTATAATTATTACACCTATGGAAACTTCATAAGAAACCATTTGAGCAGCTGATCTAATTGCTCCTAGAAAAGGATACTTTGAATTAGATGCCCATCCACCCATAATTATTCCATAAACACCTAAAGATGAAACTGCAAAAAGATATAAAATACCGACATTGATATCTGCTAGTACAAATGTTTCACTAAAAGGAATTACCGCCCAAGCAATTAAAGCCAAAGTCATTGTAACTATTGGGGCTAAGATAAATATAACTTTATTTGAGCTTGCTGGAATGATTATTTCTTTAAAAATGTATTTTAATGCGTCAGCTAATGTTTGAAATAATCCAAATGGACCAACAACGTTAGGACCTCTTCTTTTTTGAACAAATGCCCATACTCTTCTATCTAACCAAACAATCATTGCAACAGATACTAAAACTGGGATCAATAGAAACAGAATTCTATAAATTTGTTCAAAAAATATAAATAGTTCAGCCATTAATTATCGGTTCCAGTTTTTGGTAAACTCATTCTAATATTTTTACACTCTGACATTGTTTTTGATGCTCTCGCTATTACATTTGAGTGATAATAATCAATCTCTTCAGTAATAATTTTTTCTGATTTAAAATTATATTCAGGCACCTCAAAATCAGCATCATTTTTATTATTAAGATTTAAATAATTTATTAATGAATCGATAAGTTGATTTTTATCTTTATATAAATTTTTTCTCTTAATGAATGAGGACAATTCATTTATTATTTGCCAATCCTCTTTCGCTTCACCTGGTGGATATGATGCCTTGTAGGCTTTTTGTAATTTTCCTTCTAAGTTTGTAAAATAACCATCTTGTTCTGTGTAAGTAGCACCAGGCAAAATTACATCAGCAATACTTGCACCTTTATCACCGTGACTACCTATATATATTATAAATTCATTTTTTTTCTCAAAATTTAAATTATCTTGACCAAATAAAATTAAAATTTCAAAGTTATTGTTTTCTAATTTATCCAATATTTCGTAGCTAGAATTTTTTGACAATACATTTAAGTCATATGAGCCTACTGTGGATGAATTTTTTGATAATATATTTAATGCATTCCAATCATCAGAAATTTTATCATTTTTTAATAAATAATTTTTAAATTCTTCAAAAATGTAAGGTGCCGACTTAAGTTTGAGAACTGATTGTCCAAAAATTACACACGGATATTTTGATTTTTTAATTTTTTCTGAAATTTCATGCTTATTATCAATAATATCTTTTATAGTATCAGTATTATTCGATATAACTTGATAAGGGTAAGTTAAATCACCAACATCGCCTAAAGATATAATTTCGGTCTTATTTTTTAAATAATTTTTTCTAATTCGTGAGTTTAATATTGTTGCTTCAAATCTTGGATTTGTACCTATTAGAATTATTAAATCGCTTTTTTCTATTCCTTCAATGGAACTGTTAAATAGATAATTACTTCTTACATTTGTATTAATATATAATTTTTCATATCTAGATTCCAAATTTTCAGACTTAATCGTTTTTTCAAAAAAATCTTTTGCTGCATAAGTAGTTTCCATATTTGTCATATCACCTATAAATCCAGCAATTTTTTCAGACTTTGTTTTTGAAATTCTTTCAGATACAGCTTTAAAAGCTTCGTCCCAACTTGATGGCTTTAATTTATTATTAATCTTAACATAGGGTGTATCTAATCTTTGATTTTTTAAGCCATCACATGCATATCTGGTTTTATCTGATATCCATTCTTCATTTATTTCTTCATTAATTCTTGGAAGAACTCTCTTGACTTCCCATCCGTATGTATCAACTCTTATATTTGATCCAACAGCATCCATCACATCAATTGTCTCAGTTTTTTTTAGTTCCCATGGTCTAGCTTCGAAGACATAAGGTTTTGATGTAAGTGCTCCGACAGGACATAAATCAATAACATTAGCTGAGAGTTCAGACTCCATTGCCTTTTCTAAATAAGTAGTAATTTGCATATTCTCACCTCTACCAATTGCTCCAAGTTCAGGAACTCCAGCAACTTCGGTTGCAAATCTAATACATCTTGTACAATGAATGCATCTTGTCATTTGAGTTTTAATTAGTGGACCCATATATTTTTCGGGTACATATCTTTTATTTTCTTTAAATCTTGATTTATCAATTCCATAATACATAGATTGATCTTGTAAATCACATTCCCCACCTTGATCACATACTGGACAATCAAGTGGATGGTTTGCTAGTAAAAATTCCATTACACCTTTTCTTGCTTTTTTCACTTTTTCGGTGTTAGTTCTAAGCACCATCCCCTCTGCAGCAGGCATCGCGCAAGATGCTATTGGCTTAGGAGATTTTTCCATTTCAACTAAACACATTCTACAATTTCCAGCTATTGATAATTTTTCGTGATAACAGAACCTTGGTATCTCTGCACCTGCTTGTTCACAGGCTTGTAAAACAGTTGTTCCTTCTTCTACTTCAACATCAATATCATTTACTTTAAGTTTAAGCATTTTCTTTTTCTAATAAATGTTGATCAACTAAATAAGGTATATCTACAATTGGATCAAACTTGTTTCTTTCAATTATTTCATCTTTAAAATTTCTGATCAATCCTTGAACAGGCCATGAAGATCCTTCTCCAAAAGCACAAATTGTATGACCTTCAATTTGTTTTGTCACATCTAATAACATATCTACTTCATCTCTTGTGGCTTCACCTTTTGCCATTCTCTCTAACATTCTCCACATCCAACCAGAACCTTCTCTGCATGGTGTACATTGACCACAACTCTCGTGTTTATAAAATCTTGCTATTCTAGCCATACACTTAATAATGTCTTGATCTTTATTTATAACCACAATACCAGCTGTTCCTAAACCAGTTTTATTCTCAACACATGCATCAAAGTCCATTTTAATTGTTTCACATGTTTCTTTTGGAAGTAATGGCATTGATGAACCACCAGGTATAACTGCTTTTAGATTATCCCATCCACCTATTACTCCACCTGCATGTTTTTCAATTAATTCTTTTAATGGAATTCCCATTTCTTCTTCTACGTTGCAGGGATTATTTACATTTCCTGAAATACAATATATTTTAGAACCAGTATTTTTTGGTCTACCGAGTGATGAAAACCATTTTCCACCTCTTCTAAGTATAGTTGGTACCACTGAAATTGTTTCAACATTGTTTATTATTGTCGGGCAACCATAAAGACCTATTAAAGCCGGAAATGGAGGTTTCAATCTTGGTTGACCTTTTTTTCCTTCAATACTCTCGAGCAAAGCAGTTTCCTCACCACAGATATAAGCACCAGCACCATAATGAATATATATATCTAATTCCCAATCAGTCCCTGCAGAATTTTTTCCTAAGAGACCATCCTTGTACGCTTCATCGATAGCTGTTTGAAGCTTTTGTCCTTCATTAAAATATTCTCCTCTTATATAAATATAGCACTTGTGTGCATTAACTGCGTAAGATGCAATTAAGCAGCCTTCTATTAATTTATGAGGTTCAAATCTTAGAATATCTCTATCTTTACATGTGCCAGGTTCAGACTCATCGGCATTAATTACTAAATAATGTGGTCTTGATCCAACTTCTTTTGGAGCAAAAGACCATTTCAATCCTGTAGGGAATCCAGCACCACCTCTTCCTCTAAGTTCTGATGCTTTAATTTCATTAATTATCCATTCTCTTCCTTTACCACAAATTTCTTTTGTATCCTGCCAGTCTCCCCTCTGTTTTGCACCTATTAATGTTTTTCTAGTATTTTCTGGTTCAGAACTTAATCTGCCTCTATAAGATCCTGGTTGGGGAACTTCATCATTACTTATTTTATCAATTATTTGCTCAAGTTTTGTTGGATCTAAATCCTCATAATAGTCCTCATTTAATTGAAGCATTGGAGCATTCACACAAGCACCTAAACATTCTACTTCTAACCAAGAAGTTTTTCCATCCTCTGATAAACAATTTTCTTCCTCAGAAATTTTTCTTTTACAAACATCTACTAAATTATACGCACCCCTTAACATACATGGGGTCGTAGTACATACTTGAAAGAAATACTTACCAACTGGAGTTAAATTATACATGCTATAAAATGTAGCTACCTCATATACTTTTATGTATGGCATATCTAAATACTTTGCTATGTATTTCATTGCACTTAAAGGTATCCAATTATCATTTTGTTTTTGTGCTAAGTACAATAAAGCCATAACCGCACTTTGTTGTTTTCCAGAAGGATAATTTTTAATAATACTATCAGCAGTTTCTTTGTTTTTTTTACTAAACTCAAATTTTTCAGGTTGTACTTTTGATATTTTTTTAACAGCCATTATCTATCTACCTCTCCAAAAACAATATCCATTGAACCTAAAACTGCAGGAACATCAGCTAACATATGACCTTTAATTAAGTAATCCATCGCTTGCAAATGAGAAAATCCTGGAGCTCTAATTTTGCATTTGTAAGGTTTGCTTGAACCATCAGAAATTAAGTAAACACCAAATTCTCCTTTAGGAGCCTCTACAGCTGTATATATTTCGTCTTTATCAACCCTATAACCTTCAGTATATAACTTGAAATGATGGATCAATGCTTCCATAGATTGTTTTATTTCTTTTTTTGGTGGTGGACTGATTTTTCCATCATCAGTTTTAATTGGTCCAACAGGTAAATTTGCCAAGCATTGATTTATTATATTTACACTTTCTTTCATTTCTTCAATTCTGCATAGGTATCTGTCGTAACAATCACCATTTTTTCCTACTGGAATTTTGAATTCGAATTGTTCATAACAATCGTAAGGCTGGGATTTTCTTAAATCCCATGGAACACCAGATCCTCTCAACATAACACCAGAAAAAGAATAATCGAGAGCATCTTGTTTTGATACTACTCCTATATCAACGTTCCTTTGCTTAAATATTCGGTTATCAGTTAAAAGTAATTCTAAATCATTTATTATTTTTGGAAATCTTTCACAAAATTTTCCGATCTCTTTATCTAATCCTTTTGGTAGATCTTGATGTACTCCTCCAGCTCTAAAATAATTAGCATGCAATCTAGAACCAGAAACTTTTTCATAAAAACCCATTAATATTTCTCTTTCTTCAAATCCCCATAAAGTAGGAGTTAATGCACCAACATCCATTGCTTGTGTTGTAACATTTAAAATATGACTAAGTATTCTTCCAATCTCACAAAACATTACTCTTATGTATTGAGCTCTTATCGGAACTTCTATTTTTAGAATTTTTTCAATTGCTAAAGCAAAAGCGTGTTCTTGGTTCATTGGTGCTACATAATCTAATCGATCAAAATACGGAACAGCTTGGGTATAAGTTTTATTTTCAATTAATTTTTCTGTACCCCTATGCAATAAACCAATGTGTGGATCTGCTTTTTCAACAATTTCGCCATCTAACTGCAATATTAATCGCAAAACTCCATGAGCTGCTGGATGTTGAGGTCCAAAATTTAGATTCAAAGTTTTAGTTTCTTTTGCCATTATTCTTTAGTTTGTTCTTTTATATACTTGGTTCCTTCCCAAGGACTTTCATAATCAAAGTTTCTATAATTTTGCTCTAATTTTACTGGTTCATAAATAACTTTTTTAGTTTCATGACTGTATCTAACTTCATTATGACCTGTTAAAGGAAAATCTTTTCTTAATGGATGTCCTTCAAAACCATAATCTGTAAGTATTCTTCTCAGGTCTGGATGATCTTTAAAATCAATTCCATACATGTCAAATACTTCCCTTTCCATCCAATTTGCAGCAGGAAATATAGATGTTATTGAACCAACAATTTCTTTTTCTTTTACATCTATCTCTATGATAATTCTTTGATTAAATTCATGACTTAATAATAGATAAACTAATTTAAATCTAATTTCATTTTCAGGAAAATCTACAGCTGTGATATCTATCAATTGTCTAAATTTAGTTTTTGAATTTGTTTTTAAGAATAAAATAACTTCTGTTAAGTCCGTTTCATCAATTTTTAAGTAAATTTGATTATGTTTGATTAAAGAACTTTTTATTTTAGTATTTAGTTCTGAATTCAAAATTTTTTCTAAATCCTGGATGTTTTGCATTTTTTATCTTTCCAGAGAACCTTTGTTCCTGATTTTCTTTTGAAGTTGCATTATCCCATATAAAAGTGCTTCAGCAGAAGGAGGACACCCGGGAACATATACATCAACTGGTACAATACGATCACATCCTCTTACTACAGAATAAGAGTAATGATAATATCCCCCACCATTTGCACAACTTCCCATGGAAATTACATATCTTGGTTCTGGCATCTGGTCATAAACTTTTCTTAGTGCTGGAGCCATTTTGTTTGTAAGAGTTCCAGCAACAATCATAACATCTGATTGTCTAGGTGAAGCTCTAGGGGCAGCACCAAATCTTTCTAAATCATATCTTGGCATTGAAGTTTGCATCATTTCGACTGCACAACATGCAAGACCAAAAGTCATCCAATGTAATGATCCAGTTCTAGCCCAGTTAACTAGATTATCTAGTGATGTTGTTATAAAACCATTATCACTAAAATCTTGTGCTAATTGTTTAAATTCTTCTGGAATATTTTTTTTTCTTTCTTCTAAATTCATTTTATTCCCAGTCTAATGCTCCTTTTTTCCATTCATAAATAAACCCAATAGTAAGAATAAATAAGAAGATCATCATTGATGTAAATCCAAATATTCCAATTTTGCCTAGAGATATTGCCCAAGGGAATAGAAAAGCGATTTCTAAATCAAAAATAATAAATAATATTGCAACAAGATAAAATCTAACATCAAATTCCATTCTAGAGTCATTAAATGGTTCAAAACCACACTCATATGCTGATAATTTTTCTGGATCAGGATTTTTTGGAGATGCTAAATAATTGACCGCCACAAATGCTACACTTAATACAAGTGCAACTAGTAAAAATACAATTATTGGCAAATAATCTTTTAAAAATTCCGCAAGCATGATGAGTCTATATAGCACCTTTTAGATCAACTAAAAGAGCAGATAGGTCACATTTTAAGGCTCTATTTTATTCATTTATTTGATGGCGGGAGTGAAGGGACTCGAACCCTCGACCTATCGCGTGACAGGCGATCGCTCTAACCAACTGAGCTACACCCCCGTGTTCTGGTGGGCAGTAAAGGACTCGAACCTTTGACCCCCTCGGTGTAAACGAGATGCTCTACCAACTGAGCTAACCGCCCAAAACATGGTACTAATACATCAACGTTTTAATAATGTAAATTGTTTATTACTGAATACTAGCTTGAGATTTATCGTCTTTTTTAGTTTCAGTTAATTTATCTACTTCAGACCACTCAGTAGGCTTCAATTCTTTTGTTAAAGCTATTTTAATTACTTCATCTGCAGTTTCTACTGGTACTATTTCAATATCATCTTTCACTTTTTTCGGTACATCAACTAGATCTTTTTCATTCTCTTTAGGAATTAAAACTTTTTTTACACCAGCTCTATGAGCAGCTAATAATTTTTCTTTCAAACCTCCAATAGGTAATACTTGACCTGTGATTGTTACCTCTCCAGTCATAGCAATTTCTTTCTTAACTGGAACTTTAGTAATTGAAGATACTATTGATGTAACCATTGCTATACCTGCAGAAGGACCATCTTTTGGTGTTGCACCTTCTGGAACATGTATATGAAAATCTTTTTTTTCAAATAGTGGTGGTGTTACACCAAATTCTAAGCATTTTGATCTTACATAAGATTTTGCAGCTTTTACAGACTCTTGCATCACATCACCTAGCTTACCAGTTATTTGCATTCTTCCTTTACCTGGCATATTAACCGTTTCAACTTTTAATATTTCTCCACCAAACTCTGTCCAAGCTAAACCTATGACTATTCCAACTTTATCTTTTGTTTCTAGTTCACCAAATTTAAATTTCTTAATTCCAAGAAAATCAGGTATATTTTTTTCATTAACCTCAACACTTTTTTCTTCGTTATTAACTACTTTTTTTACAACTTTTCTTGTCACTTTAGATATTTCTCTTTCTAAATTTCTAACACCACTTTCTCTTGTGTAACTTCTTATAATTTCTTTAATTGTATCGTCGGCTAACTTCATTTCTCCTTCTTTAACGCCATTGTCTTTGATTTGTTTAGGAAGTAAATATTTGTTAGCAATATTAATCTTCTCATCTTCTGTATATCCTGGAATTCTTATGACTTCCATTCTATCTAAA
>LUMN01000081.1_pt1 | contig 19398 bp, 16 predicted proteins | sample 729991 | NCBI WGS metagenome assembly LUMN01 (sample SAMN03860262, study PRJNA289734) | marine metagenome | biome: seawater column; feature: ocean; material: water; isolation source: Red Sea water column Station 22 - depth 25m | place: Saudi Arabia: Red Sea | collected 2011-10-15 | depth 25 m
TCGTTGTCATCATCAGTTTCGTCTTGATATTGCTCTTCTTCGTCCTCATTGATGTCGTCAGGGTCGTTGCCAAGCTGATCTCCATATCCTAGGTCCGTAATCACTTGCCGCGCCAACTTTGCAAATTGGCTTTGGTCCTCTAACTGACCTGAAACATTTTCAATTGTATTTCCGGTCTGGGTTTCAAGAAATTCACGCCAAAGGTTTAAAACGTTTTGAGCGCCTGCTGGTAATTCACGACCCGTTGCTAAGTTTCGAATTAGATAACCAGCTGCAGCTGCGAGTGGAGCATCAGATTTGTCTGTTAATTCGTTAAAGCCAAGCCTATCAGCCTCTGCTCCTATTTTTGCATCAATATTACCAGCTGTTCCTGGCATATCTCTAGCGCCAAGAGCTTCACAACGAGCTGTTTCCATAGCTTCATATATTTCCTGGGCTATCCCGCCGCCCTCAGGGGCATACCGAGCATGGGTTTTATCATCATGGTAACGGTGATAAAGTGCTAACGCGTCTGAAGTTCCTCTGGCAATTAAAACTTCTTCACGGCTCATCCTGCGACTTATTTGAGGTAGTCTGATACTATCACCAGAAATACCTGAAGGATCTACAGTATAGTTTACGGTTAACTCTGGGTTGTTGGCCAATACCTTAGTAGCTTCCGCCAAAGCTTTCTTAAAGGGATCTGCTGGATTATCCGATTTATTGGCCATTCTCAAAAATAGCTTTCTAAAGTTTTCTTAAAATAAAACTCTTAAGGTTTTTATTTCTTTTTTAGCTTACACTCATTGCGGCGGCACTTTCAGGCAGCTCCTCATCAAAGCACCTTTGATAGAATTCAGCAACGGTTTGTCTTTCCAGCTCATCACATTTATTTAAAAATGACAGTCTGAAGGCATAACCAATACTGCGGAAGATTTCTGCGTTTTGCGCCCACGCTATTACTGTTCGTGGACTCATAACGGTTGATAAGTCACCGTTCATAAATGCTGTTCTTGTAAGATCTGCAACCGTTACCATTTGCTTAATAGTCTTTCTTCCAGCATCTGTATTGTAGTGTGGAGCTTTGGCTAAAACGATTGCTGTTTCGGCGTCTACTGACAAATAGTTAAGAGTAGCCACTAGTGACCATCTATCCATTTGTGCTTGGTTAATTTGTTGGGTTCCATGATACAAACCTGTCGTATCGCCCAGACCGACGGTGTTTGCAGTTGCAAATAACCTGAAGTTTGGATTGGGTTGAATTATTTCATTTTGATCCATGAGAGTTAATTTTCCATCGTGCTCTAAAACCCGTTGAATAACAAACATTACATCGGCTCTTCCAGCATCATATTCATCGAATACTATGGCCACTGGGTTTCTTAGTGCCCATGGTAATATTCCTTCATGGAACTCAGTTATTTGTACTCCATCACGGAGTTTTATTGCGTCTTTTCCTATCAAATCGATACGACTGATATGACTATCTAAGTTCACGCGTACGGCTGGCCACTGAAGTCGCGCAGCAACTTGCTCAATATGGGTTGATTTTCCAGTGCCATGATACCCTTGGATCATGACCCGCCTGTTATGTGAGAAGCCTGCGAGTATAGCGAGTGTTGTGTCAGGATCAAATTTGTATGTTTCGTCAATATCCGGTACTCGGTCAGATTTATCTTCAAACCCTTTAACCACCATATCAGTTTCAATACCAAAAACTTCTCTAACTGAGATTTCTCGGTTGGGCTTTTTGTTTAGATCTTTTGTATTATCAGTCATTGTTTAGTCCTTCAAAGCGAAACGCTCTTCACCTGCAACATATAGCGGGATTCCACAAGGGGAAGGAAAAAAATAAATAAACACTTCATAATGAAACGATTATTTTGATTTTTATCTAAGTTTGCTTTTTTTTAAAAAATTTTAGATAGCTTATTGTACAGTCTCAGATGAGTGAGGGTTGGGAAATGAACCGCAGAAAATTTGTTAAAAATTACTCTTTAATATTTTTATCTTCCTTTATTCCCAAGTTGGCAGTTGGGAAAGAGGTAAAAGTCTTCGAGATTACCAAATCTAAACGAGAATGGAAACAAATTCTTACAGATCTGGAATATAAGGTAATGCGAAAGGAGGGTACAGAGCGAGCGTATACTTCCCCTCTTGATAAACTTTTTGACAAAGGCATTTATCACTGCAAGGGTTGTGACTTACCTTTATATTCTTCTGATCATAAATATAATTCTGGGACTGGTTGGCCTAGTTTTTGGAAGGCCTTGCCCGGAGCAATTGGGACGAAAACAGATAAAAAGTTTTTTATGGTAAGAACTGAGTGTCACTGCAGTCGATGTGGATCACACCTCGGCCATATATTTGACGATGGTCCACAACCAACAGGCAAAAGGCATTGTATAAATGGAGTGAGTTTGAGATTTAAGAAAGCCTAATTACTATATGAATTTAAATGATAATTTCATTTGAAATTTCTGCTGTCTTTTATCTGATCCCATGCCCAGACCACTTCTTGTAATTGCTCTTCTTGGCTTCGATCGCCTCCGTTCATATCGGGATGCAGTATTTTTATTAAGGCCTTATATGCTTTCCTAACTTCTGCTTTGCTCCAACCATCTTTTGCATCTAGTATTTCAATAGCCCGCCGCTCAGTGGGAGGTAGACGCCTGGAGTTGCCGGCACTTGTTCCATTACGTCCTGGGTTCTTAGTGGCATTCTCACCTAACACTTGATGAGGGTCTTCAATGCCGAGCCGAGCCCAAGCCCTTGCCTCTGGATCTCTAAAATCCTTTGTTTCCCGCTCCCATACTTTATCCTTAGACATCTGGGCATTCATTTCTGCTTCTGTTTGGTTCGTGAAAAAGTTCCATTTTAAATTATATTCTCGGACGTGTTCTTTACAGAACCCGGCCTCGCTACATCCCTCATGTTGACAGACTTGGGTGGAGGTTTCAGAGCCCCCTGTTAGTCCGCGTTTTCCACGGGGATTTTTCTTCTTGGCAGAAGATACCGACATGTCAAAACCGAATGGGTCTGCTTTACTCATTTTACAACCTTTTTGACTCGAGGCATTTATGATAAACTACAGAAGATAAAAACTGAAGAGGTAATCAAAAAAAATGTTGAAAGCCCAGCGTATTGAGGAGGCCTTAAAAAAGGTTTTTCAAGAAAGTAGTATAGATATTGTGAATGATAGTGAGGCTCATAGGGGGCACGCCGGGTATACTGATGGAGAGACACATTTCAAAGTGTCAATAAAGTCATCAAAATTTTCCGGAATGTCACGTCTTCAGAAGCATAGATGCGTTCATGAAGCTCTAGGTCCAAAACTTTTGAGTGAAATCCATGCCTTAGAGCTACAACTGACGGACGACTAAAAACCTACAATTACAAACTTAGCTTTTTGCTGACTATTTCATTTACGGATTTTGGGTTCGCTTTTCCACCAGTGGCTTTCATAACTTGCCCTACGAACCAACCGGCCAGTTTAGGATTCATTTTAGCCTTCTCTACTTGATCAGGATTATCATTTATCACAGTTTCTACTGCTTTTTCGATGGCTGAGGTGTCTGTTACTTGTTTCATTCCTCGACTATCTACTATTTCGTTGGGATCGCCACCTTCAACATAAACGATCTCAAATAAATCTTTTGCAATTTTCCCGCTTATTTCTTCACTCTGAATTAGAGAAATAATGCTAGCGAGTTGACCCGGCGACATTGGACTCGCATTAATTGAAAGATCATCTTTTTTTAGTCGTCCAAATAATTCATTAATAACCCAATTTGCCGCAAGTTTTCCTTCACATGATTTTGCGACCTCTTCAAAGAAGTCCGCAGACTCGATGTCCGCTGTCAGGACGCCCGCATCATATTCTGTCAACTTATACGAATTAATAAACCGAATTTTCTTTTCGTCAGGCAGTTCTGGTAGATTAGAAGCAATATCATCAACCCAAGTTTGCTCAATTTCGAGAGGCAACAAATCTGGATCAGGAAAATATCTGTAATCATGAGCCTCCTCTTTTGATCGCATTGATCGCGTTTCGCCTTTGTCAGGGTCATATAAACGTGTTTCCTGCTCAACCACGCCTCCTGACTCCAAAATTCCAATTTGTCGACGTGCTTCAACTTCAATTGCTTGTTGGATAAAGCGCATGGAATTCATATTTTTGATCTCACATCGTATACCTAAGTGACTGAAATCATTAGTCTTCAGATATTTCTCGTATTGGCCGGGAAGACAAACAGAGACATTTACATCGGCTCTCAGATTTCCATTTTGCATGTTACCGTCACAGGTTCCCAAATATCGCATTATCTGCCTTAATTTTACTACGTATGCAGCAGCTTCTTCTGGTCCTCTTATATCTGGTCGGCTTACAATTTCCATTAAGCAGACACCAGTTCTATTCAAGTCTACGAATGACATATTGGGATCCATATCGTGAATAGACTTTCCAGCATCTTGTTCCATATGGATGCGCTCGATCCGTACTTTTCTTGCGATACCTGGCTCCATATCGACGATCACCTCACCTTCTCCAACGATTGGGTGATATAATTGCGATATTTGATAACCTTGTGGTAAATCTGGGTAAAAGTAGTTTTTTCGATCAAAAGCCGACCAAAGATTAATTTTAGCCTTTAGCCCAAGCCCAGTTTTAACGGCTTGTTCGACGCAAAACTCATTTATTACGGGGAGCATTCCAGGCATTGCCGCGTCAACAAAAGACACATTTGAGTTGGGTTCGTTACCGAATTCCGTCGATGCACCTGAAAAGAGTTTTGATGTAGAAGCAACCTGCGCATGAACTTCCATACCTATAACAAGTTCCCAATCATATTTTGCGCCGGGGATCGTCTTTGGTTTTGGGCTTTCAAAGCTTAAATCAAGCATTTAATTTCTCATTTTTATTAGATACGAGAGATGTAGCTAAATTGGTCAGTAGTTTCAATAATGTTAATTTAGCAACTAAACTTAAAGCTTAATCATTAAATTTAGTATCAATGAGTTTAACACCGTAGAATTCCAAGGTCTTTTTTAAAAGCCGAACTTTTGGCAATGCCTCACTGGGCAGGGTAACTTTTTTATTATTTTTATCTATAATTCGTACTCGATTAGAGAAATCTAATTTTTTTTTGAATTCAATACCCGATATATCTGTTATATCTATTTGACCTTTTAGATTACCTGAAAACCACTTTATATTTTCGTTTGTAATTTCAATGCCGGATTTTTTGTTACTGCCAATTTCAAATGCTAAGGGTAAAGTTGAGATTGTTAAAACAATAGTTATCAAAAAATGAGCTGTAAGTAAAAAATGCAAAATTATTATTAGGCAAAAAGAAAACAATAAAAGCAGAATAGACTTTAAATTTCGTGCTGAACTCTCGTACTTCAACAATTTAACTTACTAACCTTGTAAGCATTTCTTTAGTGTCTTTTGAAATAGTATTAGCCTCTAAAATCTTATCTATTTGCATTTTTATTAATTTCTGTCGGTTCACATCATATCGTTTCCAAGTCTCAAATGCTGAACACATTCTCGCTGCCACTTGCGGATTAATTGGATCCACTTTCAATATCCAATCAGAAAATAATTCGTAATTTTCGCCATTTTCCTGGTGAAAACCGGCGGTGTTTGCTGAGAAAGCTCCAAGTACAGATCTAATTCGGTTTGGTGTCTTAAGAGAAAACTCTCTGTGGTTAGTTAGATTCTTAACAACTTTATTCAAATAATTTGGATGAGCCATTATAACTTGCGCACTAAACCACTTGTCTATCACCAGGCGCTCATGTTTCCATTGGTTATAAAAAAAGTTAATATTTTCACTGGTTGGATTGTGTTTGATCAAGGTAGAAAATGCACTCAGTTGGTCAGTCATATTTAGAGCTTCTTGAACCTGAAGTTTAGCCAATTCACCACCATCTTGATATGCCAGAAAAAAAAGAGCTTTATTTCGCAAGGCTCGAGATGCTGACTGCACTGCATCAGGTATATATTCTTTGGCTACAACATATTTTTCATAGATATTTTCTAAACTCGTTTTTAAGTGATTTGAAATTGCCAAGTTTAATGCTTCAACTGATTGATGAATAACTAATGGATCTGGTGTAATTCCGTTATCTAAGCATTTTTGCGTGACTTCATCTTGACTTGGTAAGGTAAGTGTCAACGCTCTAAAAGCTGGATCAATAGTGTCATCGTCAATCAATTTCTTTAAAGACGAAAGATACATTTCATCAGCTGCAGAATTGTTTGATATCATGGACAGCAAAGCATCATCACATAGCTGACGTCCGGCTTCCCAACGGTTAAAACTATCCGTCTCATGTTCAAAAATAAAGGTTAATCGCTCTTTTTTAACCGTCTGCTTGAGGATCACTGGGGCCGAAAAATCTCTTAGAACAGAAGGTATAGGCCTATTGCTGAAGGGGCCAAAAACAAACTCTTCTTTTTTCTGGCTCACTTTTATATTTTCAGAATAAATCATTTTACCAGAAATTTTATCTAAAAGTCCTATTTCTACTGGGATGAGGTGTGGTTTTTTATTGGTTTGTCCCGGTGTGTTAGGGATTTCCTGATGGAAAGAGAGCTTCAAAAAGTTATCTTCCCATATCTCTGAAACTGAAAGAATTGGGGTTCCAGCCTGTTGATACCACAGCATAAATTGACTTAAATCAAGCTTCGTTACCTCTTCAAAGACTTTTATCCAATCCTCTATGGTGACAGCCTGTCCATCATAGCTTTCAAAATATAGGTCAAGTGCCTTCTTATAGGCTTTTTCACCAACTAACCTTTTCAACATACCGACAAGCTCAGCGCCCTTTTCATAAACGGTTAGGGTGTAAAAATTATTGATCTCCACAAAACTTTCTGGCCTGACCGGATGAGCTAAAGGTCCGCCATCCTCTCTGAATTGGCGGCTTTTCAGTAAGATTACATCTTTAATTCGCTTTACCGCTGAACTCCTTTGATCAGCTGTAAATTCTGCGTCTCGAAAAACTGTTAATCCTTCCTTTAAACAGAGCTGAAACCAATCTCGACAAGTAATTCTATTTCCAGTCCAATTATGAAAATATTCATGGGCGATAACAGCCTCTACAATTTCAAAATTATCATCTGTACTGGTTTCTGGATTTGCCAAGACATAAGAACTATTAAATATATTCAGACCTTTATTTTCCATCGCGCCCATATTAAAATCATCGACGGCCACAATATTAAAAAGATCTAAATCGTATTCTCTTCCATAGTTATCTTCGTCCCATTTCATGGATTTTTTAAGGGCATCCATGCTGAACGCACATTTGTCTTCGTCCCCGGGCCGTACATATATATTGAGTGCCACGTCTCGGCCAGACATAGTTGTGAAAGTGTCTGATACTGAGATTAAATCCCCCGCAACAAGTGCGAAAAGGTATGCAGGCTTTGGCCATGGATCATGCCACTCTGCCCAACCATCGCCTTGAGCAGTAGGGTTCCCGTTTGATAGAAGAGTTGTTTTATTCCCTTCAATCCGAACAAAAAATTCAGACATGATATCGGGCCGGTCTGGATAATATGTTATTTTTCTGAAACCTTCTGCTTCACATTGGGTGCAGTACATTCCATTTGATAAATACAGTCCTTCAAGAGCAGTATTGCTTTTAGGATTTATAATTACTTCACATTCCCAAACAAATTCTTTCTTGGAAACGTTGAAAGTGAGGCCATGTTCATCAACTTTGGGGTTTATTTGTTTTCCATCAATTTTTGCCCATTGTAGGTCTAGCTCTGCCCCGTCAAGATAGAACTGGGTGTCTATCGCTTCTGGATTGGCTTGAAAAAGAATTTTTGATGTTACTCGTGTTTTTTCTTCAGCTAGGTGGAAAACTAACTCTACCTTATTTACCAAATAATTTGGGACTTTATAATCAGATAGATAAATTTTTTGTCCATTTGAGCGCTTCATATTCAGTCCATAAAAATCTTTTTGTGCTTTTTCTTTTCCGCTCTAACTAAACTTTGTATTTAGCCATTTCAGGAGTAACGTTCCATATGACGGGCGGGTTATCACGAAAAAAACCTATTGTTAATATAGTTTGGTTTAAAAAGGATCTGCGTTCGTCAGATCATAAGCCTTTAAGTGAAGCCGCGTCGAATGAGTATCCGGTTTTACCACTATATGTTTTTGAGCCTGATTATTGGGAACAAAAAGACACGTCCCAACGGCACTGGGAATTTACAAAGCAATCTTTAGAATCCTTAAGGCAAGACTTAGGAGTTTTGGGCCAAGCCTTGGTTTTTCTTCAAGGCAACATTTTAGAAGTTTTTGATCAATTACTCAAAACGTTTGAAATTAATGCCATTTATGCGCATCAAGAAACCGGTAATGCTTGGACATACGCACGCGATATATCTGTTCGGTCGTGGGCGCGCCTACGCGGCATAAAATTAATAGAACACCAAAATAATACAATAATTAGAGGTTTAACGAACAGAGACATCTGGTCAACTGAACGAGATAATTTTTTGTCCAAGCCCACTTTAAAGAAGCCATATATAAGACCTATTGGTGCGGAGCTTTCTGAAATTTCAACTAAGATGAAATTTAAAGGCAGTACTGTTTTAAAAAATAAACAAATAGGTGGTTCAGAAAATGGCTGGAGATATTTGGAAAGTTTTTTGGAGGGACGAGGAAATCATTACAGAGTTGAAATGTCTTCTCCTGTTTTAGCTGAAAGAGCCTGCTCAAGAATTTCACCCTATCTAGCCTATGGAAATTTATCAGTTAGAGAAATTTTTCAGTTTTTACATGAAAATCATCCTAAAATAAAACAAATGTCTCCCTCAATAAAATCGTTTAAATCGCGTCTGGCTTGGAAAGATCATTTCAGTCAAAAGCTTGAAGATGATTTTTCAATTGAAACAAAATGTTTACATAAGTCCTTTGAAAATTTGCGGCCATTAGTTCCAGATCATATTCTCTTATCTGCTTGGGAGAACGGAGAAACTGGGTTTCCATTTTTAGACGCATGTATGCGTTATTTGAGAGCAACCGGCTGGATCAATTTTAGAATGCGAGCTATGCTTATGTCTTTTGCTTCTTATCATCTTTGGTTGGACTGGCGGGCATCTGGTCAAATTCTTGCAAAATTTTTTACCGACTATGATCCAGGCATTCATTGGCCTCAAGTCCAAATGCAGTCGGGAACTACCGGCATAAACACGGTCAGGATGTATAATCCAATAAAACAAGGAATTGACCAAGACCCCAATGCAACTTTTATCCGTAAATGGGTTCCTGAGCTGGGTCATCTTTCAACTGCCGAAATACATAAAGTTGGCACCGAAAATTTTAATGCAGTTAATTTTGAAACACATTACCCTAGACCCGTTGTGGACTTAGCTAAGGCAGGAAGGGAGGCTCGAGAAAAAGTATGGGCAGTCAGAAGATTGCATGGTTTCAAAAGTCAAGCAAAACAGATAGTCAAAAAACATGGTAGTCGGCAAAATAGGTCAAAGGATTTCGTAAACGATCGCCTAGAAATAAAACCTAAAGCCAGGGTTAACATTCAGAAGAGCTTTGAATTCTGATGGCAAAAATGCAAAAGAAATCGGATCTACCAAAAAAAATATGTAAAATATGTGGCCTACCATTCGCCTGGAGGAAAAAGTGGGAGAGAGACTGGACAGAAATTAAATTCTGCAGTGAGAGATGTAAGAGAGCAAGCCGGTTAAAAAAAATTGGTAAAAATAAATAACCAATTATTGACTTTCCTAATTTAGCGTTTAACTGAACAGAAGCAGTATACCGAGGTAGACAGATGATTCAGTTGGCTGAAAAATTAGGAATGAAAATTTCGACAAATTTTGTTGACTTTATTGAGAAAGAAGTTTTGCCAAATACTAACGTTACAGCTGAGAAGTTTTGGCACGGCCTTGCAACATTAGTTAATGAGTTGACTCCGCAAAACAAAGCGTTGCTTGACAAGCGAAGATATTTACAAAAACAAATTAATGAGTGGCATGAGCTAAATAGCAATAATGATCTTGATTTAGCTGAATATAAGGAGTTTTTATACTCAATCGGATATCTCGTACCCAAAGGCGAATCCTTTTCCATCGATACAGATAAAGTTGATCCAGAAGTTTCTCAGGTCGCGGGGCCTCAGCTAGTTGTTCCCGTCATGAACGCTCGTTTCGCTTTAAATGCAGCAAATGCTAGATGGGGTTCGCTTTATGACGCTCTTTATGGGACAGATTCAATAAGTGGCGAAAATAAAACAACTTCTTACGATACGGAAAGAGGAAAAAGGGTAATTGAATGGGGCCGAAATTTCCTTGATGAAACGTTTCCTCTTAATGGTATTTCCTGGAAAGATGCTACTCTTTTAACAATAAACAACGGTTCGCTCTGCGTCTCAGGCAATAATTTGAAAAATGAAAAAAGCTTTGTCGGTTATTCTGGAAAAGTCGAAGAGCCAAATTGCATTGTATTACGGAACAACAATTTGCACGTACGTTTAGAAATTGACCCAATCAGTGAGGTCGGGTCGTCTGATTTGGCCGGAATATCGGATATTATACTTGAGTCCGCGATTTCTACGATAATGGACTGTGAAGACAGTATCGCTGCAGTTGATGCGTCTGATAAGATTGTTGCTTATAGAAACTGGCTCGGTTTGATGAAGGGTGACCTTTCTGAAAAAGTAACAAAAAAAGGTAAAACGTTTACAAGAACCTTGAACGAAGACTTCTCTTATAAAACTCCAAGTGGCGAAGTGAGCACTCTCAAAGGAACGAGTTTGATGTTGGTAAGAAATGTTGGCCATTTAATGACTACACCGACAGTCCTTGACCAAAATGACGAAGAGGTATTTGAGGGGCTTCTTGATGCACTGTGTACGGTTACAATTGCATTGCATGATGTGAGTCGTGAGGGAGGAAACTCCTCCTGTGGTTCAATTTATGTAGTGAAGCCTAAAATGCATGGGCCAGAGGAAGTGGAATTTGCGTGCAGAACGTTTAGTCTTGTGGAGGAAATACTTGGTCTGCCCTTAAATACTGTAAAAATAGGGATAATGGATGAGGAAAGGCGGACTTCTGTAAACCTTTTTGAGTGTATTCGTGCTGCTAAATCACGGGTCGCCTTCATTAATACGGGGTTTTTAGATCGAACTGGCGATGAAATTCACACAAGCATGAAAGCTGGGGTGATGCTTCGTAAAAGTGACATGAAATCTTCTAAATGGATCGAAGCCTATGAGAAGGGAAATGTCGATATAGGCCTAGAGTGTGGATTGCAAGGAAAAGCTCAAATAGGGAAGGGTATGTGGGCTATGCCCGATCAAATGTCAGATATGCTTGAACAAAAAATACAGCACCCAATGGCAGGCGCAAATTGTGCCTGGGTTCCCTCACCAACTGCTGCAACTTTGCACGCAACGCATTATCACAAAATCAACGTTCAAAAACGCCAACAAGAAATTAAAGCCCTTGGATCTAGAAGTTGTTTGGACGATTTATTGCAGGTTCCACTTCAATCAAGCGATGCACTGACTGAAAGTGAAAAAGAACGAGAAATTGATAACAACTGTCAAGGGATTTTGGGGTATGTTGTTCGCTGGGTAGATCAAGGTATTGGATGTTCAAAAGTTCCAGATATTGATAATATTCAGTTAATGGAGGACAGAGCAACTTGTAGAATATCTTCTCAAAGTTTAAGTAACTGGCTTTGTCACAATTACGTAAAACACGATCAGGTTTTGAGGTCTTTGAAAAAAATGGCTGCTGTTGTTGATGCGCAAAACGCCGATGATGAAAATTACAGAGCCATGTCTCCTGATTTTAATACTGAGGCCTTTCTAGCAGCCTATGATTTAATTTTCGATGGCGAAGCTCAGCCTTCAGGTTACACAGAGCCTATTCTTCACAAACGGCGATTAGAAATTAAAAATAAAGTTTAAGCGATATTATTTCCGTCGCCTAATTTTTTATCGCTTTCTTTTATTAGATGATTATTTTTCTAAAATAAAAGTAGTGCTCCGTTTACGGACAACTTCAAATGTGTATATCTATCATCATAGGGGGCTCTGGTGATGTCACGTCCAGTTATTGGTATAATGGGAAATTATTACCTGATTAATGATCAGTATCCTGCACATGCTGCTGGAACAATGAATTGTGAGGCAATCGTTGATCTCTGCGATGCTACTCCTCTAATCATACCAGGCGATCCAAATTTTGTGAAAGTAGACGAGCTTATGAGGATTTGTGATGGTTTTTTATTCACCGGTGGTCGGCCAAATGTTCATCCATCAGAATATGGAATTCAGGCAACAGAAGCTCATGGGGAATTTGACAGAGCACGTGATGCTGTAAGTTTATCACTCATAAGATCTTGTGTAAAATTAGGACAGCCTATCTTTGGAATTTGCCGTGGGTTTCAAGAGGTGGCAGTTGCTTTTGGTAGTGAACTGCATCCAGAAATAAGGGATATACCGGATAGAGATAATCATAGAATGCCTCCTGAAGGAACTTTGGAAGAAAAATTTGCTTTAAGGCACGAAGTGACAGTTTCCGAGACAGGACCTTTCAAGAAATTATTTGGAAAAAATAAAGTTTTAACAAATACATTACATGGTCAGGGAATAATGAAACCGGGTGAAAGGGTAATTATAGATGGATATGCTCATGATGGTACGCCAGAAGCACTTTACATTGCGGATGCGCCAGGTTTCACTTTGTCTGTTCAATGGCATCCGGAATATCGCGCGTCGCAGGACGAAGTATCCAGACCACTCTTTGAGGCTTTTGGAAAAGCCACCAAAGAATTTCATCAATCGCGTTGAATTTAATTAAGTCACTTTTTTCCTTTTTTGGAATTTAGGATCTTGCCATAATTTGCGAGACATTATTTGAGCTAAGATCGCTATTGCCCGCTCTACATCGTCAGCATCGATGAATAAAGGTGTAAATCCAAACCGCATGACATCTGGAGCCCTAAAGTCTCCGATTAGCCCGTGCTCAATACAAGCCTGCATCGCAGCATATCCATTTTGAAAAGAAAATGATACTTGGCTGCCGCGGTTTTTTGGGTTTCGAGGCGTGATCAAGCTCAACATGGGGCAATATCTTTCTACGCCCTTTATGAACTGCTCAGTGAGATCAATAGAAGTCCTTCTGACATCGGATATATTTACTTTATCCCAAATATCTAGTGATGCTTCTAAAGCGGCAAGACCAATAACTGGAGGTGTTCCTACTCTCATACGGTCAATTCCCACTGCTGGATTGTATTGTAACGAAAAGTCAAAAGGCTTTTCATGGCCTAGCCATCCTGAAAGGCACGGATCTAAAGAATTTATCAATTTAGGATTTACGTAAGTAAAGGCAGGAGATCCAGGGCCACCATTTAAATATTTGTAAGTACATCCAACAGCGAGATCTACATCTAGTTCAGTCAAGTTTGTATCAATAGCTCCCGCTGAATGTGCTAAATCCAAGATTACAAGAGCTCCACTTTTCTTTGCGGCCGTTAGGATATTTTGAGTTTCATAGCGGCGGCCTGTTTTGTAATCGACTTCCGTAAAAAAAATAGCGGCAACATTTTCATTGATATTTTCAATTAATTTATCTGTAGGCACAATATTTAATGCGTAGTCAGGCCCCATCATATTTACCAATCCTTGTGCAGCATAAATATCTGAAGGAAAGTTGCTAGAGTCAGTAAGTAGAATTTTTCTATTTCTTTGATGCTTAACTGCACTTGCCAAAGCCTGAAAAACTTTAATGGTCAAGGTATCGCCGACTGTGATTGTATTTTCGGCTGCTCCTACTAGTCTGGCAATCCTATTTCCAACCTTATTTGGCTGTTCCATCCAGCCGGCTTTATTCCATCCAGTTACAATCATTTCGCCCCACTCATTATTAAGGGTGTGTTCAACACGCTTTTGGGCTGATATGGGCAGGGGGCCAAGAGAGTTCCCATCTAAGTAAATTACTCCTTTAGGCAAGAAAAATTTTGATTTCGTTTCAACGAAGTCACTCATACTTTTCCACCGGAGATTTCAATTGCTTGGCCGTTTATACTTTTAGCCGCTTGGCTACAGAGCCATAGAGCTGTCTGGGCAATTTCGTCGGCTTCGATTAATTTTTTATGTGGATTTGAATTAACCATCAATTTTTGTGCATCGTTTTCACTAATGCCTTTGGACATCATTGCTTTTATGTTGTTGTCAATAATTGGAGTGTTTACGTAGCCTGGACAAATAGCGTTAAATGTTATGGGCCCGCCAATATATTCTTCACTATATGTCTTAATCAACCCTAGCACACCATGTTTTGAAGCACTATATGCGCCTGCCCCTTTTAACCCTTTGATCCCTGCTATTGAGGAGATCGCAATTACTCGGCCCCAATCGGTCTCGAGCATTGACTTCATCGCTTCTCGTATCGTTAAGAACGTACCGTCTAGGTTTGTACTTATGATTTTTCTCCAAAAATCTAAATCAGTATTTTGCAGTTTTCTTCCTTCAGCAATTCCCGCATTTGCAATACAAATTTGGATACTGCTTCAGCAACAATATCTGAGACTTCTTTCTCGTCAGAAACATCCATTTTTAAAGCAGAGATATTTGTGCTCGTCATAGCTACTTCTTGAAGTATTTTAGATCTGCGACCTGTAATTGTTACCTTTGCACCTTTTTTTGCAAATAATTCTGCAATTGCACGACCTATACCGGTTCCGCCTCCCGTTATTAGTACGTGTTTATCTGTTATCATTGAAACCCTCACTGTTGTGTGAAACTAATTGAAAAAATGAGGGTAGCAATAGTTAAATGTTATAAGTCAAATCGATCTAAGATGGATTGCACTGATAGGAATTTAAATTTTATGGAAAGCAAATGAAAATTTTCTCAAATTTAATACTTTTCCTTTTTGGATTAAATTCTTTGCTACTAGCCAGTGAAGATATAGATGACAAGTACCCACAATCGGAACTGTACAACAAGCCAGTTGAGGTAATTCCAAATGTTTTTACAGCAATAGGGGCAACAGCCCCTCCAACTTATGAAAATGCTGGACATAACAATAATCTATCTTTCGTAGTAACGAATGAAGGTGTTGTTGTGATAAACTCTGGAGCTTCAGTGAGACTTGCTGAGGCACTTCATAGTGAAATAATGAAGATAACTGATAAACCAATTAAATTAGTTATTAATGAAAATGGGCAAGGTCATGCGATTTTGGGCAATAAGTATTGGTCTCAAAAGGGAATTGATATTTTAGCTCATGAAGATGCAATTTTTGAAATCGAAGAAAATAGTCATTCAATTCTGCAAAGGATGAAATCCTACAATAAAGATAGAGCCGTTGGAACGGAAGTCGTGGTTCCAAACAAAAGCTTTTCGGAAAAATTTATTTTTACACTGGGAGGGTTGGAGTTTCATGTTCTTCACTTAGGCCCTGCACATGGGCCAGGTGATACCCAGGTTTGGTTGCCAGAATTATCTTTAATGATTGCTGGCGATATGGCTTTTCATGAACGCATGTTACCAATTTTTGAAAATACTTGTACCAAATGTTGGTTAGAAACATGGGACGAAAAATTTGCCCCTTTAAATGCACTTTATGTAATCCCTGGTCATGGACATCCAACTAATATGGCGCAAGTTACGAGATTTACTCGGGACTATCTTGTTGATCTTAGGAAAAAAATATCTGAGGTGCTAGAAAATGGTGGTGATCTGGCTGAGGCATTCTACGTGGACCAGCAGCGGTGGCGCTTACTAGATACTTTTGACGAACTTGCCAAAAGAAACGCTGGTCGGGTTTTTGAAGAAATGGAATTTGAGTAATATTCTGTGGAACAATCTAAAGCCTAGAAAACTTTTTTTATTAGGTTGAAAATATAATCTGCTGAACCAGTTATGAAGTATTCAGGGTGACATTGTAGGGAGAGATGCCGCTTGTTGATAGAGAAAGAGACTTGCTTCCAATTTATCAATGGCGTAAGGCGACGCCTCAGTAATATTAGATTGTTTTGAGTCTTAATTAGATACCTAAAGCGGCTGTAATACATTTTGAAATAAAAGGATGACAACTTTGAAGATAGGTACCCCAAAAGAGATTTTTGAAGGTGAGGCGCGCGTCGCGATGACGCCAGAAAGCGCCCTTCAATTGCAAAAACTTGGTTATGATTGCGCCATTGAGACTGGGGCAGGTATGTTAGCTGGTTTTTCAGACAAAGCTTATGCAGAAGCTGGCGTAGAGATTAAAAAAACAGCTGCTGCTTTATGGAAAGACGCTGACATAATTGCAAAGGTACGTGAACCAGATGAAAACGAACTGAAGCGCTTAAAATCAGATCATACGCTAATTTCCTTCTTCAATCCCGCTGGAAATGAAAAGGGGATGCAAGCAGCAGCAAAAAAAGGCACCAGTGTTATTGCCATGGAAATGGTTCCACGAATAAGCCGGGCTCAAAAAATGGACGCTTTATCTTCGATGGCCAATATTGCAGGGTACAGGGCAGTTATAGAGGCTGGAAATAACTTTGGGCGCTTTTTTACTGGTCAAGTGACCGCAGCTGGTAAAGTTCCGCCTGCAAAAGTTTTGATTGTAGGTGCCGGTGTTGCTGGTTTAGCTGCAATTGGGACCTCAACGTCTCTTGGCGCGATAACATACGCCTTTGATGTACGACCTGAAGTTGCAGAGCAAGTGGAGTCTATGGGCGCTGAATTTGTTTATTTAGATTTTAAAGAAGAGCAAAAGGATGGTGCTGAAACAGGTGGCTACGCTGCAGTTTCAAGCCCTGAATTTAGAGAAGCACAACTTTCTAAGTTTCGAGAGCTTGCCCCAGAGATGGATATTGTGATTACAACTGCTTTAATACCAAATAGAGAGGCTCCCAAGCTTTGGCTGGACGATATGGTGAAGGCCATGAAGCCGGGCTCAGTCATTGTTGACTTAGCAGCACCTGCTGGCGGTAACGTCGAGGGCACTGTCAGAGATGAAAAAATAATAACTGAAAATGGTGTTACAATTGTTGGATATACCGATTTTGCTAGTCGAATGGCGGCTCAGGCATCATCTTTATACGCGACAAATATCAGACATATGATGACAGACTTGACCCCAGAGAAGGATGGTAAGGTTGTGCACAATATGGAAGATGATGTTATCCGAGGGGCTACAGTAACTTTCAACAAAGAAATAACTTTTCCGCCTCCGCCTCCAAAAGTGCAAGCTATCGCTGCTAAATCCCAAGAAAAGCCGAAGGAATTGTCGCCGGAAGAGGTTCGAGTACAAGAAGCTGAAGCTTTCAAGGCACAAACAAAACAACAAGTAACCTTGTTAGCCACGGGTGCCGTAATTACGTTAGGTCTTGGCTTGATTGCTCCTGCTAGTTTTATGCAACACTTTATTGTTTTCGTTTTATCGGTTTTTGTTGGCTTTCAGGTCATTTGGAATGTTAGCCATTCCCTGCATACCCCTTTGATGGCGGTAACAAACGCAATTTCTTCCATCATAATCCTCGGAGCTTTGATGCAAATTGGGTCAGGATCTTTTCTGGTCATAATTTTAGCCGCGTTGTCTGTTTTTATGGCTGGGATCAATATTTTTGGTGGTTTTTTAGTGACGAGACGCATGCTTGCCATGTTTCAGAAGTCTTAAAAGAAGGATAAGACGATGGATTTAGGTTTCACAACTGCTGCTTACGTCGTTGCAGCTATTCTTTTTATTCTCTCTCTAGGTGGGCTATCTGGACAGGAAAGTGCAAAGCGTGCTGTCTGGTATGGTATAGTGGGTATGGCCCTTGCAGTTTTTGCAACATTAATTGGGCCAGGATCAGGTCTTTGGTTTTTCTCGATTGTACTTATTGCTGGTGGGGGTGTCATTGGCTACATGCTTGCGTCAAGGGTAGAAATGACCCAAATGCCTGAGCTCGTTGCTGGGATGCATGCTTTGGTAGGGCTTGCTGCTGTTTTCGTAGGATTTATTGCAGACTTTGAAATGGGTAACGTCGCTTTAGCTAAAGAAGCAGGAACGGCAAAAGAGCTTACCGGATTTGCAGCTCTAATAGCAAAAAAGTCGGCTATTGAATTAAGTATCCTTCGCGTGGAGTTATTTTTAGGTGTATTTATCGGCGCCATAACGTTTACTGGTTCAGTTATTGCTTACGGAAAGTTATCGGGAAAGGTGACCTCTGCAGCGACAAAACTGCCAGGTGGTCATGCTTTGAACGCAGGGGCAGCAATCATTTCGTTTTTATGCCTGATTTGGTACTTGCAGTCTGGTAGCTTATTCCCAGTTATTTTGATGACACTTATGGCGTTTTTTATTGGCTTCCATCTCATAATGGGAATTGGCGGTGCTGATATGCCCGTGGTTGTTTCAATGCTAAACAGCTATTCAGGCTGGGCTGCTGCTGCTATTGGGTTCAGCCTAGGAAATGACCTTTTGATTGTTGTCGGGGCATTAGTTGGATCTTCTGGTGCTATTTTAAGCTATATAATGTGCAAGGCTATGAACAGATCTTTCATATCCGTTATTTTGGGTGGCTTTGGTGGTACCACTGGGCCTGCCATGGAAGTCGAAGGTGAACAGATTGCCATTGATGCAGATGGTGTTGCAGCCGCACTAAATGATGCAGACAGCGTTATCATTATTCCAGGTTATGGAATGGCCGTAGCGCAGGCTCAACAAGCAGTTTCCGAATTGACCAAGAGGCTTCGCGCTCAGGGTAAGGAAGTACGATTTGCCATACACCCTGTAGCTGGTCGACTACCAGGCCATATGAATGTTTTGTTGGCTGAAGCTAAAGTCCCATACGATATTGTTTTGGAAATGGACGAAATTAATGAAGATTTTCCATCAACTGATGTGGCTATTGTCATTGGATCGAATGATATTGTTAATCCAGCGGCTCAGGATGATCCAAACAGCCCGATAGCTGGTATGCCAGTCCTTGAATGTTGGAAATCTAAACAAGTTTTTGTTTCGAAACGTGGTCAGGGAACAGGTTATTCTGGAATTGAAAACCCTCTATTTTTTAAAGAAAATACGAGGATGTTTTATGGTGATGCGAAAGAAAGCTTGAATAAATTATTGACGCTGATCAATTAAGGTTAAAATTTCCCGGCTCTTTTTATTATAAGCCGGGAAGTTCCGATCTACTTTTTGTGAATTTGAATAATAAATACCATTGAAATTCAGGTTTTTGCTAGGCCCGTTCTAAAAAAATAAGCTTTCTGATTAATCTCAGCCGTCTATTGGCTAATTTAGCCCCTAATCCGATAAAAATAATTGCAAAAAATGCGGAAACTGAAAGAGTCGAGATACCTGATATTCCGGCTCCCATTGTGCAACCCCCAGCTAAAACACCTCCAAACCCCATCAGCATAGCACCGATTATGTAC
>LUMN01000060.1_pt1 | contig 18962 bp, 18 predicted proteins | sample 729991 | NCBI WGS metagenome assembly LUMN01 (sample SAMN03860262, study PRJNA289734) | marine metagenome | biome: seawater column; feature: ocean; material: water; isolation source: Red Sea water column Station 22 - depth 25m | place: Saudi Arabia: Red Sea | collected 2011-10-15 | depth 25 m
TTATTATAAAAAATTATACATCATAGATCATTGATGCTCAAAATAGGTTATTATTCTTTTTTCTTCCAAATATAATAAAAAATGTAAGGAGATACAGCTGGGACTATCCCAAACCAAAACCATTCATCCCATCTAAAGCTTTTATCTAGCATTGGACTTTTTAATCCATTCCACCATGTTAAATATCCAATTAGTATTATCCAAGCTAAACTTATAGTTAAATAAATTTTAATATTTTTTGGTAAACCACCCGAGAATACTACTTTTACTTTTTCTAAAATTTCTTGATAGTTCATTAGATATTTAGCAATTAGTTCTAACGAAAGTACCTAAAGCTGTCATGGTAATTTCACAATTACCACCATTTTCTTTTGCAAAAACTTTATAATTTGTTGCATCATTTGCGACACATAATTCGTAGCCCATTTCACTAGTGATACTATCAGTGCCACCTAATAAATTAGTTTCTATTGCACTTGATGTGGTACTTGTTGGATTGCACGATGTGCCATTACTATTTCTGTAATACATGCCGTTATCGGAATAGTATTCTGTTTGGCCTAAAGATATTTGTTGCATAACATTTTCAGCAGATCTTTTTTTGGCTGAGCCTACGTATCCATTATAACTCATGATACCAATAGCAGCTATAATTCCAAGAATTGCTACAACTACCAAAAGCTCAATAAGGGTAAACCCAGAGCTTTTGGAAGTCATAAGAATTTTCTAATTTAACTTTTACTCTACTACGACAGAATTTTCAGAAACGTTACCTGATGTTCCGCATTCGCTATCTTCTGTAAAGCAAGTTTTAACGTCTATCGTGTTAGAACTGGAACTATTATCAGTTAAATTCGTATATCCACCATTTGCAGAGCTAGATGATGAGTCACCAGAGTTCGGTCTTACTGCTTTTTTCGAAGTATCGTATGGGTTTTTAAAATCTGCTAATGCTAATGCTGCAGCGTCCTTAACAGTTTTTCTAGTTTTACCTGAGCAAGTAAGATTGCCTCCCATAGCTGTTGACTCTCCTAAATTACATTTTTGTAATTCTGCTGCTATGTATTTAACAACTGCTGAATGATTTGATTTAGCTGCTTGTTTTTTAGCTCCGGATGTGTAGCCCGAGTATGCAACAACTCCAACTGCTGCAAGAATACCAATAATTGCTACAACAACCAATAATTCTATAAGTGTAAATCCTTTATTATTTTTTTTCATAAGTAATGATCCTATAATTAATAAAAATATGTGTATACATATAAATTATATCTTTTAAAAGGCAATATCTATACTTCAATTGTAATCAAAATGGGTCATTTTTGTTGATTTAGCAAGGAAATCTAATAAATATTAAGAATTATGTCATACAAAGTTACTGAGGAAGGTAACATATCAACTGTTCATCTAGATGGTGAAATAGATATGGATGTCACTGAAAAAGCAAAAGAAATTATTATGCCTTTAATAGAGGCAAAAAAAGAAGTTCATTTAAATCTTAAAGAAGTTCAGTACATGGATTCTTCTGGAATATCAGTTTTGATTGAAAGTCACCAAAAAGCAACTGAACTTGGAACGAAAGTTGTGCTGAAAGAAATTAGTAAGTCAGTTCTCAAAGTAATTATGATGGCAAAACTTGAACAAATTTTAAATTTGGACTGATAAATGAATGTTGCAATAAAATCTATAACTGAACAAAGAGATTTTGTTGTTAGATCATCAAGTTTAAAAGAAGTAAGATCATTCTCAAGAGAAGTATTTGAGAAAGTAAATATTAATCAAGATTTAAAAGATGAATTAGTACTTGCTATTGCAGAAGCGGCACAAAATATTGTTAAGCATGCTTATCAAGGTGAAGACACAGACGATAAAATGGAGATTAAAATTTCACTTGAAAACGGTCAACTTGAAATTGGTTTTTTTGACAAAGGAAGACCGGTTGATAAAGGAAATGTCAGACACAGAAAAATAGATGATATTAAACCAGGTGGATTAGGAACTTTTTTTATTCAACAAATAATGGACGCTGTTGTTTTTAAAGAAGGTGAGAAGCCTTGGATAAATCATTTAGTGTTAACTAAAAATTTAAACGCTTAACCACCGATAATTGCACCGACATTAAAGATTGGTGAATACATGGCGATCATCAATCCACCAATCATTGTTCCCATAAATACAATCATTATAGGTTCAATTAAACTAGACATATTATCAACCGCTGTATCAAATTCTTCTTCATAGTAAGAAGATACAGAAGTAAACATTTCATCTAAATTTCCTGTTTGCTCACCAACAGAAATTAGCTGACTGAAGGTAGGTGGAAAAACTGGTTCTTTTAAAAATAATTTTGTAAGAGTGTCTCCTGAAAAAACTCCTTTTTTTACATTTTCTAAAGCTTGAGTTACAACATCATTATTACTTACTTGTTTTGCGATTTCTATACTTTCTAAAAGGTTTACTCCTGCTGCACTAAGATTACCCATTATTAATGAAATTCTAGCAATCAGTGATTTTAAAATCATATCGCCAAAAACTGGCATCTTTAAAACTCGTTGGTGCCACTTATATCTAATTGTAGGAATTTTAGTTGTTGTATATTTAAATATCACAAAACCTATTATTGATACTATTCCAAGTGTTAGTCCGCCAGCACCTCTCATAAAATTACTTGCATTCATAATGACAGCTGTTGGGGTAGGTAATGCAACACCCATTCCTTCATACATTTCCGCAAATACTGGGACAACTTTAATTAACATGAACACCATTACAGTTATTGCAACAGTAAACATAACTACTGGATAGGTTAATGCACTTTTAATTTTCTTTTTAACTTTTTCTCTTTTTTCTAATGAATCTACTAATTTTAAGAGGAAATCATCAAGTTTACCGCTGGCCTCTCCAGCTTTAATCAAATTTATATAAATATTATCAAATATCTTTGGATATTTTTCAAAACATTTAGAGAGAGTTATACCACCTTCTAAATTTTTTCTAATATCTTCAATAATTTCTTTCATAGTAGGGTGTTCTATTTGGTCTCTAAGCATCGTTAAAACATTTAAAATTGGCAAACCTGCTTTTACCATTGTTGCAAATTGCTTAGAGAAAAGCATTACATCCGCTGGAGTGACTTTTTTCTTACCAAAAGAAAAGCCACTTTTTTTGCCCTTTTCTTTTTCAGCTTTTTTCTTTTTAAGTTTGGTTAAGTTGGTGATGATTATTTTTTGCTCTTTAAGTTTAAAAGAAGCTTCTTCTTGATTTATAGCCTCTATTTCACCCTCAATATATTTACCTGCGGAAATTCCTTTGTAAGAAAAAGTTTCGGCTGACATTTACTACTCCATAGAGAGAACTCTATCATACTCTCTAAAATTAAGATCACCTGTGAGAATTAACTCTCTTCCCATATCTTGCATTGTCCTAAAACCTTCATTTGAGGCAATTTCTTTAAGTTCTGGAGTTGTAGCTTTTCTTAGAATTGCTTCTTTTATTGGTTTTGTGACATTTAAAATTTCATAAATACCCATTCGGCCTTTGTAACCAGTATCTTTACATTTAGGACAGCCACTACCCTTTTGAACTTTTGCCCTTGAAGCCTGTTCAACTGTAAATCCCAAATCAGCTAAAGCCTTGGGGGTTATGTCTTCATCTGGCACTCTACATTCTGAGCAGGTTTTTCTTGCTAATCTTTGTGCCAAAACAAGTGAAACAGCTGCACTAATCAAATAATCGGGTGTTCCCATGTTTTGTAATCTTGTAATGGTGCTTGGTGCATCATTTGTGTGAAGTGTGCTAAACACTAAGTGACCTGTTAAAGCAGCCTTTAATCCAATATCAACTGTTTCTTTATCCCTCATCTCACCAACAAGAATTATTTCTGGGTCTTGTCTTAAAAAAGATCTTAGGGCAGTTGAAAAATTAAAACCAATATCATCTTTAATTTGAACTTGTCCAACACCATCCAATTCATATTCAACTGGATCCTCAGCTGTTAAAATATTAAGGTGAGGTTTAGAAACCTCTTTTAGAATACTATAAAGTGTTGTTGTTTTACCTGATCCAGTAGGACCTGTTACAAGAACCAAACCTTGTGTGCCATGAATTGCTTTTCTTAAATTTTTTAAATCGTTTTCTTCAAAATTAAGTTGTTCTAAACTGATGTCTCCTGCATCTTTATTTAAAACCCTCATAACTATTCTTTCATTAGTTGCGGTTGGCAAAATTGAAAGACGAAGGTCAACTACTTTTCCATCAATTTTAAAAGGGATCGCTCCATCTTGAGGAAGTCTTCTTTCAGCAATATCTAGTTTTCCCATAATCTTAAATCTTGTGACTACAGCTCCATAATTTGAATGAAGAAATTTTTTAAAGTGTTCTTGTTCTTGTAAAATTCCGTCTAATCTATACCTAACTCTTGATGTAAATCGATAAGGTTCAATATGAATATCTGAAACTCCTGATTTAATTGCTTCTGCTACAACTGCTGTACTAAATTTAATTACTTCAGACTCGTTTTCTATAGCTTCAATGTCTTCTTCAGGTGGTTTTTCTAAAACTTCTGCTTGATCATCTACATCGTAGTCAAATGTTTTAGTCTTCTCAGCATTAGTTTGTCTAATATCAGAAATAGTTCTTTCACCGTCCGCTAGCAATTTATCTACAAAGTTTGAAATATCAGAAACTTTTGCTGCATGCAGTTCAATATCCATTTTTGTAATTGTTCGTAAATTTCTCATTAAACTCAATTTTGAAGTATCAGATATTGCTATGTGCAATACCTTTCCCTCAATTTTGAAAGGAGCTATAAAGTTCATATTAATGTAATTAGATGGAAGAATAGCTTTCAATTCATCAGTTATAGAAACTGTGGACAAATCTACTACATCTAATGATTGGTCTTTTACTAAAAGATCTAAAATTTTTTCTTCATCAGTTAGATTTAACTCAAATACAGCGTCTAATTGAGATTTTTCTCCTTCACCAGATATTTTTTTAATCTCAACTAAATCTTTGCCTGAAATAATATCCTGATCAATAAGAATATTAATTAAATTAATCTCAGACTCTCTACTAATATTTATCATTATAAAATTCTTGGTGCTATAAACACTAACAATTCATCTAGGTTATCAGAATTTTCAGTCCCTTTAAAGAGATTACCTATTACAGGCATATTACCTATAGCTGGAACTTGATCTTTAGATTTTGATAAAACATTCTTTTTAATTCCACCAATTACTACTATATCGCCATCCGCCACTAATAATTTTGTTACAATTTCCATTTTGTTAACTGCCGGCGTATCACCTGCGACTGATCTATTTGGTGTATCATTGTTAACTTGAATACTTAATAAAACGTTTCCATCTCCGATAATGCTAGGAGTGACCTCTAATTTAAGAGCCGCTTCCTTGAAAGATACTTGAGATCCTCCGCCCTCTCCTGGAGCTTCATATGGTATTTCCTCACCTTGTGTAACGGTAGCTACTTGATTATCGAGTGTGAACACTTTAGGATTAGAAATAGTTTTACCCATTCCCATTCTTTCTAATGCTGTAATTTCTGCTTTTAAAACACCTGAACCAGTTCTTCTTAAAATTCCAATACCACTTGTTGGATTTGTAATTGCAAAGTTTGCTAAACTATCAGTTGCATCACCGAGATTAGCTGCTCCACCTGGTTCTGTACCTAAAGCACTTCCAGCGCTTCCACCTGATAATCCACCGGCAACTTTACCAGCTCTTTGATAATATCCACCAAGTCTTGTTCCAAGTGCTTTTTCAAAATCAGAATTTGCTTCAACTATAAAAGCTTCTATTAAAACTTGTTTTGTTCTTATATCTATTTCTTTAATAACTTTATCAACTACATCTAAATCTTTTTCTTTTCCTCTTACTATTATAGATCGAGTTGTTTTTTCTTCGGTAATTTGGATTGGTGTATAAGAACTTTCACCTGCTGTTGAAGTAAACAATTCATCAATAGTTTGTTTAGCTTGTGCTGGAGTTATATAATAAAGTCTGAAAATCTCAGAATATATTGGCTCAACACTATCTTCTAATTCTACTTTCTTTTTAACAGCTTGTGCTCTTTCAGACTTATACGTCTCTTGTGCTGTTAACGTTTCAGGAGAATGAACTCTTATTAAGTTGCTAGATACATCAACATCTGATGCATAGTTTTTCATATCTAAAAGTGCTTGAAAAGCTTTGTCCCATGGGACATCGATTAATTCAGCAGATATTGCTCCTGCAACTTCATCTCCAACGAGTACATTTATCTCTCCTATTTTACCCATCAATTTCATAGTTTCTTTATAATCTAGATTTTTAAACTTAAGAGTAACTCTTTGTTTTAATAATGGATAATCATCAGGTATTATTAAGTAATTTCTTTGTGCCTCAGATGATATTTTTTTTCTTTTTCCAAGTTTTTTTGCATCACCTTCAATAGGTTTAGGACCCATTTCTAAAGTTTTTGCGATTTCTGATTGTCCACTACTTACAATATCTTTATCTTTAATAAGAGGTGTATTGTGTTTGAAAGGCTTGTCATATTTTTTCAAATTTTGACAAGCATTTAATACAACTAATAAAAATAATAATCCAAAATATGTTAATATTTTTTTAATAGTCATCTGACTCCCGGACCTGATTATTAAAATCAATTATCATGAATTTACCATCATCTTTTTTAAATATTGCCTCTGTTAATCTCAGATCAACTAATTGTATTTCTCCAAGATATTGACCCAAAGTCATTGTTAAAACTTCTCCACCAGAATTAACTAAAGAAATGTAACTATAATCTTTTCCAGAGATAAGTCCTGCTAATTTAAAATTATATAAGCTCATTTCATTATCTTGTTCATCTTGTGGTATGCTTGCTGAAGATGAAGTTCCCTCATTTCCTGCAAATGGATCGTTTAATGGAACTTCTTCATCTTCCTCCATTTCTTTAACAATTTCTTTTGCTGCATCTAGGACTTCTTGTTTTTGATCATGATTATCGGCAAACGCAAAGTTTGCCATGAAAGAAAATATGATGATGAATAGAATTTTAAAAAAATTCATCTGGTAATCCTACTATTGTTAATTCACCTTGCGCCATTATCGCTCCAGTTGAATCGTTTTGTACTATACTTATGGTCTCTTTGTCAAAATTTAACATTTTATTTTGTCTAGAAACTGCTCTTTTGAACTTTATGTAACCTAAAAAATTCCCTTTGATTTCATAATCTACAGGTATTTGATAATAAGAAACCATATCTCTTGTAATATTATTTTCTGCTTGTTGAGTAACTCCTTGTTTAAATACTGGCTTAGGTTTTTTCTTTTCAATTTTTGATATTACCAATCCATTAACAGCAGCATACTTACTTAAACTTTCATAAAGATCTTCAACTTCAGCTTTTGAATGAAATAAAGTTGAAGTTTTATCAAAATCTGGTTTCATTTCCTTAATTCTTGATTTGAAAGTAATTATTTCATTATCAAATTGTGAGATCTCATTTTGCTTTGCTATTTTGTCATTGTATTTAGCTTTTCTTTCTTTGACCATTGGATTTAAAATTACATAGTAAATTATTAAAAATAAAATTATTGCTCCAAAACCAGATCCAAATTTGATTAAAGTTTTTTTATCTACAGCAGCTAGCTTCTGCTTTAGATCATCCATAGTTATGTTTTTTAAATCCATTATACTTGCTCCAATACACAGGCTACTTTAAAGCCCTTCATAGTTTGTGATCCCTGCTGCTGGCCTTGAGGCAGTGTCATACTTGCCAATGAAGCTTGTGAGATCAATTTTTTATTGTTCAAATTGCTAATTAATTTTAAGATATCTTGATCACTAAATGCTGTTCCTTCAATAACAACTAAATCTGTACCATTATATTCTATTTTACTAAATTTAACTCTTTTTGGAACTGCAGAAGCGATCTGTGCTAATACTCTAAAGCTTACTGTTTTATTAGACTTAATTGATTTACTTAATTGAAGTGACTTAAGCATAAAACCAATTTCTTTTGCATATTTATTTTTCTCTAAAGTTTTAAGCTCATGCGTTTGTAAAATTTCATCATAACCTTCTATTTTTTTATTAAGATCTGTAATTTGCCAGAATGATAAACCAAATAATACTACATAGATAAGTGATACTATTCCAACTACTCCTTTGAACGCAAAATTTGAAAAAGCTTTTGCTTTTTTCTGAGCAATCATATTTTCTCTATTAGGTAAAAGGTTAATATTTTTAACAGCTGTAACAAATTTATAGTAACCAAAGACATCTAGTTTTCTAAATGCAAGCCCCATCACTGTTGAAAAATATGAACGGTTGTCCATTTTAATATCATTCTCTAATTGTGCAGGAATTTTTATTCCATCAAAAGGATCAAATAAATTGTATCCAGTGTTAACCATATTTTTTCTAAAGCTACCAAGATAATCTTCAACATTTTGTAGATTTGAAGTAACTTTTAAATTTCTAATTCTTTTTTCATATTTTTGTTCAAAGTCTTGAACTGCTTGTTTGACTTGTGTCATATATCTTCTAACAAGTGCATCCATCTCTTCTTGATTATTGCTTTCTTGAAGTGTTTTTCTATCTTGAGCTCTAATAAAAATATCAGTTATAATTGGATTGTTTTCGTAAAGTATCATTACATAGTTTTCATCTAAACCAAATTCTAGAACAGCAGTTAAGTTAGAGTCTTCAATTGAACCTGCAATTTGATTAATTTGATCAACAGCAGATTTTAATGCAAAACATTTAACATCTATAATAACAGCATTTAATCCACCTTTTTTAATAATGTCTGTATAGCTATTAATGTCTGATAATTTTGATGCCACAAAAAGGATATCCATTGTGTTTCCTGTTTTGTCTCTATTTATTACTTGATGGAATATAGAATAGTCATTTAAATTATCAGTTAATTGAACTAAGTTTTCCCAAAGTGAGTCTGTATCTATCGCTTTATTTAATTCTTCATCAGTCATTAAAGGTGCAGTTACAACTCTTATAATTGCGCTTGTTACTGGAATTGCGATCGCAGCATTAGTCGTATTAATTTTGGATTTTTGTAAAGCTAATTTTAATTCATCAGCAACTTTGTCAGGATTTTCAAGTACAGTTCCATTTTCTGGAATACCCTCAAATTTATGAACATAAAATTTATCTAAAACCCATTGATTGGCTTTGTTGCTCGAAACTTGCGATAATCTTATCTCTGTAGGAGTAAGTTCAACTCCTAAAATTTCCTCACCTTTAATTGATTGTTTACCTAATCTATTTTTAAGAAGCTTACTAAAAAATCCTTCTTTCTTTTTGCTTTCCCCTCCTTGAGGTACTGGAGGTGCATTTGCATCATCTTTTTTTTTCTTTTTAAATAAATTTGCAAAAGGATTTTTCATAAATTTTATAAACGAATTTTAACTTTATACTCAACTTTTACTAGAATAAAAACACCTGATATTCAAATTGGGTTTTTTACAAAAATTAATTGGTAAAACAAGTCAATTTTATAGTACAAAGGGTTTTATGTTTGAAAAGTTAGAACAACTAGCTAAAGACAATAAAAAAATCTCTGATTTTCATATCAGAGCAGGATCTCCACTTGCATATAGACAAACTGGAGAAATAATAAAAGTCCAGGAAGTCATGGTTACAGCTCAAGATCTAAAAGATCTGCTTTCAATGAATTGTAATGAACATGAATTAAATAAATTTGAAAAAACACATGAACTTGATACATCTGTTACCCTTAGTGGATTAAGATTTAGAGCGAATTTTTATAAAACGATTAATGGACCTGCATGTGTTTGCAGAAGAGTTGAAAGCAAAATTCCAGATATGGAACAATTCAACTTACCACAAGCTCTCTATGACATTGTTGATTTTCATAAAGGTTTAGTTTTAGTAACAGGTCCAACTGGCTCTGGTAAATCAACAACACTTGCAGCAATAGTAAATGAAATTAATAAAACAAGAACTGCAAATATAATCACAGTTGAGGACCCTGTAGAATTTATTCATAAAGACAATAAAAGTATTGTCTCTCATAGAGAGGTAGGAAAACAAACAGAAACTTTTGCAGCGGCATTAAAAGCAGCTTTAAGAGAAGACCCTGATGTAATCCTTGTTGGTGAGATGAGAGATCTTGAAACAATAAGTCTTGCATTAACAGCAGCAGAAACTGGTCACTTAGTATTTGGAACTTTGCACACGAGTGGTGCACCGAGTACAATTAACAGAATAATAGATGTGTTTCCTCCTGAACAACAAGAACAAATTCGAGCTCAAATTTCAACTTCTCTTAAAATGGTTGTGACCCAAAGATTGTTAAAGACTAGAGACGGTGCAGGAAGAGTTGGTGCATTTGAAATAATGAAATGTACCGCACCTATACAAAACTTGATTAGAGAAGCAAAAATTCACCAAATTCCAAGTATAATGCAAACAGCAGTTAGAGATGGAATGATTACCATGGAAAAATCTCTTGAAGAATTAGCGAAATCAGGGAAAATAGATCCAGGTGCAGCAAGATCAGAACATTAAAGGATTTACAATTTTAGAGTTACTAGTTGTTATTACAATAGTAGCAATTATTTCCGCTGTTGCTTATCCAAATTTTTCAAATTGGCGACAAGATAGAGAGTTAAGAGCTGCAATGGAAAAAGCGGCAACTATGCTTTCATCTGTAAATACATTATCTCAAAGAGGAAATTATCCCTTTGTTCAATTTAGAGTAACACCCAATGGAACTACATCAACAAAATTTATTTCAAAAGGAATGGATGCAACTTCGTTATCAATAAAATTAAATAATGCACAAACTATTGAATGTAATACTTCTAGTGGTAGTTATTGGGATAATAACCAAGTTGACGAAACTACAAAAAAAATATCAACACATATTAGCAAAGACGGTGCTGTTTGTTTTTCTAAAGATGGAAGTTATTTTAAAGCACATGGAACTTTAAAAAATAATTTAAATGTTACAGTCGAAAATAGATCAACAAACCAATATTTGATACTTTGCACAACATCAAACGCAAGTAATGGTGGCAAATGTCCTTTGGATCAAGGAGGTGGGTTGGAAAAACCTGCATACTTGGTTGAATGGACTAGATTTGGTAATATAAGTAAATTTAAATGGAGTGGAAGTGATTGGACTAGGCAAAACTAAATTATCAGAAAAAGGAATGACCCTGCTTGAAGCCTTGGTTTCAACAGCAATTATAGGAATTGGATTTGTTGCGGTTTTTCAGATGGTTAATTATTCAGTTCAATCAATTGATGTTTCTGGAGAAAGAACAAAGGCAAATTATTTGGTATCAATGGTAGCAGAAGACTTAATTTCTGAAAGAGACTCAAACTCTCCTACTACAGATGTAAAATTTAAAGATTATTTAATAAATAATTCTTGGAGTATGGCAAACTGTTCTAATAGAGGCACATCTTCCACTAATTTTAATAATGCAGTCCAAAACAAATTTCAAAAATGGGATAAAAGATTTTCTAGAGAAAGACTAAAATGTAAGGGAAATAAAGATAATAAAATTCTCAAAATTTATGAAATCTGCAATAACAATGCTGCAACAAATAACTGCAAATACAACAATACTACAAATTACAAAGGTAATGGTGTTTACGAAAAATGGTATCTAGGAAAAATGGAAGTCAATCTAAACGACGGCAAAAAGAAAAAATATTTATATTTTCAATTTAATTAATGAAAAAAAAATTAAGCAATATTGCAGGTGTAACTTTAATAGAAATTCTAATTGGAATTTTAATTTCTGTAGTGATGATGGGTGCTATGTTCACCTCTTACACCGTAGTTAATAATACTTACTCTCAAGTTACTGATCGAGCAAAAATTTCAACAGCTGGAAGAGATGTTGTTGGAATGATCATGAGAGATGTTAGAAATGCTGGATTTACCTATTTCAATGATAATATCAAAACTTCAAATGAACATATTCCAATTCTAATTACTAAATATGTAAATTTTTCAGAATGCGATAAAATCGATATCGTTTATGGAGATGTAAATTATAAACAAGGAAGAACACCTGCTTACATATACGAGAGATATAAAATAACCTACAAATGCAAAAAATCTACTATTCCTGATAAAACGCAACCGCAATTAGGTGGAGGTGGATACCCTCCAATCGATGCTTTTGCTGTTTATAAAAAAAAAGTTAAATGGAATAATACATCAGGTAGATGGGATGATCCTACAACAGATAACAATGATAAAACATATGATGATCAACTGGTTGTAGACTACGTTGATGATATGATTTTTAATCCTGTTGACGAAAAAGGAATGTTAATCAATCCACCGCCATCTGCAACAAATGTAAATAAAGATTTAATTTATAAAATTAAAACTGTTGATATCGCATTAACTGTTAGATCGACAAAAAATTTCTTTAGAAATTCAAAAATTAGAGATGTATTTGCATTAAATGACTCAACTAGAAATAAAAAGAAAACTGATAAATATTTAAGAGATACGATTATCGTAACTGCTCACGCAAGAAATTTGGGAATGGAATAATGAGAAAAAATGAACAAGGTTTTGCGCTAGTATTATCTTTAGTCTTAATGCTTGCAATGTCATTAATGGGAGGGGCATTAATTGTAATATCAGCAGGTGACCATCAAAGTAATAATAAGAGTGATGAGTATCAGCAAACTTTCTATATAGCTGAAACAGCTTTGATCGAAGGTGAAAAATATGTACTTAATCAATTTTTAGGTCCCTGGAGTACTTCAAATCATGCAAGAGATACATCTAAGAGAAATTTACCAGCTAATAACACTCAATGGAACGGTAATATGGCGAATTACAGGATCAATTATAATTCTAGCAATAGCTCTCTTTATTATAATACAGAAAATTTCTGCGCAAATAGCTTTAAGGACTTAGACAAGGTTAGATTAAGTGGAAATTTCTATGATGTTGTAGCCGCACAAAGTTGGAATTTTGGAAAATTGGTTCGTGATAGTTTTAATTCTGCAACTAATGATGAGAGAAAAGAAGCTGAAAAACTTTATAATTACTTTTATGAATTTTTTGTCATAAGAATTGGTGCAGCGCCTTTCAGAGGTACTGGTTCTAGTGTCAAAAAAGGCTCAACTGATAAAGGAAATGATGGAATGGCTTATCGAATTTATGGCTGCGGTTTAAAGAAGGGTAGCGAAAGAATGGTAGTTGCTTTAGAAAGTGTGATTGTATTACCTAAATAAAATGACGACAAATATAAAGAGTTATACTAATATTTCTAAATCTTTATGAAAAATTTAATGAAATTTATTATAATTTTCTTTATCTTGAGCACACCTGTCCAAGCTGCTTGTGATTTTTTAATTGATATTGGCGATAACGGCAAAAAAGTTTTTGATAAATTTGATAAGCCGCTACCAGGATATAAAGGACAATATTATTTGCCTGTTCCATCACCAGAGTTATGTCCAAATGATAATTTAAATGATGATATTGCAGTAGAATATGTATTTTTAGGCGAAACAGAAGATGCTGCAAAATTAGCAGCTATTAGAATGATTGTTATGAATGATGGTAAAAATACTGAGAATAACAAATTAACATTAATGAGATACGTTAAAAAAGTTTATGGTGATTTCGATACAGGGCAAAATCCACAAATTTTTGATAGTTTCAAAATTTGGGAAAAAAGTAATAATGATGTCATTGTATATAAAAGAATGCTTGGTGAAGAAGAACTTTTTGAAGAAGAATTAATGATTACAACTGTAGAATACGATGAAAAATTAGGTAAATTTTACTATGATCTTGAAGTTGAGTTAGAGAAAATGGAGCAAGAACAATAATTATGAAATTAAAACTTTTAATTTTAAAAATCATTTTAATTTTATCTTTTTTTTCAAATAATAGTTTTGCAAAAAATTTACCGCCTGGTTCTGGAATATCCGATGTTCCAGCTAATGTATTAATCCTTTTAGATAAGTCTGGAAGTATGAGTGCTAGAATGACGAGTGGAGATGGGTTTTCTTATCCTTACAGTGTTGCAACAGATAGTAGTGGCGATGTTTATGTTGGTCAATACTGGATACGTGGAATAAAAAAATTTACTTATTCAACAAAGAAAGGTGATACCAGCTTTGGAAGTAATGGAACTTATAGAGGACGCGGCAATTGTAGATCTTATTATCCAATGAATATGAAGGTGCATAATAATAAGTTGTATGTTGCTTCTTATTATCAAAGAAGAATTTTTAGAATTGATCTTGCAAGCGGTAGCTGTGATTGGAACCAATATTTAAATTATCCAAGAAATATCTCTATTGCGCAAAATTTTTTATATGCGTCAGGAAATGGGGGCATGTTGACTTATAACATATCTGGAGCAACTCCTTCAAAAATAAGTTGCTCTTGGGGCGGTAATTTATCTTCTTTCGCTCGTTATTATGGTCAGACTGCAGATTATAAAAGAGAAAATTATTATGTGCATTATTATCGTTACATTTATAGATACACCATTGGAAGTAACGGTTGCATAAATACAAATTATTCTAGCAGAATATTTGTTGGTTATTGGTACTACTCATATGGAATGGATCATCATCCATCAAATGAATTTATTTTATATGGTAGTGATTGGAGAAATCATAGAGTTACTAAAGTTACATTAAACTCATCAAGAAATAGTTATACTGCAATAAAAAATATTGGTAGATACGGAAGAAATGCATCAAAAACTGGTAATGTTCGAATGTATGGTCCATGGGGTATAACCGTAGATAAAACTAACAATAGAGTTTTAAGTGCCAGTTATTATAAATCAAGTGTTAATGCTTTTGATCTGGATTTAAATTTTGATAAAGAATTTGGCGGAGGTGCTGGAACAAGAATGACAGGTGCCCATGAAGCTATTCAATCAATTGTTACAGATAGTTCTTTAACAGCAGGAGTAAATTTTGGATTTGGTTACTGGTCTTGGGATAATAATGGGTCTGGTTTTAGATCTTGGAGTGGCGATATAACTAATGGAAGAGCCACTCCTTGTACTAGTAGAGCCTGTATTAAAGTAAGAGCTCATAAACAGGGGGCGGCAAAAATCAATTCGATCATAAAATCAGTTCAGCCTGGTGGTGGAACGAATGCTGACAACTGGGCAAAACAAGCTGAAGAATATTATTTGCATAGTACTTTATCTCCAATAGATAAAAACTTAACTTGTCAGAATAGTTATGTTTTAGTTATAGGTGATGGAGATTGGTGGAATCACAACGGTGCTGCAAGGAGAGTTTCAAAATTATTAAATTCACATAAGATAAAAACTTTTACTGTAGCTTATGGAACAGGACTATCAAATAATGGTATAAGAAACTTTAATAGGATGGCTCAAGCAGGTGGAACTAATAGCGTTATTGTTGCAAGAACCACTCAATCTCTAAAGACGCAATTAAAAGCCGCCATATCGCAAATAATTGCTCAAAAATTATCTTTCTCTGCACCTGCAATTACAGCAACGATTGAACAAGGTGGATCTTTATATCAAGCACAATTTGATTATGAACAAAATAAAGAGTGGAAAGGAACCTTAAAAAGTACTGCCATAGACTCTAATGGAGTTGTTGGTAAAAAGAATTGGGATGCAGCCGAATTGCTAGAAAAAAGAAAAACAGATGACAGAAAAATTTGGACCCACCTTCCAAATACATCTGCAAATTCTGGTTATAGTAATTTAAATAATTGGGTAACATCAAACTATAAAGATATTAATAAATTGTTTACTCATACAAATAATGAAGTGCCAAATTATCATAGTAAAAGTGATAACCCTACTAATACACAAAGATGTAAAAATGTTGCTTCAGTTCAAAATGATAATGAAGATGACATTAAAGGCCTAATACAGTTTGTTAGAGGACAAGATTATTTTGATTATGATGGTGATTGTAATTTAACTGAAACAAGACCTAACCCTCTTGGAGATATTTATCATTCTGAATTAGTAGTGGTTTCAAAACCATCAGCTGAAACTGCATTTGCCGGAAGAAATCAAGAAGCTTATTGGAGATCATTAAAAAATTATTCTTCATTTGCACAAAAACATTCTTCAAGAAAAGAAACAGTTTATGTTGGTGCAAATGATGGCATGCTTCATGCATTTGATGGAAAAACTGGTAAAGAAATTTGGGCATTTGTTCCACCATTTATTGCATCAACTATGCCAAACATGGTTAACGTAAATTTAAATAGAAGCGGGGTTGGTGGATCTAATGCTATTTACGGTGTTGATGGATCCGTTACTGCGCATGATATGTTTTATAAAGGTCCTTACGATAGTAAAAAAGAATGGCATACAATACTTATGGTTCCATATGGTAGGGGTGGTGCAGGATTTTCTGTGTTAGATATTACAGATCGAGATGCACCAATGCATCTATATTCAGTGCTTAATGATGGAATTCAAACTCAAGTCCATGTAATGGATCATAACGGGACTATCTCAAGTTATGATTACATCAAAAAGATTTATGATTTAGCAAGTTTCTTTGAGTCTATTACTGTAAGTTCGAATAATAAAGGTGACTTAACATGTAAAAGCGATCAATCAACTGATTGTCAGGAAAGCAATGTTTGGACTTTAGATGTTCCTAATTTGAGTAAATCAGATGTTTCAATATTAATTGACGACAAACCATTTACTAATTTTACAGTGAAGGCCTCTACAATCACAATACCTGCACCTCCTAGTGGTGGGCAAGCTCAAACAAAGCCAGCAACTGAAATAACATTACAAAATAAAACATTAAAATTTTATGGATCAGATCCATGTGCAAGCAATCCAAATGCAGCCTGTAACAAAGAAAGTTCAAATATGGCCTTACATATTAAACCTGGCTCTGCACAAACTGGGGTAATATCCCAACCTGAATACGATTATAGTGAATTAGGTGGAACTTGGTCATCTCCTAGAATTATAAGAATGCCAAATCAAGGTCCTGGAGATAATAATTTAGAGGATGATATTTATGTAGCAATTATGGGTGGAGGATACGGTGTTCAAAACTCAGGTGTTGGTTCTAATTTAACAATTGTTAATCTTGAGGATACAACGTTCCCAGGTAAACTTGAAAAAAGAATAGACATAGAGGATATGCTGACGAATGATATCGTTAATTCAACACCAGGTTCACCAGTTGTAATTACAGCAGATACCGCAAGAGGAATTGATTTTAGAGGTGCGCTTGTCTACATCAGTGATCTTGAAGGAAAAATTACCAAGTTTAATTTAACAAATAATAGAACTGATGGAACAGGTAAAGCTTTAAAGATGTATGATAGCACAACATTATTTAAAGCAGGTTCAAACCAAACTAATGGAAGGTATATGTATCATTCTATGGATGCAACAATTGGACAAACTACTAATTCATTGTGGTTATATGCTGGAACTGGAGATTACGAGAGAATAGGAAATACAAGTAATGGTACAGACAACTTAATGATTGGTATTAGAGATCCTCATTATCCAGAATATAGAGATGTAGCGGTTCCTAAAAAAGCTGCTGATTTAACGAAATGTAAAAATACTACAAAGGACAAAACAGGTAATAAATGTCCAACTTCAACAGATACCGGTTGGTATATAAAATTAGATAAATCTCAGAAAGTTACTGCTGAACCAACAGTATCAAGTGGGCTGGTATATTTTCCAATTTATCAACCAACATCATCGGTTAATAAATGTAGTCTCGGTGATGCATTTATTTGTGGAGTTGATGATGAATGTGGAACAAATTTTTCATCTAAACTTAAAAATTTGAGAAGAGGAGATACTTGTAAATATGTTGGACAAGGTGTTTTATCCAAAATAGTAGTTTTTGCTGGTAAGTTATTTGCAAACATTGCTGGTCAATCTGCTGGGAGCATTAAAGACTTAGTTAGCATTGAAGCTGCCGCAGGTGGAACATCTAGCTACAGAAGTTCTTGGAGACAGAACTATTAATCAATAGACATTTATGAAAAAGATTTTACTTGGTATAATCTTATTCTTTTCATTTAGCTCTTTAGGTAACGCTACTTGTCTTAAAACAGTAACTACCGCGCTAACTGATGTGCAAACTTGTGGAGCAAGTGAAACCTTGACTGTTAAGTCAACTGGTTCAATAGTATTTAGTGGATCTAAAGCAGTTAGAGCAAATAATGGTGTTGGTGCATCAAATACAACCGTAATCAACCATGGTTTGATAAGTGCAACGGGTGATACCATAAATATGAAAAGCGCCCCTGGAACAAATAAAATTACTAATTCAGGTACAATAAATACAGCTCAAAATGAAAATGATAGCGGTGGCATTGCTGTTTTAGTTCAGAAAACAGATGGGACTGAGATTGTTAATAGTGGAACTATTCATGGTGGAAAATATGCTATACAAGGTCTACAAACTGACGATATAACCATTACAAACAATGGTACTATTTCTGCAAATGAAACAACTGGAGCTGCCATTTACCTTACCAATGGTACAAATGCAACAATAACAAACACTGGAACAATTACAAATTTAAGACATGGAATTAGACTTGGTAAATCTCATGGTTCATTAAATAATGCTACAATTATTAATTCTGGTTTAATTGCTGGCACAACTCATAACGATAGAAATTCAATATATGTTAGCGATGATAACAATGTAACTTCGGGATTTAATTTAATAACAAAAGGAGAAGGACATTATGATGGTAAAATTCTACTTAGTGATCAAAATGGAACAACTGGTGTAACATTTTTCGACTTTACTTTAGATTGTAGTATTTCAAGAGATCAGACCATAGAAATTCATGAAAAACAAAATGTGAGGATAATTAATAATTTATGTGGGAATGATACTTATGAAATTCTAGACTCAAATTTAAATCCAGATGCAGATAATTCTGAAACAAATGG
>LUMN01000210.1_pt1 | contig 18891 bp, 19 predicted proteins | sample 729991 | NCBI WGS metagenome assembly LUMN01 (sample SAMN03860262, study PRJNA289734) | marine metagenome | biome: seawater column; feature: ocean; material: water; isolation source: Red Sea water column Station 22 - depth 25m | place: Saudi Arabia: Red Sea | collected 2011-10-15 | depth 25 m
TTCTTCAGCTTCCAAAACACCCTCAACTTTGTCGTCAGCTACGGTCGGCTCTTGGACCACAGTCTTTTGCTGATCAACGGCACTTTGATTTTCTACACCCTCGCTTGGATTTTCTTTTTCTGTCAAAATTTCCTTGTTATTTTCGACTTTGGACTCAATATTTTTTTCAACTAAATTTTCGGAAAATATAGCCACTGTTGCAATTAAAACTGCCACTAAGCTTCCAATAATCCAGTACCAAAGGTATGGTATCGCCGCCATTTATGCCCCCAATAAGCGATCAGCAAATTTGCCTGTTGTATGATCCTAACAAGTTGAGGTAGCAAGGTCAAAGCTTCTCAAACAAAATTAAGGCTAACTAATGAAAAATTTCTCAGTTTGTGTGTTTTGCGGTTCAAGATCAGGAGATAATCCAGATTACGTAAACCAAGCAGAAAAACTAGGGACGTTAATAGCTAAGTCTAATTGGCGTTTAGTATATGGCGCTGGAAACACAGGTATAATGGGTGCAGTAGCCAAAGCAACACAGAAGGAAAAAGGAAAAACCTTTGGTGTAATACCTGACCACCTCGTACAACGGGAGGTTGGGAAAACCGACCTGGACCATTATATTGTGACAGAAAATATGCATGAGAGGAAAAAACTCATGTTCACAAATTCGGATGCTGTTATTTTACTACCAGGAGGACCTGGTTCATTAGATGAATTTTTTGAAGTTTTAACCTGGGCCCAATTAGGAGTGCATGCGAAGCCGATTGTTTTAATAAACGTGAAAAATTATTGGGATCCACTCTTAAATCTCATTGATCATACAATTTCAGCAGGTTTTGCGGAAAAATCACTTAAAAACCTATTTAAAATTACAGAGTCAGTGGATGAAGCGGTTGAATATATAGCAAATTTTGATCAAAGGCTCGAAACTTAATCAGCCCGAGCCTTTGAATAAGTGCATTACAGTCGAGAAGCGACATTGTCCCAGTTAACTAGATTATCCAGAAAATTGGTAAGATAGGCCGGGCGCTTATTACGAAAATCTATATAGTAAGAATGCTCCCAAACATCGCAACCTAAAAGAGCAGTTTGTCCAAAGCAAAGTGGGTTAACTCCATTTTCTGTTTTTGTGACCTTTAAAGAACCATCTGTGTCTTTAACAAGCCAACACCATCCAGCGCCAAATTGTCCAGCACCAGCGGCTGAAAAGTCTGCCTTGAACTGATCAACAGATCCAAAGCTTTCAGAAATGGCACTTTCTAACTCAGACGGCATTTCTCGCCCTGTGGGACCCATCATTTCCCAAAACTGGTTATGGTTCCATAATTGTGAAATATTGTTAAAAATACCGTTTTGAGCGACAGCGCTTGCGTCATAGGTTCCTACGATAATTTCTTCCATCGTTTTGCCGTCCCAGTCTGTACCGGCAATCAATTTATTTCCATTATCTACATAAGCCTTGTGGTGCAAATCATGATGAAATTCTAATGTTTCTGTGGACATACCCAAGTTCGCTAATGCATCGTGCGAATAGGGAAGGTCTGGAAGTTCAAAAGCCATATCATTGTGTCCTTTTAAAAAAATATGTTCTTAGATGCGTTTTATTTAATACTAAGGTCAAGTGAAAACTATGCCTCAAACAGGCGGTTTCAAGATAAAAACTCCGTTAATTATTATGGAAACCCAAATTTCTAAAATTCACCAACTTTAGAATTCACAACGGCTGATGTTTTTAGAAGGTCAAACATGTAATCAGCCACTGAACTGAAGCAAATTAATTTCATGCTTTGTTCGGAAGTTAACCAAAATGCAGCCGCTACTTGTGAAAAATGCGTCCGTCTGATTTCACCTATTTCGAGAGTTTTAACGTTTACTGGTGCAAGTTTCGCAATTATCTCAACCATTGCAGCACCAGACACTTCAAATACAGCCCTCGCGTCCGAAACATTTACTAGCATATGGTGCTGACCATCTAATTCTTTTTGCAGTTTTTTCATTAGATCAGAAACATTATCGTAGCCACATATGATTAAGAGTTCATCGGGTGACATCCATGCAATACTATTTTCTGCTAGGGTTACTTTTCTTTCTTTGGGTAAAGTTGCTCCAACTACTTTGTTGAAAGCAGATTTTAGTTTCCTAGAATTGAGATCACCTCGCACCGTTATCATTCCGGTAGGCATATTCTCACAAATTTCTACATAACCAGAAAATGATCTTTTAAACTCTTTTTTGGAGGTATCAGACATTCTGCTTTTCTCCATCTGGATCGTAAAACACTGGGCTAGTTATCTTCGCAGGAATAATAGTTCCATCAATTTTAGGGAATTCTATAATCTCACCTTCTCGAGATGGTCCATTTAATATAAGACCCATCGCTATTCCGCGTTTCAAAGTTGGTGAATAATAAGAAGATGTGATGCGTCCTTGTGTGGATCTTTGCCCATTTGAATTAAACCCTTTAGCCGTAGAATAGGCACCATCCGGCAAAACGGAACCATCCAAAGTTTCCAGGCCTACTAATTTCCAGCGATTTGGGTCTACCATGTGAGTACGCTCTTGAGCTCTCTTTCCAAGAAAATCCTCTTTCTTTTTAGATATGGCCCATGTTAAATTAAGGTCCTGCGGAATAACTGTACCGTCTGTCTCGTCTCCAATCATTATGAAACCCTTTTCAGCTCTCATAACGTGCAGCGCCTCTGTTCCGTATGGCATTACCCCAAACTCTTCTCCAAGCTCAATCAATTCCTTCCAGAAGGCCATACCTTGACCCGCAGGTACTGCCACTTCGAAGGAAAGTTCACCAGAAAATGAAATTCGGAAAATTCGGGCATCATATTTACCAAGCTTTCCTTCCTTCCATTCCATAAATCCTAGGGCATCTTTACTAACATCCAGACCACCAATTTTTTCTAAAAGCTTACGAGCATTGGGGCCTACAACCCCTATCTGGGCGAATTGTTCAGTTAAATTTGCGACGTATACCTTCCAATCCCACCATTCTGTTTGTAGCCACTCTTCCATATGACTATGAATTCTATCCGCTCCACCTGAAGTCGTGTGGCACAGCCAAGTTTGCTCATCTATTCTTGCGACAACACCATCATCAATCAAAAATCCATTTTCAGAGCACATTAATCCGTAACGGCACTTCCCTACCTTCAAGGTACTCATCATATTTGTGTACAGCATATCCAGGAACTTTCCTGCATCGGGACCAGTAACTAATAACTTCCCAAGAGTGGAAGCATCAAGCAATCCCAAAGAAGAACGTGTTTGGTTAATTTCACGTTCAACAGCTTTTTGATGTGTTTCCCCTTCTTTAGGATAACAGAAAGGTCGCCTCCATTGGCCTACTGGCTCCATGTAAGCCCCCTTTTTTTCATGCCATTCATGAATTGGGGTTTTTCTTATTGGTTGAAAAAGCTCATTTCGCGCAGAACCACCTATCGATCCAAGAGATATAGGAGTGTAAGGGGGACGAAACGTAGTGGTTCCAACCTTAGGAATTTCTTTACCCAAAGTTGACGACAAAATTGCCAATCCATTTATGTTAGATAATTTACCTTGGTCGGTTGCCATTCCCAAAGTCGTATACCTTTTAGCGTGCTCTACGCTTTCAAATCCCTCACGCGCGGCTAATTCAACATCGCTCACTTTCACATCATTTTGAAAATCTAACCATGTTTTCGAGCGTTTCTTAATATTAGCGTCTTTAGGAGAAATCCAAATTGCTTCAGGTGCCTTTTCGTTTTTATCCAAAAATTCTTTAGTCTTTTTGTTGTTAATTTTACCCCCTGCAGCTCTTATGGCAGTCCTAGATCCGTCTAACGTATCCTTGAGTACTTCATTCATCAAAAGAAATCCGTTTGCTGATCCAACTGCAGTGACAAAAGGCAACCCGTCATAGGAAGTTGGCTTGGCTGCTTTGTCAGGCCTAAACAAGGCCAGATCTTCATCCCATTTAAGCTTCCCACCGCAATGAGAAAACAAGTGAACAACCGGCGACCATCCTCCAGACATAGCAATGCTGTCACATTCAATTTTTTCTTTATTTGCGCCAGATTTTTCGTAGTCACAAATTGTAACGGCTTTAACCCTTTTTTGACCAAAGACGTTTAAGATAGCCTTCCCATTCTCTACCCTAATTCCTAATTCTTTTGCGTGATGAGCTAATTCACCCCCACCGCCTGATCTGGCATCAATAATAACTGGGACGGTGACACCAATTTCATGTAAAGTAATTGCGGTCCTATATGCGTCATCATTGTTTGTGAAAATGGCAACTTTATCGCCTACCGCAACGCCAAAGTTAGTCGCATAATCTCTTACAGCAGATGCTAGCATGATGCCTGGAATATCATTACCAGGGAAGGATAAAGGCCTTTCGATTGCTCCAGTCGCAGTAATTATTTGCTTTGCACGTATTCGCCACAAGCGGTGGCGAGGTCCTTCATTTGTAGAAAGATGATCGTTCAGCCTCTCGTAACCCAGCAGATAGCCATGGTCATAAACACCTGCTCCCATCATACGCGAACGCATAGTAACATTTTTATATTTTCTGAGTTCCGATAAAATCCGAGATATATACTTCAAACCGGGCTCTTCATTTATAAAAGGAAAATCAACAAGACAACGGCCTCCCCACTCAGAATTTTGCTCCATAATTAAGATTTTTAGGCCGCTTTCAGCTGCCGTTAGCGCCGCGTTCAATCCCGAGATACCCCCACCAATGATCACTAAGTCGTAGAAGGCATAGAAATGTTCATAATCACTGGTATCTTTTACCGAGGGAGCTTTGCCCAAGCCGGCCGATTGCCGAATAAACGGCTCATAAATATATTTCCAAAATGGGCGAGGATGAATGAACATTTTGTAATAAAAGCCTGCTGGCAAAAATCTAGAAAGGTAGTTGTTGATCACTCCAATATCAAAATTTAGCGACGGCCAATGATTTTGAGAAAATGCCGTTAGCCCTTCGAATAATTCAGTAGTGGTAGCTCGCTGATTTGGTTCAAATGTTTCGTTTTCTCCCAAATTCATCAGAGCGTTGGGCTCTTCAGAGCCTGATGAAACTATACCTCTTGGCCTATGATATTTAAACGATCGGCCAATTAGAACCTGATCATTAGCTAACAGTGCCGAGGCAAGCGTGTCACCCTTGAAACCAGAAAAACGCCGACCATTAAATCGAAATTCAACAGGCTTACTTCGATCAATAAATTGACCACCAACTCCCAACCTTTTACTCATTAAGAAATTTCCCTTGAGTTTGAAAACTAAAAGTCATTCCAATGTTTACTTTCAAGAAAATTTTCAACTAAAATTTCTCCACTTCCAACCTGGCCGCTTAGCTCTTATGCGCTTTTTGATTTCTTCTGGGGGTTCGAATGTTTGAGCAGAATACGTTCCAAATACCTCAAGTGTTAATGTACAGCGAGCAGCGTGAAACCACTTGCCACAACCATATACATGGCGCCACCTTTCAAAGTGTACGCCTTTCGGGTTTTCACGATTAAACAGATAGCCTTCGAATTCTTCATCAGAGGACCCTGGCCCAAAACGCTTTAAATGAGCTTCACCACCTGGAGTAAGTTCTGTCTCATCAGCTTCAATCCCACAGTATGGACACGTGAAAATTAACATCCCAATCGTCCCAACTTAAAGCTTTCCATCAGTGCGCCACTCCAGCGGCGACACTTTCATCGATAAACTTACCTTCTTTAAATCGATTTAAGCCAAACTCTTCAGTCAAACTTGAATGCCCTTTCGCCATTAATTCAGCCATGGCCCAACCTGATCCAGGAATTGCCTTGAACCCACCGGTACCCCACCCACAATTTATAAAAATATTTTTAACGGGCGTCGTCGAAAGAATTGGGGACCTATCACCAGTCATATCAACTATACCACCCCACCAGCGTAGCATCTTAAGCCGCGAAATGATCGGAAATGTTTCGATTAATGCCCTCACTGTCTCCTCTACATGGTGAAACGAACCTCGTTGGGTATAATTATTAAATCCATCTGCACCACCTCCAATAACCATTTCTCCCTTGTCAGACTGGCTCATGTAGCCATGCACAGTGTTGGCCATAACAACCACATCCATGCAAGGCTTTATGGGTTCTGAAACAAGCGCCTGAAGTGCTACAGATTCAATAGGCATTCGAAAGCCTGCCATATCTGCCAGGACACCTGTGTGACCGGCCACAACAATCCCAAGTTTTTCGCAGTCAATTGAGCCTTTGCTAGTTTCAACTCCCTGAACTTGACCGTTTTTACGGCGAATTCCCGTAACCTCACACTGTTGAATCACGTCCATGCCCATTTCAGAACACGCCCGCGCATAACCCCAAGCGACGGCATCATGCCGAGCTGTTCCACCGCGGGGTTGCCACAAAGCGCCTAGAACTGGATAACGAGGGCCATCAATGTTGATAATTGGAACTAAAGATTTCACTCTGTCTGGCGTAATAAATTCAGTGGAGACGCCCTGCAAAGCATTGGCATGAGCCGTTCGTTTATATCCCCTAATTTCATGCTGGGTCTGTGCCAGCATCATTACCCCTCGTGGGCTAAACATGACATTGTAATTTAGATCCTGGCTCATCGTTTCATATAAACTTCGAGCCTTTTCGTAAATTGCTGCAGAGGCATCTTGTAAATAGTTAGAGCGAATGATTGTCGTATTACGACCAGTATTTCCGCCTCCGAGCCAGCCTTTCTCCAGAATTGCGACGTTCTTCAATCCATGATTTTTACCCAAATAGTATGCAGTTGCCAAACCGTGGCCTCCAGCCCCTATTATAATCGCTTCGTATTTTTTTTTGGGTTCTGGACTTCTCCAAGCTCTTCCCCATCCCTGATGATAGCGAAGCGCCTCTCTCGCAACTGCAAACACAGAATAACGTTTCATTAATCTTTCATCCGAAAATAGCTAAATCACTAAACATTTCTAACTGAAGTCTTTTTGCCTCTGCGACTCAGTACGTCATAAATCATTTCAGTTGCGACATCTAGCAACATGAAAGATTTAAGGGCTTACTTTGATCCAAATTGATGTTTAAAAGAGCTCAATAAGGGGAGAAAAAATGATTTTATTTTGGCTGGGCGTAATATTTATTTTAGCCTTTGTTTGTATTATCTTTTATCACACCCTCAAAAGGAATAATACGCAGTTTGATGAAAATGCAGACCTGAATTTTTATAAATCACAACTTTCTGAAATCGAAAAAGACGTGGCCAAGGGTGTAATTAACAGTGAGGAAGCTGAGCAAGTAAGGATCGAAATTTCTCGTAGAATATTAAAAAACCAAAAATCCTTAAAATTTTATTCTCAAACAGCCAATTCAAAAATAATTTTTACACTTATTTTTGGTGTTTTTGTGATTTTTCTTTCCTTAGGCCTTTATTCGGTCCTTGGAAATCTTGGATATTCTGACTTTTCGCAAAAAGATAGAATTGCAGCAGCTAATTTTTTAAAAGAAACACGGCCATCGCAGCAAGACGCTTTGGACGCTCGGGCTAGCATTAAAAATATCAATACACCAGATGGTGAAATGGGGGAATTAGTTGAAAAACTACGATCAACCGTAGAACAACGTCCAAACGATTTGGAAGGACTTCGCCTATTAGCCAACTTAGAGGCCAGTCTTTCCAACTTTGAAGAAGCAGCTGTGGCTCAAATGGCCCTTGTGAAAATTAAAGGCGATAATGTACCTACTAATGATCTTTTTGAGCTAGCCGAATTAATGGTCTTAGCTGTAGATGGTTACATTTCTCCTGAAGCAGAGACTATTTTTCGTCGGGTGTTATCTAGAGATTCAAATAATGGTGGTGCACGCTATTACCTTGGTCTTATGTTTGCTCAGCTTGATAGGCCAGATCGTTCTTTTGAAATTTGGCGAAATCTTTTAGAAAAAGGCCCCCATAATGCTCCATGGATTACGCCTATCCGAGAACAAATTATGGAGGTGGCATGGCTGGCTGGAAAAAATAGATATGAACTTCCCCCAAAGAACAATGTTTCCTTAGTTGGTCCAACACAAGAAGATATTGAAGCTTCAAGCGAAATGACATCAGAAGAAAGACAAGATATGATTTCTGGAATGGTTGAGGGTTTAGCAAACCGCCTAGAATCTGAGGGAGGAACGTCAGAGGAATGGGCTAGGCTTATCAGGGCACTTTCGGTACTAGGCGAAATTAAGCGTGCACAAAAAGTATGGCTAGAGTCACAGAAAATTTTTAGCTCGTCACCAAATGATTTAAAGATAATCAATAATACAGCTACTGAAGTCGGAATTTCTGAATGATATATGAAGATTTGGAGGTATTTGTTAAAAACATCCAAGTAAATAATGCCCTTATCGGACTTGATTTGGGAACAAAAACAATCGGTGTAGCAGTAAGTGACAAAACTCTTTCGGTTGCGACTCCAATTAAAACAATTAAAAGGAAAAAATTCTCTTTAGATGCCAATTGTCTTTTAGAAATAATCACCGATAAGCTTTGTTCAGGTATTATTCTTGGCTTACCTAAAAATATGGACGGCACCGAAGGACCAAGAGCGCAGTCAACCCGAGCGTTCGCCAGAAACTTTTCTACCAAATCAAATCTCCCAATTACATTTTGGGATGAAAGACTATCAACGGTAGCTGCTGAAAAAGCACTACTCGAGGCGGATACGACCCGAAAACGTCGTGCAGAAGTAATTGATCATGTTGCTGCTGCTTATATTCTTCAAGGGTTCTTAGATAGAATAAAGTTATTGAACAACTAAATATTACAAAAAACGTTAAAGGTATGTTAATTTGAGTAGCGAAGTTTGGGCAAGAAATGAAATTGAAAGTCCTTGCGTTAAGATTTGTGTAATCCATCCAAGCGAACGTTTATGCACCGGTTGCCACAGAACGATAGAAGAGATTTCCGCGTGGTCACGGCTGCCCCAGATAGAGCGCGATAAGATTATTAACGAATTACCAGAGCGCGCATCTAAATTAAAGAAACGACGAGGCGGTAGAGCAGCCCGAATTGCAAATTTGTCATAGATTTGGCCAGTCTGCTAATTTTTCAAGTTCGGGTCTAAAATAGACAATTTTTCGACCCTCGCTAAAACTAACGGTTTTCGGATCCCAAGGACTAATTCCATGAAGACAGTGTCTATGGATCATATAACTTTCACCCACATTTGCGTGCAAAACAATCCTTTTACATTTTCGAAACACTTCTTTTCTAGTTTCAAAATAAATTTCTCGAATATCTAAATTTTCCCATTCGCTAAGATTTTGATTTGAAAAAAACCTTTTGAAAGCACTAGACATTAGATGATGAGAACCCTCCCAAACCACCATAGGACTTGCATTCTCTGGGGCCTGATTTATTGGGATCCCAAGCACATAAGCATGCGGCTCTTTAAGCCTTCTTGGACCTCCAGGCGTCTCAGCAATTAATCCATCTACATGTGCAGCATCTCTTTTTAATCTAAAGTTAAACGAGCTTTGGCTTTCTTGGCCTCTTGGTTTTGGATAACCTTGAAAAATGATTGAAACCTGGGCCAAGTGAAGAGTACGGGTTTTGTAACTTTCCATTAAACTTTTGAAAGGTCCCCTTAACGGTACGCCGTTTAGCGATCCATCTGGATCATTTTCCAGAGCCTCTACACCGACGAACCAGGTTCCCTGACAAGTCAAACCATTTTGCAAAAACTCTTTATTTCTTAACTTTAAATTAATTTCAGAATTAGCGGTTTTTGCCCAATGTTCTAAATGCTGATCAAACTCAAACTTAATCCAGCCTTTTCGCTCAAACTCGTTTAGCTGTTGCATGTCAATAAATACCACTCTTTGGATTTATTATGTTTGACTTAATTAGCCTTAATAAGTTCATCAATAAGATGCAGTTTTTCAATAATTTCTTGTAAGTTGGCAATATCAATCATGTTTGGGCCGTCACAAGGCGCGTTATCTGGATCCTGATGCGTTTCAATAAATACAGCTGATACTCCAACAGCACACGCAGCGTTGCATCGAAAACAATTGGATAACCAGTTTCAGCCATTATCTCCAGTCCACGAAAATCATTAACTAATGTGTTGTAACCAAAACTAGTACCGCGTTCGCAGAGCAATATTTTTTTATTTCCTGTGCTAGCTATTTTCTCAGCGACATTTGCCATTTCCCAAGGCGCTAAAAATTGTCCCTTCTTAACGTTTATCGGTTTTCCAGTTTCTCCAGCTGCAATCAGCAAATCAGTTTGTCGTGACAAAAATGCAGGGATTTGCAAAACATCAACTACTTCAGCAACAATATCACACTGAGGAACAGTATGAACATCGGTAATAACTGGACAACGGAAAGTAGATTTTACTTCTTCTAAAATTTTTAAACCCTCTTCAATTCCAATCCCCCTTGAGGATGTTATTGAAGATCTATTTGCCTTATCAAAGCTTGATTTGAAAATAAATTTTGATGACGAAGGTTCACAAACTTTAACTATTTTTTCAGCCATAAAAAGTGCATGATCACGATTTTCTATCTGGCAAGGACCCAAAATAAAAACTAACGGACTTTCGCCTCCAACGGAAATATCACCAATTTTTACAACGCTACTATTCAACATTTAGGAAATAACTTTCTCAATTCTCTGAACATCTTCCGGATTATTTAATTCCCAAAAAACATTACCTCTACTACTTACCTCAACACATTTTATTTTTTTATTTTCAGATAAAAACCTAAGTTGTTCCAACCCTTCTACCTTTTCCAAATGACTTTCTGACCAATACAAATAATCATTCAAGACATTTCGTCGGTATGCATATACGCCAACATGGTGATAACATGGAATTGGCTTATCTTGATCGATTTTTGAAATTTCAAAATATGGGATTAATTCTTTTGAGAAATAAAGGGCATACATTTCTTTATCAAAAACTACCGTAGTTCCCCCTACTCGACCAAAATTTCTATCTTCCCTAAATAGATCATAACTTTCTCTATCTAATCTCAAAACAGGCGTAGCCATTTCTGCACTTTCATCAGACTTTAAACTAGCAATCAATTCTTCGACAAACCAATTGGGTGTTAAAGGAGCATCACCCTGAAAGTTCACAACAATTTCAGCGTCTAATTCAGCATTTAATACAGCTTCAGCACACCTTTCTGTTCCGTTTCTACATTCCGAAGAGGTACGAATAACCTTAGCGCCGAACGCAGCTGCATGCTCCTCAATTCTTTCATCATCGGTAGCTACATAAATTTCTGATACATCAGAAACTTTGTTGGCAGCTTCCCAACTCAACTGAATAAGAGTTTTTTTTCCTTCTTTAGTTCTTAATTCTGCAAGAGGTTTCCCTGGGTAGCGAGTTGAGGCATATCGAGCAGGAATTATAATAGCAGTTTTCATGCGGCTCCTACTTTCAACAAGTCCTGAATATGAAGAATACCAACAGGTTTGTTTTCAGCAGAAGTCACGATTAACACAGTTATTTTATTTTCTTGCATCAATTTCAGTGCATCAACCACAAAGGTTTCTTTTACCACAGTGATTGGGGATAAGCTCGCAATTTCTCCTGCAGTTTTGCTCATCAAATCATTTATATGCCTTCGAAGATCGCCGTCAGTTATCACACCAACTAAAAAATCCTTTTCGTTAACTACAGCTGCTATTCCAAAGCCTCTCGAAGACATAGTTAATAATGTTTCTTTCATTGAGGTTTGAGTTTCAACTAATGGAAGCGCGTCACTTTTATGCATCACCTGGCTAACCATCATCATTTTAGCACCAAGCTTTCCTCCTGGATGCAAAACTTTGAAGTTTTCAGTATTGAAATTTTTTGCCTCCATCAAAGCAACAGCTAAAGCATCCCCAAGAGCCAGCATCATCGTTGTTGACGTAGTCGGAGCCATACCTATTGGGCAAGCCTCCTCCACTACTGGAAGGCATAATTTAAAGTCAGCTGCTTTCACCAAGGTACTTTCAGTATTTGATGATATCGTTGCTACGGGGATACTAAAACGGCGTGCATGTGCCACTATATCAAAAATTTCACTGGTCTCACCAGAATTTGAAATAAGCAAACAAAGATCTTTTTCAGTAATCATACCCAAGTCACCATGACTGGCCTCAGTGGCATGAACAAAATATGCGGGTGTTCCAGTGCTTGCCAGTGTTGCAGCAATTTTGTTTCCAATATGGCCAGATTTGCCAACTCCAGAAACAATTACTCTCCCGTTTAAGTTTAAAATAAGCCTTACCAGATCACTGAAATCATTCGGCAAATCGTTTTTAAGTGTTTCAAGAGCATCAGCCTCAGTTTGCAAAACTTTTTTTGCAGCTTGCACAAAAGAATTAGCCATAGGTAATTGTCCAATCAAAAGAGAACACGCACAAGCTTATAGTATCTAAAAATTTAATTTCAAAGGCTCAAATTGAGTTACTTAGAAATTGATACTTTATCATATTTTCGCATAAACCTATTTCTGTCATCAACTCACTGAGTGTTGCTGACAGAAAGCTGAAGTATCCATCTGCGATTATTAAAGTAGCAATTTAATAAAAATTGTTTTTAATAATTATTTTGACTTGGCCTTTTGAAATCTGTTCAGTATAGCCGCAGAATAAAATAAAAAACGCTTTTCAAAAATGAGCTTGGCATGCGAAGTGGAACAATTAAAAGAAAAACGACAGAAACTGATATTTCAGTTTCGTTAAAATTAGATGGAACAGGTAAGTACAAGGTACAAACTGGTATTGGTTTTTTTGACCATATGCTTGAGCAACTCGCGCGCCACTCTTTAATTGATTTAGAAATCAAAGCCAACGGTGATACTCATATTGATGATCATCATACAGTTGAGGATACTGGAATAGCCCTTGGTCAAGCTTTGACTGAGGCCATCGGTAACAAAGAAGGGATTAATAGATACGGTTGGTGCCTATTGCCGATGGATGACACCCTTATCCGAACCGCATTAGATTTATCTGCCCGTCCCTTTTTATATTTTGATGTTGATATGCCAACCGATAAGATAGGCAGTTTTGATACCGAACTCGTGCGAGAGTTTTTTCAAGCTATTTCCACGCATGCAGGGATCACGTTGCACATAGAGAAATTACATGGGTATAATAGCCATCACATTGCAGAAGCTGCTTTTAAGGCCTTTGCAAAATCTCTGAGATTTGCCATTGAAAAAGACACTCGAAATGCAACGGCCCTGCCCACCACTAAAGGTGCTCTTTGAAAAATGCTTACCGCTATTGTTGATTATAGTAGTGGAAACCTTCATTCTGCGCGTAAAGCATTTGAAAAAATATCAGTGTCAAATAATTTAGGATCAGTGGTTGTAACAAGTAATCCCGATGTGATTTCTTCTGCTGATCGTTTGGTGCTTCCAGGAGACGGTGCTTTCCCTTCATGCAAGACTGAACTTTTATCCTCAGAGGCCTATGATGCAATGGTATATGCAGCAGTGGAAAAAGGGCGACCTTTTTTAGGGATATGCGTCGGCATGCAATTGATGGCAATTAAAGGTTATGAGTACGAAGAAACAGACGGTTTGGGCTGGATAGACGGTGAAGTATGTAAAATAAACCCTACAGACAAAAATTTAAAGATACCACACATGGGTTGGAATACTCTGAACATAGAGGGTGAGCACCCCGTCTTAAGGGGAATATTTACTGGTGATCATGTATATTTTGTACATTCATTTCATATGGTCGTAGGCAATCGCGATCAACGCCTGGCTTACACAGACTATGGAACCGATATAACAGCGGTTGTTGGAACCGAAAATTTATTGGGCTTTCAGTTTCATCCAGAAAAAAGTGCGAGCGTAGGAGAATTTATAACTACTTTACGCGAGTCCAATCTTGCTTACGGCAAATTATCGCAATGCAACCAGAAACTTTAAGATCATTATCGCTAACGAGTTTCATCTTTGATCTATAAGTTTTATCTTCGTCAGGAGCCCAGATCTTACCTCCACCGTATTTACCATCTTTTTTAGGTGACATCCCTAGGATAATATTCCGACCAATATTTTTGGAGTCAATTTCTTTATCAGAAGAGTCAAAAGCTTTGAGCATTTCTCCACAAATCTTTCCATCACACTCTTTGATTTCCACATAAGCGTAATTTCCTTCGTTTCCTGGCTGAGTTTTCCACACGCCAAAAACAGGATCAGCAGATGCCGTAAAAGCAAAAAATAATCCTGCCAAAGTGACCGATAAAAATATTTTCATTAATTTTCCTCCCTAACGCTCCAGATGTTGAACATCTTCTTGCCTAGTTTCAAGCCTTTTGTTGTGTCACGTTGTAAATTAGCTATAAGGCTGCACAACATAAGCCTGATTATTGAGGAATTTTTATGATTTTGTATCCAGCAATTGATTTAAAAGATGGAAAAGCAGTTCGACTGCTTCGTGGGGATATGAATAAATCAACAGTATTCAATGATAGTCCTGTAGATCAAGCCTTGAGCTTTGTTGGCCAAAACTGTCAATGGTTGCATTTAGTCGATCTAAATGGCGCCTTTTCAGGGAAACCAATTAATGCAGAAGCGGTGGAAGAAATTTTACAAAACTGCAATATTCCTATTCAATTAGGTGGAGGTATTAGAAATCTTGAAACAATAGAAATGTGGCTTTCAAAAGGACTTGAACGACTTATTTTAGGAACAGTGGCTGTAGAAAACCCCTCTTTAGTGAAAATCGCAGCAAGCAAATATCCAGGTAGGATAGCAGTTGGAATAGATGCTCGTAATGGACGTGTTGCAACAGATGGTTGGGCAAATAATACTGATATAGCAGCCACCGAGCTGGCTAAGAAGTTTGAAAACGATGGGGTTTCAGCAGTCATTTATACGGATATTGATAGAGATGGCGCTATGATGGGACCAAATTTAAGTGCCACAGCAGAAATGGCTAATGCTGTTTCTATTCCAGTAATTGCATCGGGCGGAGTAAGCTCTCTGCAAGACTTGGAAGCTCTTCGGGACTGCGGCGCACAACTCAATGGCGTTATTTCAGGAAGAGCTCTGTACGATCATAAATTCAGTATTGAGCAAGCATTGGATGTTCTAAATGCTTAAATGCAGAATTATTCCATGTCTTGATGTGGCAAATGGACGGGTTGTAAAAGGAATTAATTTTGTTGGGCTTAGAGATGCCGGTGATCCGGTGGAAGCAGCCGAGCGATATGATAAAGAAGGAGCAGATGAACTCTGTTTTCTTGATATTAATGCAACGTATCAGAACCGTGAAACAACTTACTCTATGGTTCAAAAAACAGCTGAAAAATGTTTTATTCCGCTAACAGTTGGTGGAGGGGTCAGATCCTCCGAAGATGTTCGTAATCTTTTATTAGCAGGTGCTGATAAAGTGAGTTTTAATTCCGCTGCAGTTAATAACCCAGATGTTATTTCCGAGTCCGCTGCTAGATTTGGCTCACAGTGTATAGTTTGCGCAATTGATGCAAAGGCCGTTTCATCAGGGAAGTGGGAGCTGTTCACTCACGGAGGAAGAGAACCAACTGGCATAGATGCCGTTGAGTTCGCTCAGCTTATTGAAAAGAAAGGTGCAGGGGAAATATTATTGACCTCAATGGATAAAGATGGAACAAAATCAGGCTTTAATTTAGAAATGACCCGGGCCATTTCTGATTCTGTGAAAATCCCAGTAATCGCTTCCGGTGGTGTTGGCACTTTAGACCATCTTGTTGAAGGGGTTATAAAAGGTGGGGCATCTGCGGTTCTTGCCGCTTCTATATTTCATTTTGGTGAATATACTATTGAGCAAGCCAAGAAACATATGGACAAAGCTGGGATTCCGGTCAGGTTAGAAAGATGAATTTAGAAAATTTAATTAAGATTATTGATGCTCGTGCTACTGCTGATCCATCAGAAAGCTGGACAGCAAAACTCTTATCACAAGGTCCAGAAAAATGTGCTGAAAAGTTTGGAGAAGAGGCTATAGAAGCAATTATCGAGGCCGTAAAAGGAAATAATAAGGAACTGATTTCAGAAGCAGCTGACGTTCTTTTCCATTATTTAGTTATGCTGAAATCTAGAAACATTAAATTTGCTGATGTGCTGAACGAATTGGAAAACAGAACAAATAAATCAGGTCTGAGCGAAAAAAAAGAGCGATCATAAACGCGATGATATTATATTTGTTGCAAAACCCGCTTTCCTAAGTTCACCAAATAATCTTTGATGCTCTATTTTTGGACATCGATTTTCAATCACATTCAAGCCGGCTTGTCTTGCCTTAAGAGCAGCACTTTCATGTGTGATTCCAATTTGCATCCAGATAGTTTTTAGACCTGTTAATTTTGCCAAACAATCATCCACAATTTGCGGAACCGCTTCTGGTTTTCTAAAAATGTCAATCATATCTACGGGTTCATCGATTTCTTCGATGCTCGACACAACCACTTGGCCAAAGAAATGTTTCCCTCCATGACCAGCATTGACCGGTATAATCTTGTAGCCTCGCATATGAAGATATCTCCCAACAAAATAACTGGGCCTTGTCTCATTCATGCTCAAGCCGACCATGGCAATAGTTTTTGTGGTTGTTAAAATATTCCGTAAAAACGTATCTGTAAGTAATGCCATAATGTTTCCCTGAAAATCACTTTTATTCGGCTGCTATCTTGCGCGATTGGATCATAGACCAAATGGTTTCACTGGTAAAAGGCATATCAACCTGCTTGATACCATGTTCCCATAATGCGTCTTGTACAGCATTCGCAACAGCGGCCAGCGCACCAACAGTACCTGCCTCACCACATCCCTTCATTCCCATAATATTAGCAGTGGAAGGAACGCACTCTGTATCAAATTTGTAAAATGGTAAATCCTTGGCACGAGGCATAGCGTAATCCATAAATGTTGCGGTGAGTAGTTGGCCATCTTCATCATAGACAACACGTTCATATACTGCTTGACCAATTCCTTGACCAACACCACCGTGAACCTGACCTTCAGCAAGCATGGGATTAATGAGATTACCAAAGTCATCAACAACAGTGTAGCTAACCACTTTAACCACACCAGTCTCTGGATCAATTTCAACCTCGGAAAAATGAGCTCCGTTAGGAAAAGATCTGGCTTCCAAGGTTGCTTTTGCCGAATGCGTTATAAGATCTAATCTTTGATCGCTTCGTGCCATTGAAGCTACTTCAAGCATGTCGGGACTAAAATTTGACCCCTTTATTCGAAAAGAAATATCATCAAATTCAATATTTGAAGGATCAACTGCAAGCTTTTCTGACAAATATTGAGAAAAAGATTTAATGATCTTGTCTACTGTTGCCAGAGTAGCGTTGTTTTGAACGGTCACAGACCGAGATCCACCTGTGCCGCCCCCATTTTCGATAAGGTCACTGTCTCCTTGAACAACAGTAATTTTATCACTGGGAATCCCAGTTTGATCTGAGAGAAATTGGGCAAAAACAGTCTCATGCCCCTGTCCATTAGACTGCGTACCAACAAAAATCTTTACTTCACCATTTTCTTGGAAAACTACTTTTGCTTCCTCACTGGGATCGCCTAAAATGCTTTCGATATAGTAACAAAGACCTAGACCTCTTAATAATCCCTTTGACTGGCTCTCTTTTTTACGTGTCGCAAATCCTTTGATATCAGCGAACTTCTCTGCAGCGTTTAGAACTCGGTCAAAATCACCGACGTCAATAATCTCGCCAGTAGATGATCTATAAGGAAACTTGTTTGTTTTAATAAAATTTATACGTCGCAATTCAAGTGGATCAACACCTAATTCTCTAGCAGAGCGATCAATCATTCGTTCTAGTAAATAAATTGCTTCTGGACGCCCAGCTCCTCTGTAAGCATCAACCTGAGTAGTATTTGTGTAAATACCTGAAACTTTTAGGAAGGTATTTTGAACGATAATCTTATTTTTTATATCAAAAGCTAACTCTGCAAAATGCTTCAAATCTCGGCCCGCATTATCACTTAACATAGCCTCGGTGCGCTCAGACATCCACCGAACAGGTCGTTTTAACTGGATAGCTGCAAAAGAAACCAAAAACTCCTCCGGGTACCCCATAGCCTTCATTCCAAAACCACCGCCAACATCAGGGTTGGTGACCCTAATTTGCTGACTCTGCAAACCAAGAATCTCTGATACAAATTTCTTATGTACCCAAACGCCTTGACCACTCACAGAAAGATGTAACCGATTTTTATTCCATTCAGCATAACAACCCCTAGGCTCCATTGAATTAGCAATAATTCTGTTATTTGAGACTTCCATTGAAACAACTTTGTTCGCTTTTTCAAAAATATCGTTTGTTCTTTTTTCATCTCCAATTTGCCATTCAAAGGCCACGTTGCCTGGAGCTTCTTGGTGTATCGAGTTTTCGCTGGCCTCAAGACTTGTTGATACTGGTAGGTCTTCATAATCCACCTCTATCAACTCGGAAGCATCTTTTGCATCCTGTATTGTGTCAGCAATTATCAACGCTACAGGCTCTCCCACAAAGCGGACCCTATCCTCTGCCAACAAAGGCCTTTTGGGACAGGCGCCATCGGTTCCATCTCGGTTCTTGACCGTGACACCTACCAGGTCATTTTTAACGCCATGACTCTCTAAATCGTTAGAAGTAAAAATCGCACATATACCATTGGCTTTCTTAGCATCTTCTACATTTAATTCCTTGATTTTAGCGTGCGCAACTTGAGATCTAAAAAAATAGGCAAAAAGTGAACTAGATGGAGTTTGATCGTCTATGTATTTGCCTGTGCCATTCAAAAAACGGTTATCTTCTGTTCTTAAGACTGACTGACTTTTCCCAAACTTTTCCATTGTCGCTTCACATCCAAGTTTTCCACCACATAACGTTGGTACTAAATTCAACGAAAGCAAAGT
>LUMN01000333.1_pt1 | contig 18696 bp, 20 predicted proteins | sample 729991 | NCBI WGS metagenome assembly LUMN01 (sample SAMN03860262, study PRJNA289734) | marine metagenome | biome: seawater column; feature: ocean; material: water; isolation source: Red Sea water column Station 22 - depth 25m | place: Saudi Arabia: Red Sea | collected 2011-10-15 | depth 25 m
TGTGTGATTGGTGCAGAAGTAATTACTGGGGCAGCATTTGCTGTTCCTTCAACTTCAGGAGCAAGCATTACTGAAATATCATTAACACTTGAGTCGGTAATTTCGAATGTGCCTGAAGCACCTGACATCTCACCAGGACCTCCCCATGAATTATCACCATTAATATCTGAACCCAATGTCATCCTATAGGTGCCTGAGCTTAGTTCATCAAAAACAAAGTATCCTTGTCCATCTACAACAGCAGAAGTTCGTTCCTGAACAACTATTCCATCTGAATCTATCAGCTTTGCTCTAAGTGCTGGGAAGTTTGCTTCTGTTGCTTCGCCCAACACATGGAAAGAAATGGTTACGCCTACTGAAAGTAATTCATAGCCGTCAAATGGCAAGGTTGCTCCTTCTACAAGTGGGAAGTCAAAGGTAATGTTTGTATTTACCCAACCTGCCCAATTATAGTCAGCAGCCTTTGAAACATTAAAGTTAAGACCATTCACTTCAAGATCTAAAATAATTATTGAGGAATTGTTTGAGAGTTCCTCCTTACTGGTGCCATAGTAAAAATCACCATATTGCTCGTATTCAATCATTTGGTCATTTTTAATTAAATTTTCGAACTCTTCCTCTGTTATAAAATAATAATCTTTACCATTAACTTCGTTTTCTCTACGTGGCCTTGTAGTGTGTGAAACTGAAAAGTAAAAGTCTAAATGATTAGACAATTCATTAATAATTGTATTTTTACCGACACCTGAGGGACCTGTAATTATATATATCATTTATCGGTCAACATATTCGATAATGGCTTCTATCTGTGTGTTGTTTAATTCAAATAATTTAGTGTTTTCATTTAAATCTATTGAGTCTAGAAATTTAGCTGTAGCGACCTTCCCTATTTCACCATTGCTTGTAAGGAATTTGTGAACTCTTATTGATTGTAAATTAATATCTTTTGAAGCATTTACAATATCATTTGTTGATACTTCACCTGGAGCGAAAGATTTTAAAAATTGATCTCTTTTTAATTTAATGTTTTGTATCTCTTTATGTAAATTCATGATTTTTACTTATATTATCAAGGATAGCATTAACAAACTTTGCTCCGTCTGAAGAAGCATGTTTATCTGTTAATTTAGTCCATTCAGCAACTATTACCTTAAAGGGAGTTAGATTTAACATTAATTCAGAAATACCGAGAATAAGAGAAGTCTTTTCTGCTTTTCCAATCCTTTCAACACTCCAATTAAGCGAATTTTCTTCTAAAACATTCAAGATTGTATCAATATATGTAAGTATAAGTTTTAGTATCAATTTTTATAAATTCATTTTCCTCTATAAACATAGGCACCTGTAATGTAAATCCAGTTTCACACGTTACTTCTTTTGTAGATGAATTGACGGAATCACCTTTTACTGCAGGTTCAGATTTTGTAACTTGCAAAGTTACCGTTGTAGGAAGGATTATATCTATTGGATTATTTTCATGCATTGCAATAGTAACTTCTTCATTTGGTTTTAATAGAATTTCTTGGCCATCCAGAACAGATCGGTCAATTGAAATTTGTTCAAATGATTCATTATTCATGAAATAAAATTCATCTGAGTCGTTGTATAGAAATTGAAATGATTGTTTATCTATGTATGCTTGCTGTACATCTTCATCTGCTCGGAAAGTTTTTTCTATGTTTCCACCATTTGATAAATTTTTAAGTTTAGTTTTAACAAAAGCTTTGCCTTTACCAGGTTTAACATGTTGATATTCGAGTATTTGATACAAGATATTATCAACAATAATTGATTGTCCAGGCCTCATATCATTCGTTGATACCATTATGGAATTACTCCTTCTTCTTTTGCTTTATTTTTTAGGTTTATGAATTCTTCATAATTGCTTGTAAAAGTCATTTTTCCATTTATATCTGTTAATAGATAGTATATAAAATCATTTTCAGGTGTGTTGAAAATTGCTTGCATAGCTCTTTCACCAAATCCAGATATTGGCGTTGGTGGTAAGCCTGTATATTTATATATGTTGTAAGGACTATCAACTTGCAAGTCTATCAACAGAACTTGAGATTTCCTTTTTTGAAGTGCGTAAAGAACTGCTGCGTCAATTTGTAATAACATTTCTTCTTCAAGTCTGTTTTTAATAACAGATGATACTAACGGCCTATCCTCTTCTAACTTTGCTTCAGCTTCTATAAGACTTGCAATTGTAAAAAATTCATTTTCATTATTAATCCATTCGGGCAAAGAATTCGTTGATAGTAGTGAATCGAACCTAGCCTCAAGTTCATCTACTAAAATTTGGAGAATATCTTCTCCATTAGCTTCTATATCAATCTGATAAGTGTTTGGAAAAAGTAGTCCTTCCCAATTTTGTAATACTTGAGATTGTTCCTGTGTTAAATATTTACTTACAACCTGTCCTGAGGTTAATGAATTTTCAAGTTGAATAACTTCATAACCTGTTTGTGCTGACAAAGTTTCTAGAGTCTCAGATATCCATAAACCTTCCGGGATAGTTATCGTGTATGTTTTTAAAGGAGGACCTTTTAACAATAACGCTGTTAAATCTTCAAAAGATAAATTATTAGGAAGTTCGTAGATACCAGCACGTAATTTATCAGTTAAATTTTCATTTCTTAGATATAATTCAAAAGCTAATTTTGATGTAATCACTCCAGTTGCATCAAGAATACTCGATATTTCAGCAGCTGCAGATCCTTGAGGTATGTTTACAGAAATAATTTCTACATTTGTGTCTGATATAGGACTGTTGTTATCACTGCTTTCAATAGAATCAGCAGAACTCGTAACAATGTTATAGAAAATAAATATTGAAATTAATGTTACAAATAACTGAATGTACACACGATTTTTTAAATAAAATTTATTCATTTTGAGACAAATAGCTTTCCAATATTTCCAATGCTGAAAGATCATCAATTCTATCACTTTTATTGTTTTCAAAAAGTTTTGAAGATAATCTTTCGTCTATTTTATGAACCTCTAAATTTAATGTATCTAACTCGTTAATAAACTGATCAACTAAATTTGTCATACGATTTTCGGAATTATTTAACCCTATAGGATATCCAACAACAATTATTTGAATTTGATACTCATTAACATACTTCTTAACGACTGATATTGGTTCATCATTTTTTGAATCAACAACATTTATGGGTATTGGTATCCTAGTTTTTTCAGTTCTTACAGCAATGCCAAGATATCTTTCCCCAAAATCGATTGATAAAATATTGTTCAAAGTTATTTGTCTTTAAGAATTAGCTCTTTAGCTAATTTCAATGCATCAGCTGTTTTATAATTATTAGGTCCTCCACCTATCGATAGATTGGGATCTTTGGATGCTCCACCACCGTATAATTTTGATACTTCTGTAACTAAAGTTGAGATATTTAATGACACATTATTTTTTGTTGCTCCTACTATAGAATTTTTTCCATTGATAGATGCATATATTAAAGTTATATCAACATTAGATTCATTGACTATTTGTAATGCTAAATTACGAAGTTCGTTTGCGCTATCAAGAGACACTTCTTTTATATATACTTTGTAATTATTTATTTCTTCTATATGTTCATCAATATTACTAACAAGATTTGATATTTCTTGTTCTCTTACTTTTTTGAATTTTTCTTCATAAGTTTCCAAAGTTTCTAATTGTGATTGAAGCTTATTTTGAACATCGTCAACACTTACCTTTAAAATATTCGATACAGATTTATATGACTTGTAAGCATTAGATAAAAATTCATAAGCTAGTTTACCTGAGAGCATCTCTACCCTTCTAAGGTTTGAACCTATAGAAGATTCCTGTAATAGTACAATAAGTCCAACATCATGTGAATTATGAACATGTGTTCCACCACATAATTCTTTTGAAAAATCTCCAATATTTACAACTCGAACATCATCTTCGTATTTGTCACCAAAAAAAGCTAACGCACCTTCATTTTTAGCTTCATCAATATTCATAATATTGGTATTAACTTCATAATCCTCAAATACTGCACTATTAGATAATGCAAATATTTCATCTAACTCCTCCTGAGAAACCTTTTCGGTATGGCTGAAATCAAATCTAAATTTACCAGGTGTAACATTCGAGCCAGCTTGAGCAACGTGGTCTCCAAGAATATTACGTAATGCTGAATGGACTATATGTGCTCCTGTATGACTTTTAGAAACACCGGATCTAAAACTTTTGTTAACAGATAGCTCAACTTCTTGATCCACTTTGAAAATATCAGAATCAACGATTAAACCAGTTGCGCCATTGCTTGCTTGAAATACATCTTTTACTTCAATAGAAGTATCATCTATTGTTATTACACCTTTGTCTGATATTTGTCCCCCAGCTTCGAAATAAAATGGGTTTTCTTCTGTAAAAATTATAAATTTATCATCATAAGTTTCAACTTGATATATTTTTGATTTAAATTCTGTGTTCTCATAACCAACGAATTCATTCAACTCAACTTCTATTTCCATATTCTCATTTCCTAATGATTTTTCAGCTTTAGATTTCTCCTTGTGCTCATCATATAACTTATTAAAGTCTTCGTCATTAATATCAATTTTATTTTCTGCAGATATTTCTTTAGTCAGTTCGTAAGGGAATCCAAAAGTTTCAAATAGATAAAAAGCATCTTTAGGAGTTATTGATTTATTGGAAGTTATTAGATTGTTAATTTCCTGTAGTCCTTTATTTAGTGTTTTTTGAAATATCTCTTCTTCTTTTATAAATAACTTTAGAATTTTATTTTTATTGTCTTGAAGTTCTGGATATGAAGATGCATACATATCAATAACTATTTCTATTAAGAAAGTAAGGCTTTTATTTGATGAATTTAATTGATTGTAAGCTCTAATAGCTCGTCTTATTAGTCTTCTTAATACATAACCCCTTCCTTCATTAGTTGGTACTACACCATCAGAGATCATGAAAGTTGATGATTTAATATGATCAATAATTATTTTTTCATATTTATTATCGTTTACAGTTATTTGTGATAATAATGCATCACGTAATGGTTTGAATAAATCAGTATCAAATAAGTTATCTTTGTCTTGCATTATCATTGCAATTCTTTCAAGTCCCATACCGGTATCTATATTCTTTTTGGGTAGCTCATCTATAACTTGAAATGGTTGGTCTTGAATAGATTCCATAAATACCAAATTCCATATTTCAATGAATCTATCTTCACCACCTTTCTGAGCAAGGACCACAAGGACCAGGTATGTTCATATGCCAGAAATTATCCTCATTTCCTCTTTGGATACGTTTTTCTGGAACACCAATGACATTTTTCCAGATATTGTATGCTTCATCGTCATCTTTATAAACAGTGAACCACAATTTATCTTTATCTACTTTAAGAACTTCTGTTATGTATTCGTAAGAATATTTAATTGCATCTTCTTTAAAATATTCACCTACACTAAAGTTCCCTAACATTTCAAAAAAAGATAAATGCCTATCAGTCTCTCCTATGATATCTATATCAATAGTTCTTATACATTTTTGTGAAGAGACCATATTTGGAGTGTCTGTTTTTTTATTACCTAAAAAATAATCTTTTAAAGGAACCATTCCTGCAGCCGTAAATAAAAGTGAATTGTCATGAGGAATCAGCGAAGATGAAGGAATTATGTTGTGTCCTTTTGATTCAAAAAAACTTAAAAAGCTTTCTCGTATTTTATTACTATTCATCTTTATTTATATATTTAAGATTATATTCTTCAAGAACTTCTTCTTCAATATTAGCTGGAGCGTTTGTAAGAGGATCTAACCCTGATTGTGTTTTAGGAAATGGTATAACGTCTCTTATAGATGGTTGATTTAATACTTCAGCGATAAGTCTATCTATACCTATAGCGAAGCCAGCATGGACAGGTGTTCCGTATGATAAAGCCTCTATAAACCATCCAAATCTTTCTGATATTTCTTCTTTACTTAAACCCCACTTTTCTAGAACTAAAGTTTGAATTTCAGGATTATTAATTCTTTGAGAACCAGAGCCAAGCTCTACACCATTTAATACGAGGTCATAATGAAGTGCTGTTGCATTAGTTGGGTCATCTTTGAATATTTCATTGCTTTTAGGGGAAGTAAAAGGATGGTGAGATGGTTGTAATTCACCATCTTCGACCTCGAAAAATGGAAAATCTTCAATCCAAACGAAAGAATAAACATCATTATTTAAGGGTTGAAATACCGTCCTTCTAATTACATCTAAAAAGTTTGCAATTTCTTTAATAATTCCTGCTTGAAATAATAAAGTACCTGATCCGTATGAAAGCAATTTTGATTTTTCATTATCATTTAATAATTTTGCTAACGGGCCACTGATATTGGTATCTTCAATTTTAAACCATCCTAAACCATTAGAGCCTAGTTCCTTAATTTCAGTGTCTAAATCGTCTATTTGTTTTCGAGTCAGTAATTCTTTTGTGTGCAAAGCTTTAACAGATCCTTGTGAAGACAAGATATCATTAAGGAAATTAATAGATGTATCAGTAAAAATATCTGTGATATCAAATATTTTTTCTTCAATTCTCAAATCTGGTTTATCAGTACCATAAAAATTTATTGCTTCTTCATAAGTTAATGTATTAAATGGTGTTTTAATTTTGCAATCATAAGCATCACTAAATACAAACTTTACAATCTCTTCAACTTTTGATTTTACTAATTCTGGACTAGCGTCAGAAAATTCTAAATCTAATTGAGTGAACTCTGGTTGTCTATCTTTTCTAGAATCTTCATCTCTGTAACACTTAGCTATTTGATAATAATTAGGAAAACCTGACATCATAAATAACTGTTTATACATCTGTGGCGATTGTGGAAGAGCATAAAAATTACTTGGAGATTTACGCGATGGTACTAGGAAATCCTTTGCACCTTCTGGTGTTGATTTAATAAGAGTTGGTGTATCTATTTCAAATATATTTAATTGATTCATAATGGATCTAATACTTTTAAACGTATTCGATCGTGTCATGATGTTGACTTTCATAGGTTGTCGTCTTAAATCTAAATACCTATATTTCAAACGTATATTTTCATCAGTTTCTATTGAATCTTCAATCTGAAATGGAAGTGTTTTACTTTGATTAATAATTATTAAGTCTGTTACTTCTATTTCATAATCGCCGAATAAAATTTTATCATTTATTAGTGCTTCATCTCTTTTTTTGAATGTACCGTTAATTGATATATAGAATTCATTTTTCAATTTTGTATCTACGTCACCACTTTTATCAAAAACTAGTTGAATTAAACCTGTAAAATCTCGTAAATCAACAAAAGTTAAACCACCATGGTCTCGTATATTATCAACCCATCCGGTAAGTTCAATTACTTGCTGTCCGTCTTTTAAATTTTCTAAGTCTTTAATGTTCAAGGATAACCTCTATATCAAATGCTTCTGTCTCGTTTGTTATTAAGTTCTTAATTGTATCTTCATCTGCATTTATTAAATATTCTGCATTTAACTTTTTAGCTTCTTTAAATTGTGAATTTTCTTTAGAAACTCTAGATGGTTTATTGTAATTGATATTATTTTCATCCAAAATTTTTGAGTATTTAGTTAGATTATCAATATTTGTGCCAAGCAGATAGTACTTAGATGATATTTTAATTTCTGAGAGTAAATTCATTATCCTTTCTACACCAAAGGCAACACCTACACCGTTAAAGTCACCAATGGAGAGTATTTTGGCTAGATTATCATATCTACCACCCCCACCAACTACTACACTTTCTTCTGTGTGAAACTCAAAAGTCAAATCATTGTAGTAATCTAAACCTCTAACTAGTGAGTAGTCTATCTCATAATTTATTTGAGAATTATCAAGTAATCTCAGTAAACTTTCAAAATTTTCTTTTGAATGAGTGTTTATATATTCATTAATTGTAGGTGCGTTACTTATAATTTCACTATCCTCTGAGTTGTTGGAATCGAGTATCCTCAATGTATTGTTTTCAATTTTTTCTAAACTCTCATTTGATAATTTTTCTTTATTTTTGGAAAAATATTCATATAGTACTTTTACATAAGCTTCTCTATCTTCGATGCTTCCTATAGTATTGATTTTCAGTGTTGTTCCGGGCAATAAGTTATTAATAAAATTTAACGAATCATTAATAATTTGAAAATCAGAATAAATATCAATTAATCCAACTATTTCAGCACCAGCTTGATTAAATTCTCGATATCTATTCTTTTGAGGATTCTCATATCTAAACATAGATCCAAAATAAGAGTATTTACTTGTATTATCTTTATTAAATTCAGCATGATACCTTACTACACTTGACGTACCTTCAGGTCTTAAAACTAAATCCCTACCACCTTTATCTTTTAGTTCATACATTTGTTTAGTGACGATTTCAGAAGATTCTCCAATAGATTTATCAAATAATTCCTTATATTCAAGCAAAGGAGTTTGGATATATTTGTATCCGTAATCAGAAAATTTATTAATAAAAGTATTTTTAACATGTAAAAACTTCGCAGAATCATCATTTGCGATATTTCTTGTACCTTTTACTTGTTCAATCATCTATTAACATCTTAATAAATTCATTATTTTCTTTTATCGTTTTTACCTTATCTGAAGGACCATGGCCAGGTAAAATATCATATTCTTCATTAAAATTTAGAAATGTATTGTTGATGGAATATTTCATTTCGTCCATAGAGCCTGAAAATAGATCTGTTCTGCCGATACCATCTTTAAATACAAAATCCCCTGTAAATATCAAGCCTTCTTCAGGGAACTCATACGAGACACTGCCTTTGGTATGGCCTGGATTTTTATGAACTTTAACAATTTCACTTGGTAGTTCTGAAATGGAATATAAATCGCCTGTGTACTCTCCTACTTCAAAAGAATTTCCTAATAATGATCTAATTTGATCTTGTGGATTTCTAGCTAGAAATTCATCATCTAAATTAATATATGCTTTTCCTTCAAAGGTTGGTAGACCTAGTGAGTGGTCATAATGACCGTGTGTTATCAATGCACCAGCAACGGTTAGATTATTATTCTTAATAAATTCAATAACATTATCTAAATCTGGTGGTAGGTCTACAATAAAACACTTTTCATCGTTAAATGGCTTTACTATATATGAATTTGATGTTGTGAAGCTTGTAAATGTATATATTACAGAACTCATTTTCTGCCCGGGTATATCCTGGAAGCATCAAATACATTCTCAATGTTTTTAGCATCATTTATAATTGCATCTAATTGATCATTGTCACTTATTTCAACTTGAAATATCAAGTTAACGATTCTCTTACTACTTGTTACAGATTTAGCTACTAATATATTTCCACCATTATCAGAAATAGCTATTGTTGCATCTCTAAGTAGATAAGGTCTATCAATAGCTTCAATCTCTAACCATACAACAATCCCTGTATTTCCTGTGTATCCCCAACTTACATCAATTATTCGTTCACCTTTTGTAGAATCTATTTGTACATTTAAACAATCAGATCTATGTATTGCTATACCATTAGAAATAGTTACAAAACCAAGGATGTCATCACCTGGTACGGGTACACAACACTTACCCATTCGAACTTTTATGTCATCATATCCTTCAACAATTACTAAATCTGATTTTGAGTCATCTTTAATTTCAGGAGAATATAAATCTTCGTCAACGGATATTTCACCAGGAAATACAATTTTATTAATCCTATTACTTATTGAATTAATTCCTGTGTTACCATTTCCAAGATTTTGATATAGCGTTTCTAAATTGGGTAATTTCAAATCTTTTAATAATTCATCCATTAATTGATCTTTTGAAGTAGTTTCTAATATATCAGGATTTTCATCTAACCAAGAGTTCAATGTAGTCTTACCTTTTTGAATATCTTCATTTTTCATTTGTTTTTGATACCATTGCTTGATTTTTGACCTAGCTCTTGAGGTCTTTACAATATTTAACCAATCTCTGCTGGGGCCTTTATCTTTATCTTTACTAGTTAGTATTTCAATTGTGTCTCCAGATTTTAAGAGATTGCTTAAATTTACTAATTTACCATTTACTTTTGCTCCTATTAATTTTTCACCCACTTGAGTATGAATTGCAAAAGCGAAATCTACTGGCGTTGATCCTTGAGGTAAAGCAATAACATCTCCTTCTGGGGTTAAGCAAAAAACCTCATTTTCATATAAATCAAGTTTCATGTGTTGTAAAAATTCATTTGGATCAGGATATTCATTTGAAATTTCTGATAACTCATTAGTCCAAGATGTGAGATCGTTTGATGGCTTTTCTTTATATTTCCAATGAGCCGCTACACCGTATTCTGCTCTGTAGTGCATGTCATGTGTTCTTATTTGTATCTCCATCTTGGTACCATCACTAGTTAACACTGTTGTGTGTAAACTTTGATAGAGATTAAATTTTGGCATTGAAATAAAATCTTTAAATCTACCAAGTACAGGTTGAAAGTTAGCATGAATTAGACCAAGTATTGTATAACAATTTTTAACATCATCTGTAACAATTCTTATTCCTATAAGATCGTTGATTTCATTAAAAGTTAGTCCTTGATTCACAATTTTCTTATATATTGAATAATTGTGTTTTGGTCTTCCGTATACTTCAGCAGACATGGAATTGTCGTTTAAAAGAGTTTTTATAATATCAATAGCACTCCCTATTTGTGAATCACGGTCTGGATTTGTCTCTGTAATCATATCTTTTATTTCTTTATCTTGATTTGCATGTAAGATTTTGAATGATTTATCTTCGAGAACATGTTTTATTGATTGAAAACCTAATCTGTGAGCCAGTGGAGCATAAACATACAATGTTTCATTAGCGATCTTTTCTTGCTTCCAATCTTGGTGATATTCTATAGTTTGAATATTGTGTAATCTGTCAGCTAATTTGAGTATTAATACACGTATATCTTTTGACATAGCGATAACCATTTTTCTTATAGCATCCGCTTTTGCTTCTTCGTTACTGCTGTATTTGATCTTATCTAATTTTGTGACACCATCTACAATATCAGCAACTTCTTCACCAAATTCCTTTTTTAAATCTTCATATGATATATCAGTATCTTCTATTAGATCATGTAGCAATGCTGCTGCAATCGTTTCTTTATCAAAATTTAATTCACACAAATATAATGCAACATGTAATGGATGTGTAATATAGGGCTCTCCAGATTTTCTATTTTGACCATTGTGACCGTCATAGGCATATTGAAATGCTCTATTTATATAAGCTTGATCCTTAGGATTAAAGTAACCTAATAATTTGTCGTATAGTTTATTTACTTCTTTTGATGGGCTTATAGTTGCCATAACTTAATGGTACTAAATTTATTTAGATTTAATAATTTTTGATAAAAATGGAACAGTAACAAATATGGAACTATAAGTACCAGAGACTATACCTATCATCAATGGTATTGCGAAGTCTGCAAGATTACCTTCAATTCCTAAATAATTACCAATGACAATAATTGAAATTATAGGAATAGCAGATGTTAATGATGTATTTATACTTCTCATCAGTACTTCATTAAATGTTTTATTTAGAACATCTTTATTTAAACTATTTAATTTGAATGCTTTTTGTGAGTCACTTAATTTATCAAATAATATAACTGTGTCATAAAGGGAATAACCGAGAATAGTTAAAAGCGCTATTACTGTTGAAGGTGTGATTTCGAGACCTATGAGAACATAAATTGAGAATGTTAACAATAAGTCATGTAATAATGCAACTAGTGCAATAAGAGAATACTTATATTCATATCTTAACGAAATGAGCAATGCGATTATTGTAAGGAATATAACTAATGCCCTAATTCCTTTTTCAGTAATATCTTGGCCAAATGTTGGGCCGACTCTTTGAAAATCTATTTCTCCAGTTGGTACATCAAATTTATTACCTAAATAATTTAAAAATTCTGTCTCATTTTCTTGTGAGGACTCTACAGCTCTAAAAATTAATGTATTAGAGTTTTCAAATGTTTGATAGCGAGAAACTTCTAAGATTGAGTTGCCTAAAACATCTGCAATATCACTATCAGAATATTCAGTATCTAGTTGATATGTCGTTCCACCAGTAAAATCAACAGATAAATTTAATGACAAGACACCAAAAAGAGAAGCTATAAGTATTGCTCCAAATATTAACATTTCAACAACGAATATTTTATAGAATCTCGGTCCGATATCTTTGAAGTCAATTTTTGTAGTACCTAAAAATAGTCTTTTAAACATTCTCAATATCCTTTCTATTCAAAGGAAAATAGAACCTTGGATTATCAGTTATATTACCAACAACAGGTACTGCAGTTGATATGAACATTCTTGTATAAAACAAATCAAATAATGTTGCTAAACCAAGAGTTAAAGCAAAACCTCTAATAGGTCCTACAGCTAGTAAATAAAGTATGACAGCTGCAATGATTGAAACGAAGTCAGCAACTAATATAGTGTTCCAAGCCTCTTTAACAGCTTTTTCAGTAGCAAAATTAAAAGAACGACCAATTTTTAATTCATCTTTTAATTTTTCAAAAATAACAATATATGAGTCAGCTGTAAGTCCTATTGAAACGATAACACCTGCAATACCAGCGAGTGTTAATGTATATCCTTGCCATTCACCAAGAAGTGAAATAACTGAGTAAAATAAAGCTCCAAAAGATGCTAGACCAACAATTGCTATTAACCCCGATAGACGATAATAAAGTAATAAAAATGCAAGATTATTTGCAGACTCCCCTTGATCAACATTTCCCATAGAAATAGATGCAGTTCCACCAGTAATACCAATATCTGGATTAACGTCGAATGCTACTTGAGGAGCAGAAATTACTTCTTCATCAAGAACAATTGCTAATTTACGTTGGTCTCCTATATTAGATGCGAGAACCTTCGTTAACTCAGTAAACTTATCTGCTGATTCATCTTTAAAATTTAACTGTACAACCCATTCGTTTTGAGGATACACGGCTAAAGCATCATCAATATCATTACCTGTTAACTCAGCTGGGCCCAGTTCATATATGATTGGGAATCCATCTCTTAATGACAATAAATAAGAAGTTGTTGATGGATCATCATTTATAGATAATCCTGTTAATTCATCTACACCAGGAAGTGCAGTAATAATAGGATTCTCTGGATCATCAGGATTTTCAGTAATAGTTAGTGCAGGAGAATAACCAGACTGCATTGAAGAACTAATTACTGGTCTAAATGTTAATAATCCTGTTGTACCTACAGCTTCCAATGCTTTTTCTTGATCAGTTAATCCAGGAAGTTGAACTAATACCGAGTTTTCTCCACTTATTGATATTTCAGGTTCTTGTACTTCACCAAATGCAGCTATTCTTGTTCTCATAATTTCAACAGCTTGTTCAATTAATTCAGGTTCAGTATCTTCTTCGGCTGTGAGAATAACTGAAATACCGCCCTGAAGATCAAGACCTAGTTTAGGTTGTATTGAGTTCATAAAAACATAAGTTAATAAACCAGCAGAAAGTAATGGTAAAAATAAAAGTTTTATAATTCTTTTCATGATCTATTTATGAAGTATTTTGCTTTTTAATATTTCAATTTCACCTTTTTTAAGGACAAGGGTGATACTTTCTTCTTTTATATTTGTAACTCTACCGTATATTCCAGAATCAGTAACTACATCGTCACCAATTTTTAAAGCTTCAATGTAAGATTTATGTTTTTTTTGTCGTCTTCTTTGAGGTATATAAAGGATTATATAGAACAATAGGAAAACTGTTACTAACGGTAGAAGAGCAATTAAATCATCCATTTATAATACTTTCTTTATAGTTTTCAAATTCTGAGTTTAATATACTTTTTCTAACTTCGGAAAGTATATTTTCAGTCTGAAATATATTATGTAAAGTTAAATATAGCCATGCTGAAGTTGATTCATTTATAAGTAGATGTCTTAAATACGCTTTTGAATATTTTTTACATACAAAACATTCGCATTCAAAAACCAATGGCTCTGTATCGTTTTTAAATTGACTATTTTTAAGATTGAAAAATTTACCTTTATTAATTATTTTTCCATGTCGTGCAAGACGAGCAGGCCATACACAATCAAACATATCAATCCCTGAATCTATTAGATTTAACATTCCTTCGATATCACCTAAGCCCATTACATACCTTAATTTATCTTTTGGAAGAAAATCTACAGTAAAATCTACTATGCTTTTTCTCTCCTCTGGTGTTTCACCTATTGCTAGACCACCTATTGCGTAACCATCAAAATTTAATGAAATCATATCGATAGATGACTTTTCTCTCAATTCGAGAAACTTGCCTCCCTGCACTATTCCAAACAATGATTGATTATTATTCGAATGATAATTACGAGCAATTTCAGCCCATTTTTTTGTTGTATTTATTGATTGGAGCTGAGTGTTGTAATCTTTATCTATATCTACTAATGAGTCTAAAATCATTGCGATATCACTATTTAAAGTATTTTGTATATCCATAGAAAGAATTGGATCCATAAAAAATTTTGATCCGTCATAAATATTTTTGAACTCTATACCATCTTCATTGAACTTATTTGGAATTGACCATCCCTGAAAACCACCAGAATCAGTCAGTATTAAATTATCCCAACCAATAAAATTATGCAGACCTTCGAACTCTTTAATTACATCAAGCCCAGGCCGAAGATAGAGATGGTAGGTATTAGCTAAAAGAACATCAGTTTTTTCTAAATAATTAAGAGGGAGAGATTTAATTGCACCTCTTGTTGCAACTGGCATGAATGTAGGAGTTTGAAGAGATTTACCATTAATTATTACATCATTAACTCTAGCTTTACCATCTGTAGCTATCGTTTTTAAGTTAATTTTATTCATTTACATTAAATAGTACTGCATCACCAAAACTTAAAAATTTTAATTCAGAATCAATAGCAAAATTATATAAATCTTTCCATTGTGATCCGTATATACAATCCACTATTGAAAGTAGTGAACTATTTGGTGCATGAAAATTAGTAATCAAATAGTTAGGAATATTAATTTTTGTATCTGGATATATAAAGTAATCTGTAGAACTTGAAAGTTCCCCAGTTACATAAGCAGACTCTATAGCTCTTAATGATGTTGTTCCAATACAATAAATGTCTATATTTGAATTTTTAGCATTTAAAATTATTTCAAAATCATTTTTACTGATTTGATAATTTTCTTTATGTATTTTGTGATCTTCTAAATATCTTTCGGTTATAGGTTTAAAAGTATCTATATTCACATCTAAATTGATAAAAATAAATTGGTGTCCTTCTTTTGTAAGTTTATTTATTTGTTGATTAGAAAAATGTAAACCTGCCGTTGGAGATGCAACAGAAAACCCACCTTCAGCAAATTGGTTATTGTAATATTCATACTTAGAAGAATCATCTTTTATGTATGGAGGCAACGGAATTTGACCATGACTTTTAATTATTTCTGTCACTGGAATATTAAATTTAATCTCATATGTATCATTTAGGATTCTTATAATTTCGAAGTTAAAATTTTGTAATTTATATTTTTTATTAAGGACTTTTTTATCGGTGGATTTAATTAAACATGTAGCAATATAAGTAGATCGAATGTCTAAAACAAATACTTCTATTTTTCCTCCAGTTGATTTTTTACTTACAACTCTTACACTTTGTACTTGAGATTTGTTAAGAATGAATAATGAGGGTTTCTTTATTATCGAGCTTATATCTTTAAATTCAATAATCTGTTTTGTGTCAGCTATTAATAATTTAGATAAATTTGGATCTGTATATGGAGTTTGGTTTATAGACTCTTTAGGAAGATTGTAATTATAAACCTTTGACTCAAAAGGCATTATTTATTTAATAATTTAATAAATAAATCATATGACATTGATACCACTTCTGGCATACCGTCTGATGATCTTCTAGAATTACCATCTCTCTTTTTTAACTTTTTCCAAAATAAAACAGTATTATCACTTCCTGATTTTTCTATTGCTTTATCTAATGATTGATGAATGTTTAAATTTTGTCGGGATTTAGCTTCTATAAAATATTCTTCATCATCAACGAAAAGTTGAACATCACCTAAATCTTTCGATCCACCTTCTGCAAATCGTTGTGATTTAAATTTATTATTTTTATTTAATCTATTTACTATATTTGTTTCGTAAGTAGTTCCCTGTTTTTTTGCTTTATTAACCATATCTAAATATTACTTTTTATTATTCAGAAAGTAATGACTCTAGTTCTTTTTCTTCAATATCAAAATTTGCGTAAACGTCTTGAACATCGTCAAGTTCCTCTAAAGACTCAATCAATTTTGTTATTTTGGTAAATTGTTCGGCATTTAAATTTATGGATGAAGAAGGTATATAGGCTACTTCAGCATTGGATGGTGTGTAAGGGCTTGAGTTGAAAAGTTCATTAATTAACTTAAAATCCCTAGGATCGTATTCAAATGTTAATGAATTTTTATCTTCTTGAATTTCTAAACAATTGTTATTTATACCCATTTCAATAAGTGCATCATCGAATGTGTCGAATTGAAATATAGCCTTTCTTTCAAATAAATAATTAACACTACCAGGATTACCCATTGATCCGTTATTTTTAGTTAAAGCAGCTCTAACATCAGAGGATGTTCTATTTTTATTATCAGTTAGACAGTTAATTAGAATAGCTACTCCAAATGGTCCATAACCTTCATACGTAAGTTCGAATATTTCTCCAGTATCAGCATTTCCGTCAATTCTTTTTAAAGCTCGTTCAATATTGTCATTAGGAACGGAACTTGATTTCGCTTTTGAAATTGCTTGATATAGAGATGCATTTGCTGATGGATCAGTACCACCGTTTTTTGCAGCTACTTCTATTCCTTTGATTAACTTTGCAAATAATTTACCTCTTTTTGCATCATTTGCACCTTTTTTTCTTTTGATAGTAGACCATTTAGAATGACCGGACATTTTTACCTTCTTTAATAAAATCGTTTAACCAATTCAAATAATATTCGTCATTATTCAGTTCGGGATGAAATGTTAATGAGACAACATTTCTTTGCGCAACTCCAACTATCTCATCATTATGTTCAGCAATGACATTTACTGTATCAGACAATATTTTTGATATTTTTGGTGCTCTTATAAAACAATAAATATCTTCGTTTTCAAAAAACTTTACACTTCCTTCAAATGATTCTGTCTGTCTACCATATGCATTTCTTGTAACTTCAATATCAATATTTGGAATGGTTACTTCACCATCAATAACTTCTTTTGCTAAAAGTATTGTTCCAGCACATGTAGTTAAAGTAGGTACGCCATCCTTAATAAGCCGATCTACATCACTTAATAAATTACTAAATTGATTAATCTTTTTCATTGCTGTAGATTCTCCACCAGGGAGAATTAAAGCATCCACAGAAGTTAAATCTTGTGATTGTTTGATTAATAATGATTCATAACCAAGTTCATGAATACTTTTTGAATGGTCAAGAAAACTACCTTGGAATGAAAGTATCCCAACTTTCAATTACCAACCTCTTTTAGCTAATTTCTCTTCCTCAGATAATGTATCAATATTTATACCTACCATAGGTTCACCGAGGTCTTTGGATACTTCAGATAGAACTTTCGGATCATTGTAGTTAGTAGTTGCAATTACAATTGCTTCTGCTCTTTCAGCGGGATCACCGCTCTTGAATATACCAGAACCAACAAAAACACCATCACATCCCAATTGCATCATTAGAGCCGCGTCAGCAGGTGTTGCAATACCGCCAGCAGCAAAATTGACTACTGGTAGTTTATTTTGTTCTTTGATTTCCTCTAACACATTAAGAGGAGCTCGAAACTTTTTACTAAGAGCTACAATTTCATTTTCATCACATGCGATAACTTCATTTAATTCATTAGTAATAGTTCTCATATGTCTTACTGCTTCCACAACATTGCCAGTCCCAGCTTCACCTTTTGTTCTTATCATAGAAGCACCTTCAGCAATTCTTCTTGTAGCTTCACCCAATCCAGTAGCACCGCATACAAATGGAGCTTTGAAACTTTGTTTATTAATATGATTTACCTCATCAGCAGGTGTTAATACTTCTGACTCGTCAATAAAGTCAATTCCCAAAGAATCCAAAATTTGAGCTTCAACGAAATGACCAATCCTAGCTTTAGCCATTACAGGTATAGAGACTGAGTCCATTACCTCTTGAATTACACCTACTGAAGACATTCTTGCTACTCCACCGTCTGCCCTTATATCTGCAGGAATTCGTTCTAAAGCCATAACAGCTACTGCTCCAGCTTTTTCAGCAATTTTTGCTTGTTCAGCATTTACAACGTCCATGATTACGCCACCTTTAAGCATTTCTGCGAGGCCTTTTTTAACTTTATTTGTAGATTCGATTTTCATATATTTAAGTTTGATTTAGAAGAAAATATGAAGAAGTTCATTTTATTATATTCAAACTTATGATGTAATATTAAAGTTATGAAAATCGAATCTACTAATAAAGTAAAAAAAGGCCTCGCAGAAATGCTTAAAGGCGGCGTCATTATGGACGTTGTAAATGCTGAACAAGCAAAAATTGCTGAAAAAGCTGGAGCAGTAGCTGT
>LUMN01000303.1_pt1 | contig 18185 bp, 18 predicted proteins | sample 729991 | NCBI WGS metagenome assembly LUMN01 (sample SAMN03860262, study PRJNA289734) | marine metagenome | biome: seawater column; feature: ocean; material: water; isolation source: Red Sea water column Station 22 - depth 25m | place: Saudi Arabia: Red Sea | collected 2011-10-15 | depth 25 m
TGAAAGACCTGTTTCCATACACATAAAACCTGCTTGCATAATGAAAACAAGAATTGCACAATCTATAACCCAAAGGGTATCAACAAATGATTTTACTGATTCCAAATCTACATTCTCCATTCTTCTTCCTTAGGTTATTATTAAAAGACTATACATTAAATAATTCTGGTGCTCAAAATAGGTTTACTACTCTTTTTTCTTCCAGATATAATAGAATAAATAAGGTGATAAAGCAGGAACTAGACCAAACCAAATCCACTCATCCCATCTAAAACTTTTATCTAAACTTGGATTCCTTAGTCCATTCCACCAGGTTAAATAACCGATAAATATTATCCAGCCTAAACTAAGTGTGTAATAAATTTTTTGATTTTTTGTTGTTTCAGAATTTAAGAAATTAGAGATTAGTTTTTTTATTGGCTCTAAATTCATTTAAACTAACACTTATTATTTCTATCAACTCTAGTATCAGCGAATAATTCTATTTTACACCCACTACGGTTATTTTCCTCTATAGCTTTTGCTTTAAAACCTGAAGTATCATTAGAAATACAAATCCAATAACCATTTAATGCTTTTTTATTTTTTGGATCTATTATTGTTTTCGAACCACCCAATAAATCAGTTTCTATTGATTGAGATGTATTGACGGTAGCTGTACAGTCATTACCAGTGTTATTGTAATAGTATATTTGATTGTCTGAGTAATATTCGGTTTGAGCTAGCGCTATTTGTCTTAGAACGTTCTCAGTTGATTTTTTCTTAGTTGATGAAACGTAACCATTATAACTTGTTATTCCAATAGCAGCTATAATCCCTAAGATTGCTACGACAACCAAAAGCTCAATGAGTGTAAAACCCCTGCTTTTGGCTGTCATAAGAAATTTATTATTATTCTATGGTAACCGTACCAGATAAGATGTCTTCATCTTTTTTAGTGCACGATTTTACAGTAACTGTAGCTCCATCATCCGTTACACTAGTTCTGCCTTCATCTTCAGTTTTTTTACAATCAGATATAGCTGTTGTAACTACTGCAGTCTCAGATGTTTTATATGGGTTTTTAAATTCAGTGCCTAATGCGTCTGAAACTCCTTTAGCAACTTTAGAGCCACCTTTTCTGTCATCACATTTTAAGTTGTTTGACATTACATCTGACTCACCAAGCTCACATTTTTTTAACTCAGCTGCAACGTATTTAATTATAGCTGCTTGATTAGATTTAACCGCTGATTTTTTTGCTCCTGATGTGTAGCCAGAATAAGCAACAACTCCAACTGCTGCTAAAATACCGATAATTGCTACAACAACTAATAATTCTATAAGTGTAAAACCTTTATTATTTTTTTTCATAAGTTTTGATCCTATCGTAAATAAAAATATGTATATACATATAATTTATATATTTTAAAAGACAATATCTACACTTTAAAAGTAATCAAATTGGGTCATTTTTGTTGATTTAGCTAAGAAATTTAATAAATATTAATATTTATGTCATATAAAGTTACTGAAGAGGGAGATGTATCCATTGTTCACCTTGATGGTGAAATTGACATGGATGTAACTGAAAAAGCAAAAGAAATTATAATGCCTTTAATTGAGGCAAAGAAAGAAGTTCATCTTAATTTAAAAGAAGTTCAATATATGGACTCATCTGGCATCTCTGTTCTTATTGAGAGTCATCAAAAAGCGAATGAGTTGGGAAAAAAAGTAATTTTAAAAGATATTAGTAAATCAGTTTTAAAAGTAATTATGATGGCAAAACTCGAACAAATATTAAATTTAGGATAAATAATGGTTGCACTAAGACAAATTTCAGAACAACGAGACTTTGTTGTTAGTTCTGCAAGTTTGAAGGACGTAAGATCATTTTCTAGAGAAGTATTTGAAAAAGTAAATATCGAACAAGATTTAAAAGATGAATTAGTCCTAGCGATTGCTGAGGCTGCACAAAATATTGTCAAGCATGCTTATCAAGGTGAAGACACTGAAGATAAAATGGAGATAAAAATTTCTTTAAACAATGGTGAATTAGAGATAGGTTTTTTTGATAAGGGAAGGCCTGTTGATAAAGAAAATGTTCGGCACAGAAAAATTGATGATGTTAAACCAGGTGGTTTAGGAACTTTTTTTATACAACAAATTATGGACGCAGTAGTTTTTAAAGAAGGTGAAAAGCCTTGGATAAATCATTTAATTTTAACAAAGAAAATAAATTATTAACTTCCAATAATCGCACCAACGTTGAATATTGGTGAGTACATCGCAATCATTAATCCACCAATCATTGTTCCCATGAATACAATCATAATAGGTTCAATTAAACTAGACATGTTATCAACTGCGGTATCAAATTCTTCCTCATAATAAGCAGAGACAGAACTAAACATCTCATCTAAATTTCCTGTTTGCTCTCCAACAGAAATTAATTGGCTAAACGTTGGTGGAAATACTGGTTCTTTTAAAAAAAGTTTTGTTAATGTGTCTCCTGAGAATACTCCTTTTTTAACATTTTCTAATGCTTGTGTTACTACATCATTGTTGCTGACTGATTTAGCAATTTCAATACTTTCAAGTAAATTAACTCCTGCAGCACTTAAGTTTCCCATGATCAATGAAATTCTTGCTATTAAAGACTTTAAAATCATATCACCAAATACTGGCATTTTAAGAACTTGTTGATGCCATTTATATCTTACTGCTGGCATCTTTGTAGTGGTGTATTTAAAAATAATAAATATTGTAAGTAGCACCAAACCTAAAGTTAAACCACCAGCGCCTCTCATAAAATTACTTGCAGTCATAATTACTGCAGTTGGTGTTGGTAATGCAACACCCATTCCATCATACATTTTAGCAAATACTGGAACAACTTTAATTAACATGAAAACCATAACTATTATGGCGACTGAAAACATAACCACTGGATAGGTTAATGCACTTTTAATTTTCTTTTTTACTTTTTCTCTTTTTTCAAGAGAATCGACTAATTTAAGCAAGAAAACATCTAATTTACCACTGGCTTCACCTGCTTTGATAAGATTTATATAAACATTATCAAATATTTTTGGGTATTTTTCAAAACACTTTGATAAAGTGATACCACCTTCAAGATTTTTTCTAACATCTTCAATAATTTCTTTCATTGTGGGATGCTCAATTTGATCTCTTAACATTCCCAACACATTTAATATTGGCAATCCAGCTTTTACCATTGTTGCAAACTGTTTGGAGAAAATCATTACATCTTCTGGCTTTACTTTCTTTTTTCCAAATGAAAATCCACCACCCTTTTTTTTGTCTTTTTCTGCTTTTTTCTTTTTAACTTTTGTTAAATTTGTGATTATTACTTTTTGTTCTTTAAGTTTAAACGAGGCTTCCTCTTGATTAATTGCCTCAATCTCACCCTCTATATATTTACCTGCAGATATACCTTTATATGAAAATGTTTCGGATGACATTTTTAATCCATCGATAGAACTCTATCGTATTCTCTAAAATTCAAGTCTCCTGTTAAAATAAGCTCTCTTCCCATATCTTGCATTGTTCTAAAACCTTCATTGGCAGCAATTTCTTTTAACTCAGGAGTAGTTGCTTTTCTTAAAATTGCTTCTTTAATTGGTTTTGTAACATTTAAAATTTCATAAATTCCCATTCGTCCTTTATATCCACTACCTTTGCATTTCTCACATCCTTTACCCTTTTGAACTTTTGCTCTTGATGCTTGTTCTACAGTAAATCCTAAGTCAGCAAGAGCTTTTGGAGTAATATCTTCATCAGGCTCTCTACATTCAGTACAAGTTTTTCTTGCTAGCCTTTGTGCTAATACGAGTGAAACAGCTGCGCTTATTAAATAATCTGGGGTTCCCATGTTTTGTAATCTAGTAATTGTGCTTGGTGCATCATTTGTGTGTAAAGTGCTAAATACTAAGTGTCCTGTTAGTGCTGCTTTTAGTCCGATATCGACAGTTTCTTTATCCCGCATCTCACCAACAAGAATAATTTCTGGGTCTTGTCTTAAAAAAGATCGAAGTGCTGCAGCAAAATTTAAACCAATATCATCTTTTATTTGAACTTGCCCAACACCATCCAATTCATATTCAACTGGGTCTTCAGCAGTTAAAATATTTAAATGTGGTTTAGAAACTTCTTTAAGAATACTGTAAAGGGTTGTTGTTTTTCCTGAACCCGTTGGTCCTGTTACGAGTACTAATCCCTGCGTTCCATGAATTGCTTTTCGTAAATTAGATAGATCTGTTTCCTCAAAATTTAATTGTTCTAAACTTATGTCTCCAGCATCTTTGTTAAGTACCCGCATTACAATTCTCTCATTGTTTGCAGTTGGTAAAATAGATAATCGAAGATCAACTACTTTTCCGTCTATTTTAAATGGTATAGCTCCATCTTGTGGTAACCTTCTTTCAGCAATATCAAGTTTACCCATAATTTTAAAACGTGTAACTACTGCCCCATAATTTGAATGAAGAAATTTCGCAAAATGCTCTTGTTCAGTTAAGATACCGTCCAATCTATATCTAACTCTTGATGAAAATCTGTACGGTTCAATGTGAATATCTGATACACCAGATTTAATAGCTTCTGCAACTACAGCTGTACTGAATTTGATAACGTCAGATTCATTTTCAATAGCTTCGATATCTTCCTCTGGTTTTTCTTCTAATACCTCAGCATTTTCATCAACATCATAATCAAAAGTTTTTATTTTTTCACTATTAGCCTTTTGAATAGACTCCATTGTTGTTTCACCATCAGCTAATAATCTGTCTATATACGATGAAATATCTGAAATTTTAGCAGCGTGTAATTCAATATCTTTTTTTGTGATAGTTTTTAAATTTCGCATCAAACTTAATTTTGAACTGTCAGGAATTGCTATATGTAAAATATTTCCCTCAATTTTGAATGGGGCTATAAAATTCATATTTATATAATTTGAAGGAAGAATAGATTTTATTTCATCAGTGATTTCAACAGTCGATAAATCGATTATATCTAGAGATTGTTCATTTACTAAAAGATCTAAAATTTTTTGTTCGTCAGTTAACTTTAATTCAAATACTGCTTCTATTTGAGATTTTTCCCCCTCTGAAGAGGCTTTCTTGATATCAACTAAATCCTTTCCAGAAATAATATCCTGATCAATTAGAATATTAATTAAATTTATTTCAGACTCTCTACTAATTTTAAGCATTATAAAATTCTTGGTGCTATAAATATAAGCAATTCCTCCAAATTGTCTTCATTCTTTTTATATTTTAATAGATTACCAATTACAGGGACATTTCCAAGACCTGGAACCTGTTCATTTGCTTTTGTCACATTATTTGATTTTATTCCACCAATTACAACAATATCTCCATCAGCAACCAATAATTTCGTGGTAATTTCCATCTTAGTTATAGGAGGTTCTGACTGAGAAGTATCAGCATCATCATTATTTACCTGAATGTCTAACAACACATTACCATCTCCAATTATGCTAGGTGTAACTTGAAGTTTTAATGCTGCCTCTTTAAATGATGTTGATGTTGTACCTTCAGATGTTGTTTCGTAAGGAATTTCTTTACCTTGCGTAACCGATGCTGGTTGATTGTTGATTGTAAATACTTTTGGATTTGAAATTGTCTCTACTATACCTGTTTTTTCTAAAGCTGTAATTTCAGCTTTTAATACAGCCGATCCTGTTCTTTTTAATACTCCAATACCACTCGTCGCTCCAATTGCAGGTAAATTTGTTAAACTATCTTTAGCTGTTTGAACAAGTGCAGCAGATGTATCATCTAAAGTTCCTGATGAGCTTGTTGTACCAATAACTCCACCAATTTGCTCTTGTTGTCTTTGGTAATATCCCCCTAGTCTTGTTCCAAGTTGTCTCTCAAATTCAGAAGTAGCTTTTACTACAAATGCTTCAATAAGAACTTGCTCAGTTTTAATATCTATTTCTGTCAGAACTTTATCTACAGTATCTAAATCTCTTTCCTTACCTCTGACTATAATTGATCTAGTGGCTGTCTCTTCTGTAATTTTTATAGGAGATGTTGATGCTTCTCCTGAACCAGTCTGAAATAATTCTTCAATTGTAGCTTTTGCTAACTCAGGAGATATATAATATAATCTAAAAATTTCAGATATAATTGGTTCAACACTATCTTCTAATTCTACTTTATTTTTGACTGCCTGTGCTCTTTCAGATTTATAATTTTCTTGTGCAGTTAATGTTTCAGGAGAGTGAATTCTTATTAAATTGCTGTTAACATCTATGTCAGAAGCATAATTTTTCATGTCTAAAAGAGCTTGGAATGCTTTATCCCATGGCACATCAACTAACTCAGCTGATATTGCACCAGCAACCTCATCTCCTACTAAAACATTAATTTCACCAATTTTACCCATCATTTTCATTGTTTCTTTAAAATCTAAATTTTTAAATTTCAAAGTTACTCTTTGTTTAAGTAATGGGTAGCTTTCAGGAATTAAAAGATAATTTCTCTGTGTTTCTGATGTTATTTTTCTTCTTTTCTTTAATTTGACCGCATCACCATCAACTGGCTTGGGTCCCATTTCTAAGGTTTTAGCAATTTCTGCTTGACCTGTTTGTCTTATATCATTTTTAATTAAAGGTGTGTTGTGTTTAAAAGGTTTATTATATTTTTGATTAAATTTAGAATTTGGACCACAACTATTTAAAATTATTGCTAATATTATTAAGTATGCAGATGTAATTATTTTCTTAGTATTCATCTGCCTCTCTTATTTGGTTATTAAAATCTATAATTATGTATGATTTATCTTCTTTTAAAAAGATTGCTTCTGTTAATCTTAAGTCAATTAATTTTACTTTCCCAAGATATTGACCAAGTGTAATAGTCATTACATCCCCTGATGCATCTGTAAGACTTATATAGCTCGCATTTGCTCCTGATATTAATCCTGATAATTTAAAATTATATAAACTCATTGGATCTCTTTCTTCTCCTGTTTCAGGATTTAAAGATGAATTAGATCCTTCGTTTCCAGCAAATGGATCATTCAAAGGAACATCCTCTTCTTCTTCTTCAACTCGCTCCAGTTGAATCGTTTTGTACTATACTTATAGTCTCCTTGTCAAAATTTAACATTTTCTTGGATTTTGCAATTGATCTTTTAAATTTAATGTAGCCTAAAAAGTTACCTTTTATCTCATATTCGACGGGTATCTGATAATAAGAGATATCAGATTTTTTTAACAGTTCTTCTGCTTGTTGAGCAACACCAGGTTTTAAAATAGGTTTTGGTTTTTTCTTTTCTATTTTTGAAATCGTCAAACCATTTATGCCTGCAAATCTACTTAAGCTTTGATACAATCCTTCAACTTCAGCTTTTGAGTGAAACAATGTTGAACTTTCTTTAAATTGAGGTTTTAGTTTCTTTAATCTTTTTTTGTTTGTAATTATCTCATCCTCAAATTGAGTGATTTCAGATTCTTTTAAAACCTTGTCTTCGTATAACGCTTTTTTCTCTTTAACAATTGGATTTAAGATTAAGTAATACCCAATTAAAAAAATTATAATTGCAAAAAAACCAGCTCCAAATTTAATAAGAGTTTTTTTATCAACAGTTTTTAACTTTGCAGCTATATCACTTACATTTATATTTTTTAAATCTATATTTTTCAAATCCATTATGCGTTCTCCAGAATACAAGCTATTTTAAATCCCTTCATTGTTGGGGCTCCAGCAGTTTGACCATCTGGTAAAGTCATTGTAGCTAATTGTGCTTGCATTATTAGTTTTTTATTATTTAAATTACTTATTAACTTTAAAATATCTTGGTCGCTTGATGCTGTACCTTGTATAATAATCTGATTTGATCCGTTGTATTCTATTGAATTGAATTTTACTCTTTTTGGAACAGCTGAGGCTATTTGAGCCAGAACTCTAAAACTCACTTTTTTGTTTGATTTTATTGATTTACTAATTTTTAAAGATTTTAAAATTAAAGCTAATTCTTTTTCTACTTTATTTTTTTCTAATGTTCTAAGTTCATGTGTTTGAAGAATATCATCATATCCAACTAATTGTTTATTCAATGTATTTATTTGCCAAAAAGAAAGGCCAAATAACACTATATAAATTATTGCGATAACTCCTATTGCGCCTTTGAAAGCAAAATTAGAAAATACTTTGGCTTTTTTCTGTGCTATCATGCTATCTCTATTAGGAAGTAGATTTATATTTTTTACAGCAGTTACAAATTTGTAATATCCAAATACATCAAGTTTTCTAAACGCCAATCCAATAACAGTTGAAAGATAAGACCTATTATCTAACTTAACGCTCTCTTCTAGTTGTGCTGGAACTTTTATTTCTTTAATTGGATCTAATAAATTAAATCCTGTATTTGTTAAATTTTTTCTAAAAGTGCCAAGATAAGTTTCTACATTTTCTAAATTTGATACTACTTTCAGGTTTCTAATTCTTTTTTCATACTTTGTTTCAAAATCTTGCACCGCTTGTTTAACTTGGGTCACATATCTTCTAACTAAAGCATCCATCTCTTCCTGATTATCTGAATTTTGAAGAGTATTTCTATCTTGAGATCTTATAAATATATCTGTGATGATTGGATTATTTTCATACAAAATCATTACATAGTTTTCATCTAATCCAAATTCTAAAACTGCAGTTAAGTTTGCATCCTCAATTGAGCCAGCTAATTGATTCATTTGGTCGACTGCGGATTTAAGAGCAAAACACTTAACATCAATTATAACTGCATTTAATCCACCCTTCTTTATTATTGCTGTATAACTATTGATATCTGATAGTTTGGATGCAACGAATAAAATATCCATTGTATTTGCGGTTTTATCTCTATTTATTACTTGATGAAAAATTGAATAATCATTTAAGTTATCTGTTAATTGTACAAGGTTTTCCCAAAGAGAGTCTGTGTCTATTGCTTTACTCAGCTCTTCATCTGTCATTAAAGGTGCTGTTACAACTCTGATAATTGCACTGGTTACAGGAATAGCAATCGCAGCATTTGTCGTAGTTATTTTAGATTTTTGAAGAGCAATTTTAAGTTCGTCTCCAAACTTATCTTGATTATCTAAAACAGTAGCACTTTTATCTAAACCTTCAATTGGGTGAATAAAAAATTTTTCTAAAACCCATTTGTTGGATTTATCAGTTGTTAGTTGTGCTAATCTAATTTCTGTTGGTGAAAGTTCAACACCTACAATTTCTTCTCCTTGAACTGCAGATTTTCCAATCCTATTTTTAAAAAACTTACCTAAAAAACTTTCTTTTTTCTTTTTTTCCTCTTTTTTTGGAACGGGTGTTTGTTCACCTTCTTTAGATTTCTTTTTGAATAAATTAGCAAAAGGGTTTTTCATTTTTTAATTAAGTAATAATATTAAACCATTATTATATATTTACATTAAATCAACTAATACTCGAACTTTCAAGCAAAGTGTCTGAAATGGGTTTTTGCAAATATTTATTAGTAATTTAATGACAATTTATTGTACTAAAGTATAAACTATTAAAATGTTTGAAAAATTAGAGCAGTTAGCAAAAGATAATAAGAAAATTTCTGATTTTCATATTAGAGCGGGATCTCCACTAGCATATCGACAAACTGGAGAAATCGTAAAAGTTGAAGGTACAAATGTTACAGCTCAAGATCTAAAAGATTTAATCTCAATGAATTGTAACGAACACGAAGCTGAAAAATTTGAAAAGACTCATGAGTTAGACTCTGCAGTCATGTTAAGCGGATTAAGATTTAGAGCAAATTTTTATAAAACGATTAGTGGACCAGCTGCAGTTTTAAGAAGAGTTGAAAGTAAAATTCCAGATATGGATCAATTTAGTCTACCGCAAGCTCTTTATGATATAGTAGATTTCCATAAAGGACTGGTGCTTGTAACTGGACCAACAGGTTCGGGTAAATCAACGACACTTGCAGCAATCGTAAATGAAATTAATAAAACAAGAACATCAAATATTATAACTGTTGAAGATCCAGTAGAATTTATTCACAAAGATGTAAAAAGTATTGTTTCTCATCGAGAAGTTGGAAAACAAACTCAATCTTTTGCAGCAGCGCTTAAAGCTGCGTTAAGAGAAGATCCAGATGTAATTCTTGTTGGTGAGATGAGAGATCTTGAAACAATTAGTTTAGCGCTTACTGCTGCAGAAACTGGTCACTTAGTTTTTGGAACTTTGCATACAAGTGGTGCCCCAAGCACAATAAATAGAATAATTGATGTTTTTCCTCCAGAGCAACAAGAACAAATTAGAGCTCAAATTTCTACATCACTAAAAATGGTAGTTACCCAAAGATTGTTAAAAACAAGAGATGGTGCTGGTAGGGTTGGTGCATTTGAAATCATGAAGTGCACTGCGCCAATTCAGAACTTAATAAGAGAAGCAAAAATTCACCAAATACCAAGCATTATGCAAACTGCTGTGCGTGATGGAATGATCACTATGGAAAAATCACTGGAGGAATTAGTAAAGTCGGGTAAGATAGATCCAGGTGCAGCAAGATCAGGACATTAAAGGTTTTACAATTTTAGAATTGCTAGTTGTTATTGCAATTGTAGCAATCATATCTGGTGTAGCGTATCCAAGTTTTTCAAAATGGAGCACAGAACGAAAAGTAAGAGCTGCAACAGAAAAAGTTGCAAGCATGATTTCTAATATTGCAACACAAACGCAAAGAGGAAACTTAGCTTATAGCCAATTAATGGTACAAACATTTACAGGCTCTAAAAACCAAGAAAGCTCAATTTTTGTATCAAAGGGAATGGGAGATAAAAATTTCAAACAAAAATTGCAGAATGGACAAATTAATTGTCCAGTATCCTCATCAGGTTATTGGGATGATTTTGGTAAACCACGTAAAAATATTGAGGGAACAAATTTTAGTGAGTATTACGAAATTTTCAATCCTGAGGAAAATGTAATTGGCGAGTCTAAAATTGCAGTTCATTTTCTATTAACATCTGCAATATGTTTTGGTAAAGGAGGAAATTATTATAAAGCAACCAATGCTCTTTCAAAAGGAAGTAACGTTAACATCATTGTTGAAGGTAGCGCTACTCCTAATTACATTGTTATTTGCACTTATGAGAACGCAAAAAAAAATGGAAACAAATGTCCTACAAAAGGAAAGGCTCTTGAAAAACCAGCCTATTTAGTAAAATGGTCAAGATTTGGTAATGTAAGTAAATTTAAATGGAATGGAAGTGATTGGAATAGACAGTAAATTAAAAGAAAAGGGTTTAACGCTTTTAGAAGCTTTAGTTGCAACGGCTATTGTTGGAATAGGTTTTATAGCGGTTTTTCAGATGGTCAATTATTCAGTTAGATCAATTGATGTTTCTGGGGAAAGAACAAAATCTAATTATATAACTGCTATGATAGCAGAAGATTTAATTGGAGATGCAAATTCAAAAAAAGGTGATGATAAACTTTATGAACATCTAGCTAACTTAACGGATAAGAATGATTACGCTTGGCAAAATGCAGAATGCAGAAAAAGACAAAATATAACAGGTAATCCTTATAAAGGTACAGATATTGCAATTGATAATAAAACCCAAAAATGGAATTTAAGAGTATCAAGCGACAGAATTAAATGCCAACCAACAAGTATTAACTCAACAACAACTAAAGACATAAAAAAATTAAAAGTTTATGAGATTTGTAGAAATAACGTAAAAGAAAATGGGAAGAGTAGACCAAACTGTGATTATCGTAATGATGATATTTGGGACAAAACTTATATCGGCAGAATGGAAATATTAATGCCAACTACAGGGACAGATACGAAAGGTAAAACTGTTCAAAAGAAAAAATATTTATATTTCCAAATGAACTGATGAAAAAATTTAATTCAGAAACTGGAGTAACGCTAATTGAAATTCTTATTGGGGTTGTGATTTCAATGATAATGATGGCTGCTATGTTTACATCTTACAACGCAGTTAATAATAGTTATTCCCAAGTAATTGATCGAGCAAAGATTAGTCAGACAGGAAGAGATATGATTGGAATGTTAGTGAGAGATATAAGAATTGCAGGTTTTAGATATTTTGATGATGTCAGTAAAACCCCAACAAATTACGTTCCAATTTTAATTACAAAAGCTCCAGGTAGCGGTTGTGATAAAATTGAAATAACTTACGGTGATAGAATTAGAGATCCTAAAAATCCTAACGCTAAACCACCAGTTTTTTTATATAAAACATACAAAGTCGTTTACGAGTGTAAAGCATCAAATATTGTAGACAAAAAAACAAGCAAAAAAATTAATGCATATGCTATTTATAAATCAAAATATGAATGGAATGGATCTAGCTGGACGGCACCAACACAATCAACTGATGACTTGCTTTATAAAGACGAATTAGTAGTTGATTACGTTCAAGAATTAATTTTTATTCCAATTGATAGCAGGGGTAAAGTTATGAATCCAATTCCTAAAACACTTAGCGATAGTAACAAGATTAAAGTTGTTGATATAATGGTATCTCTAAGATCTCAAGGTGAGTTTTTTAGAAAAGAGCAGGAAAGACCATTTAGACTTTTAGGTCAAAAATCTAATAAGAAATTCACAGATAAGTTTTTAAGAGAAGCTTTAGTTGTATCAGCACACACAAGAAATATGGGACTATGATAATTAGAAAATCAGAAAAAGGATTTGCAATGGTTTTGTCTTTAGTTTTGCTATTGGCAATGTCATTAATGGGTGGGGCATTGATATTAATTTCATCGGGTGACCATCAAAGCAATAATAACAGTGATCAATATCAACAAACATTTTATGCCGCAGAGATGGCACTTCTACAAGGTGAGAAATATATTTTAAATGAGAAAAGTGGACCATGGGATGGAAAAAGCACTAGAGATACTTCGAAAGCAAATTTACCAGAAGATCATACCTCTCCTTTTTTAGGAACTATGAGTGCGCAAAACTATAATCCAGGTGCTAAATATAAATTTACATCAACAATTGATCGAAAATTTATAAATACAGGTACATCTTGTTTTAAAAGCTATAGAGATATTGATAGAGATAATCCAGACAACAAAAAAAGGATGAGAGTTATAAAGAATGAAACCACGAAAAAAGAAGTGGCTCACAGTTTCAATCTTGGAGTAATTCTTGAAAATACCTTCAGAAATAAAGGAAAAGATTTTGAAAAAGAAGAAGCAGTTAGAATGAAAAGTTATTATTATGAGTACTTTATTGAGAGAATTGGTGCTGCAAGTACACAAGCAATCGGATCCAGCATTAAATTAACGGCATCTGATGCTTCAAAGAATGGTATTGCTTACAGAGTTTATGGTTGTGGTATTTATGGAGCTGAAAAAGAAAAAGATAGAATGATAGTTTCGTTAGAAAGTGTGGTAGTTTTACCTAAAAATTAAGGTTTTATTAACTAATAAAATATGAATAAAATAAAATAATATATACGTTTATGAAAAAAATTATTTTAATAAGCTTCATATTCCTTTTCTCAATTCATGCTCACGCAGCTTGTAAATTTGATTTAGACTTTGGAGAGGATATTTCAAAAATAGAGGGTAAGTATGGCCCAGCAATGCCACTGGAAAATTTTGGAGAAGATGAATTGAGCATGGTCATTGCTGTTGCTGATGAAGTCTGCCCAAACCACAGGTTAAAAGATGTTGCTATTGAGTATAGATTTTTAAACGACAAACTAGCTGCGGTTAATTTAATTAGTTTAAATACTGAAAGCGACACAAAAAAATCTGAAAAATTAACTATAATGAAATATGTAAAAAGAAATTATGGTGACTTTGATACAGGTCAAACCCCAACCTCATATCTTGGATATGAAGTATTTGAAAAAACAAAGCAGTTTATAGTTTACCAAAGAATTTTGGATGATCTTGGATTTATTGAAGAGCAAATGTATCTTTCTAACAAAAAATATGACGAGTTACTTGGAAATTTCTATAATCAACTTGAAGAAGAGATGGCAGAAAGTGAGTCTCAAAATTAATGAAATTTAAAATTTTTATATCCAGCCTAATACTGTTCTTTTCTTTTTTTGCATCAAACTTGCATGCAAAATTGTTACCACCAGGCACTGGAACTCAAGCTGATGTTCCTTCGAACTTATTAATTCTTTTAGATAAATCTGGAAGTATGGGTTGGAGAATGAGTAACGCACAATCAATTAATAGAATGATGGATGGTGTTACAGATAGTTCAGGAAATATTTATATTGCACAATTTGCAAGATATGGAGTTAGAAAAATAGATTATACTACTGGTAAAACTGATACTTCTTGGGGTTCAAATGGAAGAGTTGGCATGAGTGGGTCATGTCGAACTTACTATCCTTACAATGCAGATGTTTATAACGGGGTCATGTATGTGGCAAGTTTATATGATCATAGAATTAGAAAGATTAGACTTTCAGATGGTGCTTGTTTAGGAAGTATATCGACTGGCCGTTATCCTAGAGGTGTAACAGTTTATCAAAATTATTTATTTACCACTTCCAACAGTGGTTTGTATTCAATGAACCTGAACACTAATAGTGGAAGAAATTGTAGTTTTCGAAATAATGCTTGGAGATATTCATATGCTATTGCAGCAAATAACAATACTCTTTACAGTCACTATAGTCGTCGACTTTATAGTGCTCCTTTAACTAGTGTTGGAGGCACTTTGTGTCCTACCGGAAGTCCAAGTAAAAATTTTTACGATAGAGGTTCAGGCTATGTTTATGGAATGGAAGCAGACCCTGACACAAATGATGTACTTTATATTATGGCTCGTAGCTATAATAAAAGAATGGCAGCAGCACATAAAGCCATAAAAGCAGTGGTTACAGACTCAAATTTAACATCTGGAGTAAATTTTGGCTTTGGTTATTGGTCAAGTTCATGGAGATCGAAAGCATGGCCACCAGGTTTTAGTTCGTGGTCAGGTGACATCACTACAGGTAGAGCAAAACCTTGTGATACTCAAAACTGTTTAAAAGTAAGAGTTCATAATGATGGAGCTGCTCAAATTAATAAAATTATTTCATCAGTGAATGCAATGGGTGGAACTGATGCCTATACATTTATGAAAATAGCTCAAGACTATTATCTTCATGGAAGTTTAAGCCCAATTGATAAAAATTCACCTTGTCAAAAAAGTTATGTCCTCGTTATTGGAGATGGTGACTGGTACAATCACTCTAAAGCTGTGGCTATGGCAAAAAACTTATTTAATAATTATAAGATACCCACATTCGCCATTGCTTTTGGAACAGGAATTAGCAGTAGAGGAATGAGGTATTTTAATGAACTAGCTGTAGCAGGAGGAACAACAAAAGCTATTGTTGCTCCAACAGCAGAGTCACTCAAAACTCAACTAGCTGCTGCTGTTTCTCAAATAATTGCATCTAAGTTATCTTTCACAGCGCCTGCTATTACTGCAACATTAAACTCTGATGGATCATTGTATCAAGCACAGTTTGATTATGCTCAAAATAAAGAATGGACTGGAACTATTAAGAGAACAAAAATAGATAAAAAAGGAAATCTTGATACAAAAGATAAAGGTAACTGGTCAGCTGTTGATGTACTGCCTAAACCAGGGAATAGAAAGATATGGAGTCCAATTCCTGGAACGGATTATTCGACAAATTATAACAACTGGGTAGAAAGTAATTCTTCAGCGATTGAAAGTATCTTAACTCTAAAAGGGTTTGATATTCAGGACTATCACAGAAAAACTAAAAATACTGATAATTCTATAAATAATAAAAGATGTGCAAACACAAGTGGTGTAGCAGATGGAACAGATGATGATTTAAAAGGCTTAATTAATTTTATTAGAGGGACAGATTATTTTGATTATGATGCAGATTGTAATCTGACAGAAACTAGAGCTAAGCCAATGGGAGATGTTTACCATTCACAATTAGTTGTTGTAGGACCACCAACTGCAGAAACAGCTTTTACAAGTGAAAATCAAGAGGCTTATTGGAGATCAACTAAGGGATATGATAGTTGGGCAGAATCTCAGAGATTGAGAAAACCTGTAATTTATGCTGGATCAAATAGTGGAGTTTTGCATGCTTTAGATGCAGGCTCAGGAGTAGAATTGTGGGGATTTGTGCCACCATTTATAGCATCAAGATTACCTACAATAATGAATACTAACTTAAATGAAATTAATCCAAACAAAGGAGGTTCAAATGCAATTTATGGTGTTGATGGATCTCCCGTTCAACATGATATTTTCTTTCAAAGTCCACATGATACATCTGCAAATTGGCATACCGTATTGTTTGTACCTTATGGAAGAGGAGGTAGTGGTTTCTCTGTATTAGACGTGACCGATCCTGCAAAACCAGAGCATTTAGTCTCAATATATAATGATATGATTAATAATCAGGTATACAGAATGGATCATGCAAATAATGTTTTTGTATATGATTATATAGGTACATCTTATCCTCTAAGTGAATTTCTAGAGGCACAAGAAGTAGGTAACGTTTATGCTCCAGATAAAGATAATGAAGTTGCCAGTAAGCAAACTTGTGATGATACACAAACTAAGTATTGTTACGAAAGCACAAAATGGACTTTACCAGTAAAAAGTCTAACTAAAAGTATGCTATCAGTTCTTGAAGATGGAGTTGATATAACAAATAGCATTACAATTAGCTATGATACATCTGGAAACACTCAAATTAATTTCAACAAAAAAATGAAATTTGATGCTGATGAATCCAAAACTCAAAGAGACAACTCACCGATCGGAGTGAATATAAAACAAGGAGCAGTTGGTACTGGAGTTGTAACAGACCCTGAATGGGACTACAGTACTCTTGGAGAAACATGGTCAGATCCAAGAATATTTAGACTACCTAATGCTGGTGCTGGAGACAATGTCAGAGATGACGATATATCAGTCGCTGTAATGGGTGGAGGTTTTGGTGCTCAATTCTCAGGAGCTGGTAGCAACGTATTTGTTATTGATCTGCAATCAAAAGATAAGTTTGGACAATTAATAAAGACAATTACGGTAGAAGATACTAGTGCAAGCGATATTGATAATTCTGTTCCCGCATCATTAACAGTTATTACTCCGGATAAAGCAAGGGGTGCTGACTTTGCAGGAGCACTTGTATACTTGTCTGATTTAGAAGGTAAAATTAGTAAATTAAATTTAACAAATATGAGCACAGATCCTCAAAATGTACCTATAAAAATGTATGACATAACAACATTATTTAAAGCAGGAGCAAGTAAATCAAATGGTAGATACATGTATAAACCATTAGATGCTTCAATTGGTGGAACAACAAATAATTTATGGTTGTACGCTGGAACTGGAGATGCTCAAAGATTGAATGCAAGAGTAAAAGGAACAAATAACTTAATGATTGGAATAAAAGATCCAGATTATCCATTCTATAAATCTATCGCAACTCCAAAAAATGCAGATGATATAACAAAATGTCAAAATACATCAAATGATAGAAGCGGAACTTCTTGTAGAGTGACAGACAAAGACAGAGGTTGGTATGTTGTATTAAAAGATTTTGCTAAAGTTACTGCTCAACCAAAAGTAAACAATGGTATGGTTTACTTCCCAGTTTATAGACCATCTGTATCTCAAAACAAATGTGACTTGGGAGATGCATTAATTTGTGTAACTGATGATGAGTGTGGAACACATGACTCGTTTATTGGATTAGAATCTAAAAGAACAGAACAACAAAAAACTTTGTGTAGATTTGTTGGTAAAGGGGTCTTATCAGAAATTGTACTTTTCGCTGGCAAAATTTTTGCAAATATATCTGGTAAATCGTTAGGAGCAGTTGCTGACCTTGTTACTTTAGATGCTGCTACTGGTGAAGTTCAAACTTACAGAAAGTCTTGGAGAGAAAATTAATAAAAAGGTGTAATGAAAAAAATATACCTTAGCATAATTTTATTCTTTTTATTTAGCTCATTAGGTCATGCTACTTGTCTTAAAACAATAACTACTGCGCTAACTGATGTGCAAACTTGTGGGACGAGTGAAACCCTGACTGTTAAGTCAACTGGTTCAATTATATTTAGTGGAAGTAAAGCAGTTCGTGCAAATAATGGTGTTGGTGCATCAAATACAACCGTAATCAACCATGG
>LUMN01000326.1_pt1 | contig 18038 bp, 22 predicted proteins | sample 729991 | NCBI WGS metagenome assembly LUMN01 (sample SAMN03860262, study PRJNA289734) | marine metagenome | biome: seawater column; feature: ocean; material: water; isolation source: Red Sea water column Station 22 - depth 25m | place: Saudi Arabia: Red Sea | collected 2011-10-15 | depth 25 m
TCTTATGATTTCGGCCATTTTTATCCAAAACTTTCATTGTTTTGTTGTATTGTCTTTTTAAAGAAGTCATTCTTCTTTGAACTTCTTTAAAATCTAACTCACCATCATTTTCGTCATCATCTTTTTTATCTGCAAGCTGTTTTGCTTTTTCACTTCCAGGTCCAGCTGAGGGAACTTCTTCCATTTCTTCTAAAAATCCGGTTAAAAGGTCATTGAGTTTTTTTTCTTCATCTTTGACAAGCTGAAAGTAGGACAAAACATATTCAACAGTTCTTGGGTATTGTGCGCTTGCAAGAAGGAGATCTCTCATACCCTCTTCAATTCTTTTAGCGATCTCTATCTCACCTTCTCGAGTAAGTAAATCTACAGTACCCATTTCTCTCATGTACATTCTTACTGGATCAGTTGTTCTTCCTGTTTCATTTTCAACAGCTGCTAGAGCCTCTGCAGCTTGCTCAAGCGCTATATCATCAGTATTTTCTGACTCTCGAAGCATGAGAGTATCTAAATCAGGAGCTTTTTCATGAACTTGGAGACCAAGATCATTAATCATTCCAATAATTTCTTCTACTTGATCTGGGTCCGAAATATCATCGGGGAGATGATCATTAACATCATCATAAGTAAGGAAACCTTGTTCTCTTCCCTTCTCTATAAGTTCGGCTATTTTTGAGCCTTCTTGTTTTGAAAATTTATCCACTTATCCTCTTTTTAATTCTGAAAAACTTCTCTATATCTAGTGACTAATTACGTATTTTCAATCCTTTTTTAAAGACAGATTTTTTAATAGTATTTTGTCTTCATTATCAATTTCTGATTTCTTAAGAATAAGTTGTTGAAGCTCTCTTCTTTCGGTTTCAGAAATTGACCCGGTATTATACTTGGTTTTTAAAGATTCCTCTCTATCTTCCTCGTCTTTTAGTAATGAATTCATACAATCAAAAAACATTTTTCTTGCATCTTCTTGCTCAATCTTAATTTCAGAAACCATTGCCTGACTAAAAAGTTCTTTTAATGTTTTTGATTTGATGCGTTCAATAAGCTTTGAAACAAGAGTGTCAGATTCAACTTCTATAACTTCTCTTAACTCTTTCAAAAAGCTTATTGATGAATCATCTTTAATCTCATCAAAAATTGGATCTTGTGTGAGTGATCTATCAGTAAGAACAGAATGAATTATTAAATAAATTGAAGCAATCTGTTTGGTATTGCTGCTTTGCTCTACCTTTACTTCTCCTGAAGATGGTTTTGGTTGATTAGGTTTTGATACAAGTTTTTCAACCGGTATTTCACATATTTTGCTTGTTTCAGAAATAAATGCCTCCCTTAGGGGGACATTATTAATGGTTCTTATCAATTCAGATGCATAGCTAGCTATTTTTGATCTTCCCTCAAGAGAGTTTATGTCATCTACTTTTTTAACCTTTGAAAAGAAAAATTCTGAGAGTGTTTGGCCATTATTTATAAGCTCAATAAAACCTTTATCTCCATGCTTATTAACATAACTATCTGGGTCATCACCTGCTTCAAAAAAAACAAACTTTATTCTTGTATCTTCACGGATAATTGGAAGTACATTCTGAAGCGCTTTCCATGCAGCTTTTTCTCCAGCTAGATCTCCATCAAAAGCAAAGAAAATATTATTTGAATAACGCATTAACTTCGAAAGATGGTTAGATGTAACTGCAGTCCCTAAAGTTGCAACTGCATTCTTAATTCCCTTTTCATGAAGTGCAATAACATCCATATAGCCCTCGACGACTATTATTGAATCCATTTTTTTTGTTTCTTTTCGAGCTTCATAAAGCCCATAAAGCTCATTTGATTTATTAAAGAGTTTTGTTTCTGGAGAGTTCAAGTATTTTGGTTCGTCATCAGGGTCTATCACTCTTCCACCAAATGCAATATTCTGCCCTTTTATATTCCTAATAGGAAAGATAACTCTATTTCTAAACCTGTCATAATTCTTTTGATTTTTCTCAAGGAAAAGTCCAGACGAGGCCATAACCTTTTGCTCAAATCTCTTTTCAAATGAGGAATAGAGGCTATCCCATGAATCATCAGAAAAACCAAGTTGAAACTTCTTAGCTGTTATCCCAGATATATTTCGAGACTTTAAATAATTAATTGCCTTTTTGCTTTCTTTTAACTTCGCTTCAAATACCTTTACTGCTTCATCCAATATTGAGTAGTCATTCTCATCTTGAATCTCAGTTTTTTCATACGGAATCTCTAAACCCAAGGAAGATGCTAATGTTTCTACCGCATCTGTGAAATCAAGATTTTCATAATCTCTTAGAAAGTTAATGGAATTTCCCGATGCCTGACAAACGAAACAATAGTAAAACTGTTTATCCTGATTGACAGCCATAGATGGTTTATGATCATCATGAAATGGACAAACACCCCAGTAGTTCGAGCCTTTTTTGTTTAATTGAACTCTTCTACCAACCACATCAACGATATCTGTTTGATCTAAGACTTGATCAATGAAGCTTTTAGGAATGCTCATTATTTAACCAACTATCTAAAATTATCTTTGCGGCAACATCATCTATCATTTCAGAATCTTCATCTAATTGACGAGCTTCAAAAGACGTTAATCTTTCATCGAAGAATTCAATCTCAATATCTATTAAAGATCCAAGCTTTTTGGCAAATCTCTCTACCTTTTCCATAAAATCGCTTCTAGTACCATCCATATTAAGTGGTTTACCAATGATAATTCTATTAGGCTCCCACTCCATAATCTTTTCTTTTAACTCATCCCAATTAAATCCGGTCTTTGCTTTTTTAACAATTGAAATTGGTGATGAAGTCATTGTTTCGGTGTTACCTACTGCAAGACCTATCTTCTTTTCTCCGTAATCAATGGCAATAACTACCATTACTTATGACCCAAATTTCCAAATTCTATCTACTTGCAAAACTTCATACTCACTTAACATTTCATCTGAAAAAGGCTCGAATGGTGATGCCAGTCTTACAATTTCTTTAGCTATTTTATCAATTTCTGAGTTTCCTGATGAGTCGATTATTTTAGTTTCAATTAAATTACCTAATGAATCTATGCTAACAACTAGTCTAAGTTGGGTTAAGTCTAATTGAGAATACTCTTTCTTAAGAACATTATGTCCCACTCTCTCAATTTTTCTTTGCCAAGCATTTAAATACTTTGACTCAATAGTATTTTGATCTGAGTTGGCATCTAACATTTTTACTTTTAGGGTTTTTTGTTTGATCTGATCATCAATCAATTCAGATGATTCTGCACCATTCTCATTTATAAGGTTATTCACTTGCTGTAAAAAATCTGGGTCTTGATCTACATCCGCATTTGCTAACTTTATGTTCACTACTGGGGAAGAATCAAAAAGCGGTTGCTTATAAATAAAAATAAAAGAAACACCGAATAATAAAAAAACATGGATTAATGTCGATAGCAGAAATGATTTTTTAAGGTTAACCCTATTCTTAATGTTTTTGTTATAAAGAATGGGATGGCTCATAGGGAATCAAAAATCTTTGTTATTGGGTTTTCACCAGTTTGGTCGAAAATTTCAACTGCGCACGTAGGACTAGTTATATTTATTTCAGTTAGTTTGTCATCAATTATGTCGATGCCAGCAAAAAGTATATTCTCACTTTTTAATCTAGCGCCAACTTTTTCTCCAATTTCTCTCTGATTAGAAGTAATTTTCTTAGCTACTCCCTTGCCTCCTTGTGCTAAATTTCCTAGAAATGATCCATCCTTTGGTATTCTAGCCAAGCAATACTCAAAAGGTTCTCCATCTATCACAAGAACTCTAAAATCTCCTTCATTAATCTTTGGAAGGAATTTTTGACCAATAATCTGTGTTTTAGAGTCTTCCGTTAGATCTATTATGTTTCCTAAACTTTTTGGGTCATTAGTTGAAACCTTGTGAATATTATCACCGCCCATACCATTAAGAGGTTTTATGACAATCTCTTCATGAATTCTTAAGAATTCTTCTATTTTTGTTGAATCTGCTGAAATAATTGTGGGAGGCATAAGATCGAGAAACTCCATAGCAAAAATCTTTTCGTTAAAGATTTTTATAGCATTAGGATTGTTGATAATATTGGCTCCATCCTGCGAAGCTATATTTAATAGATGCAAACAATTCATATAGTCTTGATCAACTGGCGGATCTTTTCTCATAAAACAAAATGAAAAACTTGCTAAATCAATTTCATTCTTTTTTGCTGTCTCTAGAATGTCATTATTTTTAATAATTTGTGAGCATTGTGATGACAGTTTTTGCTCAAGCGTAAGATCGCTCATCTCACACTGAAAAACCTCAAAATCTCTTTTTAATGCCTCTTTCATAATAAATATAGAGGTATCTTTTTCTTGTTTTAAAGAATCAAAGAGTTGTAGCATTAAGAAATTCTTTCTCTTTTTTGCTAAATCCTGATTCAGGTCCAGTGATTAAGGTAATGCTATTTTCAACGTTCTTGATGGACTGGAAGTCATTAGTAGCATCCAAATCAAAAAAAATGCTAAAGCTATCATGATCAATTGCTGATGATAGGTCTTCATATATTTGGAAATCAGGAACTATATTCGATCCATTTTGTTCACATGCCTGAGTAATAATTGATAAAGCTTTTTCATTAATTTTTGATAGGTCTTTCTTGCTAATGCTTTGATCAACATTGTCCGGTCTGAACAATGAGATATTACTAACACCGATTTCTGTTACTTTTTGGATAGCAAAAAAAAGGTTTTCTTTTTTTATATAAGGCATTAAGACTTTTAAGTTGATTCTCTCTGGTTGCTGAAATTCAATGTCGCCAATTTGCTCCAATACTATCTTTTTTTTCTCAAGCGATACAATCTTATAAATGGATGAATTACCCTCACCATCAAATACATCTAACTTAGACCCCTCTGTGAGCCTAAGGACATTCCTCAAATGATTAATCTTAGATTTATTATCAATTGAAATTTTATCTGTTCGACTAAGTTCTTTGTAATATACTCTATGGAGCTTCATTAAATAATTATAAATTGTTCTCAAACATTAATGCATAAGAAAAAAATAATCCTCATCCGTCACGGGGAAGCTGCTTCAACTTGGGATGGAGATGACAGGGATCCTGGCTTAAGCAAAAAAGGTGTTGATCAAGCTAAATCAATTAATGATTTTACAAAAAGTATTTTTTCAAAAGGATATGATTTCATCTCAAGTCCAAAAAAAAGAGCTTTAGAAACCCTCAATTATGCCTCTGAGGGTATTGATGTTGATTTTGATATAAATGAAAGTTTTGTTGAGATACCCGCAGAGGATATTGATTCGGATATAAGATTTGAATGGCTTAAAGATATTAGTACAAGGAAAATAGAAACACTTCCTGATGACATTAAAAACTGGAGGGAGCGAATTATTACAGAGACTCTTGGACTTAAAAATAATTCCATAATTTTTTGCCACTTCATGGTCATAAATGTTCTTGTTGGCTATGCAATCAAAAAAGATAGGTTGTTACATTTTTATCCAGACAATGCATCAATAACCGAAATTGAAGTAGAAAATGAAAAAATCTCTGTGATCTCGATGAAGGATGTTGAAAAAACTATCATAAATGTATGAAGTAGTATTGATCATTTTTTAATCAATTGTAAACTACAAGATCAATTAATAATTTTTTTGCATTTGAAAGAAAATAAGAAAGTTTTAGTAAGCAAAAACAAAAGTCTTAATGAGGATGTAAAAAAGGCCCTAAAACTATATTTTAAAAGTTTAGACTCGCAGGAACCTAGAGATGTTTATGACTTAGTTATGCGTGAGGTTGAAACTCCATTATTTAATTTTATTCTGCAGCATACAAATAATAATCAATCCAAAGCAGCAAAGATCCTTGGCATTAATAGAGGTACTTTTAGAACAAAACTAAAAAAATATGGGATTATAAAGTGAAAAATATTTCGCCTAAGTCAGCCTTGGTAAGCCTCTCTGATAAAACTAATTTAGATCTTTTAGTTTCATTTCTTTTAGAGAGAAATGTAGAAATCATTTCTACTGGGGGGACATATAAAGCAATCAAAAAAATTACTGATAATGTAATAGAGGTCTCAGAATATACAGGACATAAAGAAATGATGGATGGAAGAGTAAAAACACTTCATCCAAAAATACATGCTGGCATATTGGCTCGTCGTGGAGAAGATACAGATGTATTGAAATCAATGGGTTATAAAGAGATTGATATCGTTGTTGTTAACTTGTATCCCTTTGAGGAAACAATAAAATCTGGATGTTCGTTTGAAGAGGCAATAGCTGATCCAAACGACTATGAGGAAATGATTAGTGAATGGGATTCAAAGAGTGGCATTAGTTACGAATTCAGAAAAAAACAAGCTGCAAAAGTATTTAAAAAAATGAGCCAATACAATAGAGCAATTCATCAATACATAGATTCAGAAAATGATGAAAATGTAATTATGGATTTATCTAATCCAAAAGTTTTAAGATATGGAGAAAATCCCCATCAAAAAGCAAAACTATATTTAAAAGATTCTTCTCAAAAAAAGAATATAGCTAATGCGGACATACTTCAGGGAAAAGAACTCTCATATAATAATATTGCGGATTCAGATGCTGCTTGGGAATGTCTAAAGCAGTTCCAAAAGCCTGCATGCGTGATTGTAAAGCATGCTAATCCATGTGGAGTTAGTGAGTCTGAAGATATTAAAACAGCCTATAGAAAAGCTTTTCAAACTGATCCAACTTCAGCTTTTGGTGGAATAATTGCAATTAATAGGGCGCTTGAATCAAGTTTGGCAGAAGAAATACTGGAAAATCAGTTCGTTGAAGTAATAATTGCTCCTAAGTTTGATATAGATGCCCTAAATGTCTTAAAGAAAAAAGAAAATATAAGAGTTCTAAGATGTGATCTTGATGGAGACGCGGTTGGTAATCAGTTTAAGGTTGTTTCAGGTGGTGTACTTGTGCAAGATGAGGACACAAAAATTATTTCTATAGATGATCTAAAAGTAGTTTCTGATCTTAAGCCATCCCAGGAGCAGTTAGATGATTTTATGTTTGCTTGGAAGGTAGCTAAATTCGTAAAGTCAAACGCTATTGTATTCGCTAAAGATGGACAAACGATTGGTATTGGAGCAGGTCAAATGAGCAGAGTTATTAGTGCTGAAATTGCAAGCTTAAAAGCCAAAGAAGAAGGCTTGAATGTTGAAGGATCGTGCATGGCATCAGATGCATTCTTTCCTTTCAGGGATGGTATTGATAAAGCAGCTAGCAGTGGAATCAAATCAATAATACAACCCGGTGGGTCTGTCAGAGATCAAGAAGTTATAGATGCTGCAAACGAACATAAAATGGTCATGGTTTTTACTGGCGTAAGACATTTCAGGCATTAACAAATGAAAATCTTAGTAATTGGTTCAGGAGGAAGAGAGCATGCTTTGGCATGGAAGTGCTCTACTGATAAATTTGTTGAAAAGGTTTATGTTGCTCCTGGCAATGCAGGAACATTTCTTGAAGAAAAAATAGAGAATATTTCCTTGGATATAAATAACAATGAGGATGTCTCTAACTTCTGTGTTTCAAATAATATTGAACTTGTAATTGTCGGTCCTGAAGATCCTCTAGTTAATGGTTTGGTTGACTTTCTTGAGTCTAAAAATATAAAAGTGTTTGGGCCCAGAAAGGGAGCTGCTCAGCTAGAGGGATCAAAAACCTTCGCGAAGGACTTTTTTATAAAATATGGTATACCTACAGCAAATTATAAGTCTTTTGATAATCATCATGATGCCCTGAAGTACCTCGACAAGATTGATTTCCCATCGGTTGTAAAAGCTGATGGCCTTGCTGCTGGAAAGGGAGTTATTATTTGTGATGATCGAGAAGCTGCAGAAAAAGCCCTTGAAGATATATTTGAATCAAATGCCTTTGGGGATGCTGGAAATAGAGTGGTAATCGAAGACTTTTTGAATGGAGAGGAAGCAAGCTTTATTGCTGTTGTCAGTGATGATCAAATTATTCCTCTTGCAACAAGCCAAGATCATAAAGCTGTTGGAGATGGAGATGTTGGATTAAATACTGGAGGTATGGGTGCTTACTCCCCTGCTCCAATTGTCACAGATGAGATTCACAAAAGAGTTATCGATGAGGTTATGCTTCCAACAATGAATGGATTAAAGGCTGAAGGATTTCCCTATCTTGGTTTTTTATATGCTGGCCTAATGATAGAAGGAGATGAGATAAAAGTCTTAGAATTTAATTGTAGGTTTGGCGATCCAGAAACTCAGCCAATTATGCTCAGATTAAAATCTAGCCTTACAAATTTATGTCTTGATGCGATTAATAAAAAACTTAATGCCCATCAAATTGAATGGTCATCAATGCACTCTTGTGGAGTAGTTTTAGCATCATCAGGCTATCCAGAAGATTATGAAACAGATATGGAAATAGATATAAAAAACCATTTCAGTGAAAATGAGAAACTGTTTCATGCAGGTACAAAGTTTGTAGATAATAAGATTCTCACATCGGGTGGTAGAGTTTTTTGTATGACAGCTTTAGGTGAGACCTTAGAAATTGCTATAGATAATGCGTATAATGCAATCCCTAAAATTAACTTTGAGGGCATGTTCTTCAGAAGTGATATTGGTAAAAAAGGATTGAAGAATGATTAATAAATTTGTAAATGAATTAGACATAGCTTTGAAAACTCTTTCTTATAAGAAAAGTGGAACTGATAGGGATTATCCTGCAGATAGAGAATCCAATGATGTAAATCTATCAGAATCTGAAAGAAAACTTTCAGAAGCTCTTATGAGAGTAAATTTAGCAGGTGAAGTTGCTGCACAAGCTCTTTATAGAGGACAGGCAATGGTTTGCAAAGATCCTGAAATAAAAGAGCACCTGATACATGCTGGCGATGAAGAGACTGATCATTTAATTTGGTGTAAAAAAAGATTGGATGAGCTTGATGGAAAGCCTTCAGTTCTAAATCCTATTTGGTATGCAGGATCATTTGCAATTGGAGCAATTTTTGGATCTTTAGGAGAAAAAACTAGTTTAGGTTTTGTTGAAGAGACTGAGAAACAGGTGGTGAAACACCTCCAAAGACATTTAGATAAAATCTCTGAGAATGATAAAGAGACAATTGAAATATTAAAAACTATGCAAGAAGACGAAGATTTGCATGCTGGTCAAGCAAATGAATCTGGAGCTGAAGAGTTACAAAGTCCTACTAAGAAAGTAATGGAGCTCACAGCTAAAGTAATGACTTCTACAAGTCATTATATTTAACTATCTATCTTGTCTTTTCCAGGAAACTGGCACTCCCTCTTTATGATATCTCTTTGCTTCTTCCATGAGTTTATCAAATTCGGTCTTTGATGAATAAACTGTCACTATCAGTGCATTTGGTTTGCTCTCAGTGATTCTTAGAACTCTACCCATTCTCTGAACTCTTTGCCTTTTACTTGATGAGGCACTTAATATAAGCGCTCCATCTGCCTCTGGCATATCAAAACCTTCATCAAGAGCAGTACAAGTAACCAATACATTAAGGTCAGCTTTTTTAAACTTATTTAAGTTTTCTAATCTTTCTGTGCTATCTAAATCAGTGTTGTATAGAGCAGACTTAAAACCCTTTGTATTTATAATTTTGTTAAATTCCTTAGCCTGTTTTTTATTTTCGGTAAAAACTATCCAACTCTCTCTTTTATATTTTTGTATTAAATCAACGCCATATGGAATTCTATTTTTTGAATTTTTAATTAGGCGCGCCCTATTAAACACATGCATTTTAAGTGGATAATCGTCCATATTGTGGCCGCCAATTGTGGCAGCCCTTCTTCTGATAGATTTACTAAAGTTTTCATATTTCTTTTCTTCTTCTTTCAATAATGGTGCATAGGCATAAAGAAGACTAAAATTTACAATTACTTCATCATCTCTTGCATCAATATAGTCGTATTCAAATATTATGTCTCCAAGGATTTTTTTAATAATTACATAGAAATTATCATCGTAATCTCTTTCTGGTGTTGCAGATAATCCAAGAGTTGCTGACCAGTTATTGTTGAGCATATCCCCTCTCTTCTCAGTTCCAATCTTATGGCATTCATCAACAATGAGCAGGGAGTTTTCTGCATTCACTATGCCTAGAATATTTTTAAGGGAGTCGATAGTGGTTACTATAATTTTTGCTGACTTATTAACTTTTTCTCCGCCACCATTGAGGACAATTTCTTGATTTACATTATTTTCTAAAAGAGCCTCACTCCATTGATCAAGGAGAGCAATTGATGGAACAACGATCAATATATCTTTTTTAGGAGAAGCCTTTAGATATTCTTTAATGCAGTGAATGGCAAAAAATGTTTTTCCTCCCCCGGTAACAACTTTAATGATGCCTTGTTGTTTATCCCACCAAAGAGGAAATGCTTCGGCTTGCCATGATCTTAACTTCAAAAAAGATTACCCCTCATCAAGCTCTCACCAATTAAAAAAACATTTATATCATTGGATACTAAATACTCTATATCAGCACTAGATTTTATTCCTGATTCTGCAATAAAAATCTGATTTCCATCATAATTTTTTCTTAATCTAACTGCATTCATAAGATCTACTTCAAAGGTTTTAAGATTCCTATTATTAACACATTGCTTCTGCTTTGGATACATACTCTTCAATTTGAGAGTCTGAGAGTATGCTTGTAATCAATAAAATACAATCGGCACCTATTAACTTAGATTCATATATTTGGTAATCATCAATGATAAAATCTTTTCTAAGGATTGGGAGATTAGTGACTTTCTTAACATCTTGAAGAACCTTATTGCTTCCCTGAAAAAAGTCCTCCTCGGTTAATATAGATAATGCTCTCGCGCCCATTTTTTCATATTCTTGCGCTTTTAAAATTGGATTAAAATCTTCAGCAATAATTCCAGCACTTGGTGATGCCTTCTTAATCTCAGCAATTATCGCTTGTGCTTGATTTTCTAAGTTATTTTTAAAATTACTCTTTAGTGAAGATGATTTTGCTAATTGATTTTGAATATCTTCAATGGATACAATCGATTTTGCCTCACTAACTCTTGTTCTTTTTTTTAAAACTATTTCATCAAGGATATTCATAAGTTATTAGACATTTTTACATAACTTTCGAGTTTTGATTGAGCTAGGCCTTCATTCATAGCTGATTTAGAAAGCTCAACGCCTTCTTTAAGAGACTTTACAATGCCTGAAAGCTTTAATGCAGCTGCTGAATTGATAGCTATCATATCTTGGACGGAACCTTCTCTACCTGCAAATGCTAGAGATACTTTTTCAAAGCTTTCTTGAGGAGATAAAGCCTTAATGGATTCAAAATTTCCATAACTTAGACCAAAATCTTTAGGTGATACCTGATAGTTTTTTATTTTTCCATCCTTGAGTTCGCTTATAAAAGAATCATCAGTAATTGAGATCTCATCTAATCCATCATTCCCATGGACAACAATTACATGCTCCATTTCAAGTTCCTTAGCTACGTTTGAGAAAGTTTCAACCAGTGATCTCTTGTAAACTCCAATCAGCTGTTTCCTAGCAGAACACGGATTGGTATGTGGCCCTAAAAGATTAAATATAGTTTTCTTTCCAATTTTCTGTCTCGCTGGCATTACATATCGCATTGACGAATGATGCAAAGGAGCAAAAAGAAATATAAAGCCAGTTTTTCTAAAAATACTCTCTAATAAACTTCTGTCATGAGAAATATCTGCTCCTGCTTCTAAAAGAAAGTCGGCGCTCCCAGTTTTACTTGAAATACTTTTATTGCCGTGTTTCGTGACTTTTGCCCCACATGCAGCAGCAACAAAAGCCGATGCTGTTGAGCAGTTGAAAATATGAAGTCCGGTTCCTCCTGTCCCGCATGTATCGATATGAGTTCCATCTCCAATATTAAATTTAAGAGACTTATCTCTCATCACTGAAGCTGCAGAAGATATTTCATTAATTGATGCACCTTTTTCATTCATCGCTATAAGAAATTCTTCTATTTCATTATCTTGTAAGCTACCAGACATAATTAAATCCATAACATCGAGCATTTCTTGCCTGCTTAAATCAATTTTTCCTTTTAGTTTTTGTAATTCGTTATCAATCATGATTTAAGAAAGTTATTAATAAGTTTTTTACCAAACTTTGTATCAATAGATTCTGGATGGAATTGCACTCCAACTATGGGTTTTGTTTTATGAGATAGTCCCATGATCATATTTTCATCTTCAACTAAAGTCGCTGTTATCTCAAGCTCATCAGGAAGATTTTCTGGGTTAACAATTAGGCTATGATATCTAACAACACTGTAGGGATTATCAACATCTTTAAAAACTCCTTTTTCAATATGATTAATTAATGAGAGCTTGCCATGAATTGGTTCATTAGCCTTAATTATTTCTCCACCAAAAGCTACTCCAATTGCCTGATGGCCCAAGCAAACTCCCAAAATAGGTTTTTCAATTGTTTTAATAATTTCTACTGATATGCCTGCTTCTAAAGGCGTACACGGTCCAGGCGAAATAACTATTTTCTCTGGATTTAGTGCGCTTACTTCTTCACAAGTTATTTCATCATTCCTTTTAACTATTACTTCATATCCAAGCTCTCCAATATACTGGACTAAGTTATAAGTAAAGCTGTCATAGTTATCTATTACTAAAATCATTTAATCATCTCAATGGCATCTAAGAAAACATGAGCTTTTTGAAGACACTCATTCCATTCATTCTCGGGTATTGAGTCAGCCACAACCCCTGCCCCAGCTCCAACATGAATTTTATTATTTTTAATGACCGCAGTTCTGATAGCTATTGCTGTATCAATGTCTCCATCCCAAGATATGTGACCAATTGCTCCTCCATATATGCCTCTTGAGCTTGGCTCTAATTCATTAATAATTTCCATAGCTCTTATTTTTGGTGCTCCAGACAAGGTTCCTGCAGGAAGAGCAGATTTTAAGACATCAATAAAGCTTAAGTTTTCTTTTTTACTACCTTCTACGTTAGAAACAATGTGCATAACATGAGAATATTTTTCTATTACCATTTTTTCAGAGACTTTCACTGTTCCCATTTTAGAAATCTTTCCAACATCATTTCTTCCTAAATCAATTAACATCAAATGCTCAGCTAACTCCTTGGGGTCTGAAAGAAGGTCTTTGGCATTTTCTTCATCTTCAATCTCGTTTGAGCCTCTTCTTCTTGTTCCTGCTATTGGTCTTAAGGTTATTTGATCCCCTTGAAGTCTTACTAAGATCTCTGGAGATGCTCCTACTACCTGACAAATTCCAAAGTTTAGAAAATACATGTAAGGTGATGGATTTAAAAATCTAAGCGCCTGATATAAATCAAAAGGCTCATGAGTGAACTCCTTTGAAAAGTCTTGAGCTAGAACAACTTGCATTACATCACCATCAACAATGTAGTCTTTAGCCACAGATACGGCTTTTAAGAAATCTTCTTTAGAAAAATTTGAATCAAAAGCTTCCTCTGATGCCTTAAATGAGAAATCTTTAGGTTCAAAGTTGTTTTCTTTTTTAAGTTCATCTTCAATGTGGGCAATTTCTTCAATTGATTGATCATATGATCCAGTATCTAAAAAAGTATTAATTATTATTTTTATTTTGTTGCTAAAGTTATCGAAAACAACTAGTTTTTTTGCCTTCACAAGGAAAATATCTGGCATATTCTCATCAAATTTCGATGGCTTTTCTTTCAAGCTTTCAATCCTTTTTTCTGCATATTTTGAGCTTTCATATGCAAAGAAGCCTACATAACCACCAAAAAATCTAGGCAAATCATCAAATTTTGCACAGTTATATTTTTCTATCTTCTCTTTTATAAGATCTAATGGACTTTCAGAATGAAAAGAAGTTTGTTGATTATTTTCAAAGCTAATAACTTCATTTCCAGAAATCTTAAAATAATCATGACAGTCGAGACCAATAATTGAGTATTGAGCCCACTTATTTCCTCCTTCAACTGACTCTAAGAGAAAAGAGTTCTTTGTTCTTAGAAAAGTATTAAAAACAGATAATGGTGAAGCATTTGTGAGAGATATTTCTTTCACAATTGGTATTACGTTAAAACCTCTATCTTGTAGAGTATTGAATTCTTCCTTTGTAATCATTTTATTTGTGAGCTTATTACAGTATCACCGCGAGTTATTTCATTTTCTTTAAACCAACCCCTATTCACCTCTAGAGCATATTTAACTTTATCGGTTGAGCATACGGATAATGTCGAAAATGGATAAAGATTATAAATGTCTGAGATTACCCCTTCTTCTTTGATAAAAGCAATGCTTAAAGGAATAGAAGTATTTTTCATCCACATACATTGTATTTCTTCTTTATCCCAGATAAATAACATACCAAAATCTTTATCAATATTATCTCTATACATTAAGCCTTTCTTGCGTTTTGAATAGTTATCGGCAATCTCAATATTGGATAAAAGCTTTTCTATATTTACTTCTTTTGAAGCTGCTACTTCAGTATTGAAAAAAACCAGTATTGCAAAGCTAAGAAGCCAGCTTTCTAAATAAGGAGATTGTTTCTTCATAATTATTGCTGTTAAAAATAGCTGAGCCAGCTACAAATGTATCTGCTCCTGCGCTATATGCTGATGCAATAGTATCCTTATTAATGCCGCCATCAATTTCTAATTTAATGTCTTTACCAGACGAATCAATCATTTTCCTTACTTTTTCTACCTTTTTAAGCGATGACTCAATAAAAGACTGCCCACCAAATCCAGGATTAACACTCATTATTAAGACTAGATCTAAATCTTCTAATACATCTTCTAATACATTTACTTGAGTTGCAGGATTAAGCACTAATCCAGCTTTGCAACCCCTATCTTTGATTGCTGATACTGACCTATGAACATGTTTTGAAGCCTCAGGATGAAAACTTACAAGTGAAGCGCCTGCATCAATAAAATCTTGTGCAAGCCTATCTACAGGATCAATCATCAGATGAACATCTATAAAAGAATCAATACCATAGTCGCGCAAACTTTTGCAAACCATTGGGCCAATGGTTAAGTTTGGCACGTAATGATTATCCATAACATCAAAATGTACCCAGTCAGCACCTGCATTTAGAACTTCCTCAACCTCTTCACCAAGCCTTGCAAAATCTGCAGACAAGATTGATGGCGCAATAATTATTTCACTCATTTATTAATTTTCTTCCCTTAATATTTTATTAGCAAGCTCTAGTCTATCTTTTGTTCCAACATCTAACCAGATATCTGAGTAAATTTCTCCAGTTACTTTTTCCTCCTTAATTTGAGGTAAAACAATGCTTGACCAGCTATCAAATGGAAAATTGTTATTATCAATCTTTGACAAGATTTCTGCATTCAATAAAGAAATGCCTGACCACGTTAGTTGATTTATGTCGTCACAAAATACTTTCCCATCTGGTCCAATATTAAAGTCACCGTCTGTATTGTGATCAGGATTCTCTACACCCACCAAATGAATACATTCAGTTTCTCTATTAAGTTTTGATAAATCAAAATCATGAAAAATATCTGCATTGATAATTAATATAGTTTCATCTCCTAAATGATCTTTAGCATTTATAAGGGCTCCTCCGGTTCCATATGGATGTGGTTCTTCAACTAAAGTTATTTTATGGTCTTTATAATTTTCAATTAGATGTTCCTTTATCTTATCTCCGTGATGCGAGACATTGATTATGATTTCATCAAAGCCATTTGATATAACATGTTTAATATTTCTATCAAGCAGAGTTTCATTTCCTATCTTTAAAAGCGGTTTAGGAGTTTCTTTGGTTAATGGCATCATCCTCTTGCCATAACCTGCTGCAAGAATCATGCATTTCATAATGCCGCCAACCTTTCGTTTAATTTATTTTTAACTTTGTCTACAAAGTAAGATTTTGAATTATGTTTCTCTGGAATGAGGCATGTTAGATTTGAGAGGATATTTGGTAAATCCTTTAATCTGAAATCTCGTCCTTCATCACAATATAGATTCGCTAATGTACCTAAGATTCTCATATTTCTTTGAATTCCAGACCATCTAAAAAACTCAAAGAGATCATCTTCAGATAAGGAAATATCTGAGTGATCAAGAAAATACTTAAGATCTTTTTTAATAATTGACCTATCAAAACTCATATAGTGATCTAATAAAATACCAGCAATATCAATTCCAATTGGCGCAATGCACATATCTTGAAAATCTATGACATTTACCTCATTGCGATCATCCAGAATAAGATTTCTTCGCTCAAAATCGAAATGGCAATTATTTTTCGGGCATTCCTGTAAATTATCTAACGCGTTCATTATTAAATCATTCACAAGTTCATCAGCAGAAATATCTAAAAATTTTTCACAGAATATATATTTAAATTTATTCATTTGATCTTTAAGGTCGCTCGGACTCAGATGCACAAGTCCTTCAATATCTACCTTATGAATATCTACTAAGAGATCGATACTTTTATTTATAAGAAACTCCCTATTTTGATCATTCATTAATGAAATTAGGTCATCGTCTCCGAGATCATTTTGTATTGTGACGCCTATTGTCGGATGATGAGAAATTATTTTAGGGACGTTGATATCATGATCTTTTAATTGTTCAGCCACTGAAATGAAACTGCCATGATCACCTAGATCTGGATTTAAATAGCATAAAACAAAGGACTCTTTGCCACGTGAAACTCTCCAGTAAGATCTTCCACTTGCTTCGTCTTTAAGGGGAGCTATGGAATCAAAACTTAAATCACACTTTTTGGCTATTTCTCGTATTTGTGATTCTTTCAATTAACTATTCTTTACGTCTTCCGGAAGTGGGGTATCGTCAGGTACAAAGAAATCTGGCATAAGCTCATTAAAAGGAACAGATGCATATTTAGAGAAATCTTTTACTCCCGCTTCATGCAGAACAACATCATCAATACAGAAGTTTCCAGTAAACTCTTTTGAGTCTTTAGTTAAGATCTCATATGCTGCATCAGCCATAATTTCAGGCGTTCTTGAAAGACGCATTATTTCATCGCCTCCGAGATGGTTTTGAACCGCCGCTGTTGCGATAGCTGTTCTTGGCCATATAGCATTAACTGCAACTCCTCTATCTTTAAATTCTTCAGCCATACCAAGAACACACATACTCATATTATATTTCGCCATAGTATATGCAGTGTGGCCAGCAAACCATTTTGCTGACATATCAAGCGGTGGTGACAAATTTAATATATGAGGATTTTCAGCTTTAAGCAGGTGAGGAAGACAATATCGACTAACCATGTAGGTTCCCCTTCCGTTAATTTGATGCATTAAGTCATATCGCTTCATTTCTGTATCCATAGTATTGGTAAGTTGGATAGCAGATGCATTATTAATACATATATCAATGCCACCAAAGTGATCAACTGTTTGATTTACAACTTCTCTTACATTGTCTTCATCTCTAATATCACAAATTAGAGGTAAAGCTTCTCCTCCAGCTTTAGCAATTTCTTCCGCAGCAGTATAAATAGTTCCTGGAAGTTTTGGATGCGGGTCAGCGGTTTTTGCTGCTAGAGCAAGTTTTGCTCCATCTTGAGCTGCTCTTTTTGCTATCGCCAGCCCAATTCCTCGACTACCGCCGGATACAAATATTACTTTATCTTTAAGGCTCATAATTTCTCCTATTAAAATTTTTCCATATATGGTCTTAGATCCATTTCTTGAGTCCAAGCTGAAGGATGCTGCACATGAATATTCCAATATGCTTCAGCAATTTCCTTAGGTTGTAAGATACCATCTTTTTCTTTCAAGGCGTATGTATCTGGGAAATTTTCCTTTATGAATGGAGTATCTATAGCACCATCAATAATAAAATGGGCAACATGAATACCTTGCGGACCAAGTTCTCTTGCCATGCTTTGAGAAAGAGATCTTAATGCAAACTTTGCTCCTGAAAATGCAGAAAATCCTGCACCTCCTCTTACAGATGCAGTTGCAC